>Ga0209279_10000159_pt1 | contig 46306 bp, 41 predicted proteins | sample CoawatmetaG00DNA_3_FD_187508 | JGI IMG/M metagenome (GOLD analysis project Ga0209279, IMG submission 187508) | Marine microbial communities from the West Antarctic Peninsula - Coastal water metaG006-DNA (SPAdes) (version 2) | ecosystem: Environmental > Aquatic > Marine > Coastal ...
TTTTTCTATGGCCTCAACTTGAGAGGACAGCAACGTGCGTGTCTGTGCCTGGCTTGCTATTGTTGGGCGCTGCTGATTAAAACAGCCGTTAACTAAAGCTGTTTCACCCTGCCCTACCTGCTCAACACTGCCGCCGCGCGCTAAAAAATTCTCGACATCTTGGGCTAACTCTTGTTTAACCTGATGCTTATTAGGTGGTAACCTAAGGCGTGATTTTGGACGGCTGGTCAAGGTCATAGGGCGACGGCAAATAGAAACGCAATCGCCTATTATAACACAGGTTTTATTTTGAGGAACTTTAGCTGGCAGGAGAATGATTAGATGCTAGTATTTGATGTTAAATAGCTACAAAATAGGCCCCATGTGTTATGACTGACCTCGCAATTAATTACCAAGATATTGTTGCTGCTGGCCTGCGCATTAAAGGCCACGCCGTTATTACCCCACTGCTTGAATCTCCAATGCTTAATGAGCAACTGGGCGGGAGAGTGTTATTTAAAGCTGAAAACTTGCAGCGCACCGGCTCATTTAAATTTCGTGGTGCTTTTAATAAGCTCAGCAAACTTGCCCAAGCCCATCAACTGACAGGGGTCGTTGCTTATTCTTCAGGCAATCACGCGCAGGGAGTCGCAGCGGCAGCGGCGCACTTCGATGTGCCTGCTACCATTATCATGCCCGCTGACGCACCACAGATTAAAATTGCAAATACCAAAATCCTTGGTGCTACGGTGGTGTTATATGACCGTCATAAGGAAAATCGTGAGGCGATTGGCCAGCAACTGGCCCTTCAGCATAACCTTACCCTTATCCCACCCTATAACGATGCAGATATCATTGCTGGCCAAGGCACTATTGGACTAGAAGCAGCAAATCAACTGTTGGCTTTAGGTTTGACTCCAGATCAAGCCATTGGACCCATTGGCGGAGGAGGTTTAATTACTGGCAGTGCTACAGCACTCAAACAACACTTCCCCAACATCACTGTTTGGGGCGCAGAACCGGAAGGTTATGACGATGCCGCCCACTCAATAGCTGCTGGATTGCGTTTGTCGAATAAAAACCCACCCTCTTCTATCTGTGATGCCATCATGACACCCATGGTAGGTGAGTTAAATTTTCCCATTATGCAGCACTATTTGGCAGGCGCTAAAGTAGTGCAGGAGAAACACGTATTGGCAGCCATGCTGATGTGCATGCAGCAATTAAAAGTGGTAGTGGAACCTGGAGGCTGCGTTGGCTTAGCCGCTATCTTAAATCGCAGCTTAGCCATAAAAGACAAAATTACATTAGTCATATTATCTGGAGGTAACACAGACCCAGCGATGCTGGGTCTGGCATTAAACCAGTAGTCATTATTCAGCGGGGGTTATGTCAACATTAACACTCAAAAACTCACCCTTAGTGTAGGGTATTGTCGTGGTCATTTGCCACACATTGCCCCCAAATTCAATGTAAGTTTTGTAACCCGTCACTTGGTTCACACTGCGCTGCTGCATCACCACATCGCACACTTCTTGTTGCCTTTGACCAGTAATTACCTGCTTACTGTTGCCACTAAAGGAGCCTTTATTGGCAATGTCTGCGCCAGCAATCGCACCCAGTAAGGTGGCTGCATCTTTACCCTTGCCGCCACCTACTGCATTACCGAGTAATCCACCAAAAATTGCACCGGCCACAACATCTGCTGTGGAGGGTTGCTTGCCTCCTGATTGCGTACCATAAATAGGGATTTGTTCCACTCGACACGATTTAATAGGCACTTCTTGATACACCTGTGACACAATGTCGTCGGATTTTTGTAATACTTTCACTAACATCGTTTGGGCGTAGGCACCGCTTGCCAGCACCAAGCCTGCGGCAGCTAAGGCACAGTTTAAAGTCACTTGCTTAGTGACCTTTTGCAGAGTCAATCGCGTCATTTTGTTCATAGCATCTTCCTTAACAGTAATAAGATCATTCTAGTATCTAGACTAGCACATTGCTAAATAATTCCCCTAGCCCGTGTCAAAATAAGTAAAGATTTTCTACTCTAAGCTTATTGAGCCAGCTCTAATGTATGATGTGTTCAAAACCAAATATCACTCACCCGTCTCAATCGATCCTTAAGAGGCCTGCTAGTGTTATTAACTGTCAAAGGTATAATTTTGAATCTACACGCGCCATTATTGGTCAAAAAAGGCTTTTTCTCTGCTCTCACAGGGCTAATTTTTACACTCGTTTTGCCGGCCTGCAGTGTCGCTGAGACTTTTAGTAACAATAACCCAAACGTGGGTCCTAAAAGCCTAGGTGATGTCATTGAGTGGCGCCTAACGAAAGATACATCACCAGCAAGAGTCGCTATAGAAGTTTCTGATGAGTGGCGCAATCTGACGCCTCAATCACATCCCTATGCCATTTGGATTGGTCATGCCACCTACCTTATCGACACAGGCGACGTGACTATTTTAACAGATCCCATTTTCTCAGATCGGGCCTCTCCAGTCAGTTGGGCTGGGCCAGAACGACTGATTCCACCTGCTATGTCAGTGCAACAATTACCCAAAATTGATGCCGTGTTGATTAGTCACAATCATTACGACCACCTTGATCTGCCAAGTTTGAAATTACTGCAAAAAAACAATCCCAATATGATTATTTTGGCGCCGCAAGGTGATAAAGAATTACTGGACTCAGAAGGCTTAAATTATGTGTCAGAATTTAGGTGGTGGCAAAATATTCAAGTCAAACAAACTGAATTTACCTTCACACCAGTGCAACATTGGTCTGGACGCGGCATTACTGGACGTAACACTAGCTTGTGGGGTGGTTGGTTTTTAAAAAGCCCTGCTCTATCACTATACCACGCTGGTGATACTGGCTACTCCAAAGATTTTGTGGCCACCCAAGAGCGCTTGGGAACGCCAGACTTTGCGTTTATCCCCATTGGAGCCTATAAGCCCAGATGGTTTATGAAAGGCTCACATATTGATCCAGCAGAAGCGGTACAGGTTGCCCTTGATTTGCAAGTCGCCAAGTCATTTGGCATGCACTGGGGTACCTTTGTATTAACCGACGAGAAGATTAAAGAGCCCCGCACATTGTTGGCTGAGGCATTAATCAAACGTCAATTGGCGCCTGATTTTTTTGTGGCTCCAAAACCTGGTGCGATCTTAAAGTTAGTCCCTTAAAGTTAGTCCTTTAAAAAGTGATCTTGCACATTGCAACTCAGGTCTATGAGAGAGTAGGGCCCATACTTAATTTAATAGCAGGTCATTCAGCCAACAATTCTAACCAGTGTTTGACGGGTATATTGCCTGCACCACCTAAGTGGAGTTGGCAGCCAATATTAGCGGTAACGATTAATTGCGGCGAGTCTATGGTTAGGTCCTTTATTTTCTGGCTACGAAGTTGGTGACTTAAGTCAGGTTGCAACAACGAGTATGTGCCTGCTGAACCACAACACAAATGGTCATTTTTAGTGGCTGCAGTGTCTAGACCTAAATGGTCTAATAGAGCTTTGACCTTAAACGGCAATTGCATGGCATGTTGCTGCGTGCACGGACAATGCACCGCCACCTTGCCTAACCCTGTGCCTAACCCTTGGCCTAACCCTTGGCCTAACCCTTGGTCTGCAACTTGGGTGTTATTTAACTTAGCCTTAATGGGCGCAAGGTCTTCTTGACCCAAAATTTCCACGATATCCTTGGCGGCCTTGGAAACTTGCTTGGCTTTATCTACATAAGTTAAGTCATCACGCAACATGTAGCCATACTCTTGCAACGCTGCACCGCAACCTGAGGCAGTAATCACCAGAGCTTCAGCACCAGCCTGCAATTCGGGCCATATTAAATCAATATTGTGTCTTGCTTGCTCTAGGGCTTTTTCATGGGCATTCAGATGATGATTAACTGCACCACAGCAACCACTTTGATGAAGCACTTTTAAGGTAATGCCCAATTGGTCTAGCACCTGTGCTGCAGCAATATCTGTATTGGGTGCCGCACTCGCTTGAGCACAGCCAGGCAAACTCAACATCACCCGTTTATGGTTACTTTGGGGGGCCACTAGTTGAGGCACAGCAAGAGGCACATGTTGTTTTATAACTGGAGGCAACATTGGCCTAACTAACTGACCTAGTTTCAGTAATGGACCAAATCTGGACCGATAAGGTAATATTTGCCTTAGCCCCCAGCGCACTAGTTTTTGATGCATGGGACGAGGCGCTTTTTGCTCTACTACCACACGACCTAAGTCCACTAGATGACCATACTCCACGCCCGAAGGGCAGGTCGTTTCACAACTTCTGCAGGTCAAGCAGCGATCTAAATGATGACGCGTTTCTTGCGTCACTTGTTCACCCTCAAACATCGCTTTCATCATATAAATGCGGCCACGTGGGCTGTCACGTTCATCACCTAACAATAAATATGTTGGGCAGGTTGCAGTGCAAAAACCACAGTGCACGCAGGCTTGTAATATATCTTTAACTGGTGCAAATTGAGGTTGGTCAGCAAACTCTTTGGCAATAATGGTCTTCATAGTTTACATCCAAGCATATAGACGACCCGCATTAAGAATTCCATGGGGGTCAAAGGCATGTTTTATGCGCTGCTGCAGCGCTTGCTGAGGCGCACTTATAGCACCATAAACCTCAGCTAATCGGTCACCGCCTTGATATTGCACCAGACCCTCCAGAGGCGTATCTGAAGTCTCTGTTAAGACCCAACGTTCCGCTCCAGCCCAGTTAATCAAAGACGTATTAGGTACTGTGTTTGCGAGCGTATCGCTTGCCCCACTCCAACGCCATAAGGTTTGATCATGGCGTGGTTGCAATAGAGACCCTTCCCTTAGCGCTTGCCAAAATATTTCTGCAGCTTTTGATGCTAGCTTTTCACCACCCAAAAAAGTACTGGCTGAGGCTACTCCACCTGCACCACCTTGCAGTCTTACGTAAAGCATACCCTTAAAATGGCTCATACCCGTGATGGGTAGACTGAGGTTAGCCCATCTCAACATTGCCTCTAATGCAGCTTCTATGGTCATGTCGAAGGTGAGGGTATGGCCTGACTTGAACTCTGGTAAAACCTTTATGGAGACGTCAGTAATCAGGCCCAGACTGCCCATAGCACCGCACTGCAAACGCGTCACATCAAAGCCTGCAACGTTTTTCATCACTTGACCACCAAACTGCATCACTTCACCATAGCCATTGATGAGTCCTAGGCCCAGCAAACTGTCTTTAACACCACCAAACCAGGGCCGCGAAGCCCCCGTTTGATTCGCTGCTACAGTGCCACCAATAGTGGCTTCACCGGCAAAACTTGGGGGTTCAAAAGGCAGGCGTTGTTGTTGCTCTGCTAACAGATCGTTGAGTAGCGAAATTTTTGTGCCGGCACGCGCACGGACAACCAATTCAGTGGCACTATAACTGATGACTCCACTATGACTGGCCATATCAACCACTGCGCCGGAGGTCTCTCTGCCTAGGTAAGTTTTAGTATTACCAGCCTCAATTTTAAGGGGTGTTTTTGTGGCATAAGCGTGTTGGATCTGTTGTTCTAACTGCAGGGTTAAATCACCCATGCTGTAAGCTCCGATATTCTTGGCAATACTTAAGTGTGGGAATGGCTTTACCTGGGTTTAATAACTCTTCACTATCAAAGGCCGCTTTTAAGCGCCTGAACTGAGCCAATTCTGCATCTCCAAATTGATAGGGCATCTGGGGCATTTTTTCTAAACCCACACCGTGTTCACCAGTAATAGTGCCCCCCACATCAACACATAAAGTCAGAATATCTCCGCCTAATAATTCTGCTTTCTCGAGTTCTCCATCAATGCTGGCATCAAACAGAATAAGTGGGTGTAAATTGCCATCGCCAGCATGAAAAACGTTGGCAACCCGAAGCCCATAAAACTGGGATAGTTCACTAATACGCGTTAACACGAAACCCACCTGGCTGCGGGGGATAGTGCCATCCATACAATAATAATCGGGAGATATACGTCCCACTGCAGGAAAAGCCGCTTTACGCCCTTGCCATAAGGCTGCAGCTTCTGTGGCATCTTTAGCGATACGAATATGGTGCGCGCCGTGTTGCTTAAAACACTCACACACCAAAAGTAATTGCTCTTCGACTTCGGCATCAGTGCCGTCTAACTCACAAATGAGCAATGCTTGGGCATCTGTTGGATATCCCACTTTGACAAAGTCTTCGGCCGCACTAATAGCCAAATGGTCCATCATCTCTAAACCCGCAGGGATAATACCCTGCCCAATCAGGGCTGCAACTGCATCACCTGCAGCGGTAACGCTGTCATAGGCCGCCACAAGCACTTGCACTCTTGGTGCCCTTGGTAATAGTTTGACCTTCGCTTCCACCACTACACCTAGCAACCCTTCAGAACCGACCATTAAGCTCAATAAATCCATACCGGGTTCATCTAAACCTGTACCACCCAAGGTCATTATTTCCCCTTCAATGGTTACCATAGTAACTTGTAGCAGGTTATTCACTGTAAGGCCGTACTTAAGACAGTGCACTCCACCCGAATTTTCCGCCACGTTACCACCGATGGTACAGGCAATTTGTGAAGATGGGTCTGGCGCATAATACAGGCCAAAAGGCGCAACGGCCTCTGTGAGTGCTAGATTACGCACTCCTGGTTGCACTGTTGCTGTGCAGCTTTTATGGTTAATATGGATAATTTGATTAAGTTTGGTCAGGACCAATAAAAGCCCTTCAGCATGGGGCATTGCGCCAGCGCACAGACCCGTGCCCGCACCCCTTGGCACTAGGGGTACCCCATGCAAGTGGGAAAGACGCAAAATAGCCTGCACTTGGTCTACAGTTTCTGGCATCGCTGTGACTAAAGGTAATTGCTGATATATAGTCAAGCCATCACATTCAAAAGGTCTTTGACCTTCTTTTGAAAGAATCACCGCACCAACTGGCAGTATTTTTTGCAAGGCGCTGACAAAGACGGATACGTCTATCAGGCTTTCATGGGACGGCTTGTTAGATGCATTTGATAAGGTATTCATAACCATAACCTAGACCATAATATTTAAATTGGTAAAGTATTATTACCAATATTTAGCCTAGGTTATCACAACCTTCTCATGAATGGCATAATGCTTAAAACAATACGCACAAGCATCTGTCCTAAACCGCAACAAACCTGTGGGCCCTGTTTTTCTCTGACGTCAATCGCAGTAAGTAAACTAACGGCGCAACTATAAAAAGGGCGTTATTATGGCCTAAGGAATAGTGGTAAGACCCAATATTTGCCAGGTTTGCATGCCCCCGCGGAACCACTTTATCTTCTCAGCAGGGTAGCCAAACCGAAGTAGGCTAGTCATAGATGCAGGTGACTGACCGCACCACATACCATTACAGAACAACACAAGAGTTTTTGCTTGAGCGTAATTGAATACATCGGCAACCGATCCATTAACAATGGCTTCATCAACTTCAAATTCGTCTATGTCACCAATCAGAGTAATCCCCATTTGATTAAGCATAATGTCCATTATTCCCTCAGTCGTGGCACCCTTAGAAGGTGTTAAGTCAACCCAAGATATATTAACCGCCCCAGGAATGGTGCCCTTTTCGACCCAGTTTTTAGTTCTTGAATCAATTACAAGTATATTTTCACCCGCTTGTTTGCGCACTAAATAATCAATCACTTCTAACTCACCTAGGGTTTCTACACCCGGAGCAAAAATCATGGGTTGAATACAGAATGGTGGGCAAGGACGTGAGGTTAATACAAAATCTTGAGTGATGGTGTTTGAATTATCTTGTACGCGCATCAATTCTACCTGAGCACCTTCATGCATGAGGGTCACAGAGCTAAGGCCCTTAGTAATGGCCACTGGCTTATTTTCAGCGTAGACAGCATTTGTGGTTGACAAAACTGACATCAAAAGCACGGTTGTTGTCATAAATTTAGGTAATTTAATCATCATTCTCTCCCAAAGTTAAAGTTACCGAGTTAATAGTTCATAGGACTGTTTAATTTGTTGCTGTAAATAAAACCCGTAAAAATCAGGAGTTACAAGCCCTACAATGTCTGCCCCAATGCGTTTTCCAGATCGAGGGTTTAGAAAAATCAAGGTTGGCGAAAAGTCAGCAGACAATACCATGGCTAAGTCTTGCTGTGATATTTTTTGAGCTGAAAAACCCATCAGCATTTGTGGTGAATTAAGATCTATGCGCATCACTTGAAAAAGAGGTTCCCATTTTGGGTCCATGGTTAAGGGCAACAAAAAATCATCTTTCACTTGTTCACAAAAACTACAATCTTCAATTTCTGCCAACAGAACCAATACCCGATCAGGTTGCAATAAACGACTGTCTTTCAACATTGGAAAAGCATCATCTGCAGCGATAAGGTCAGCTGATAGCCCAAGTATAAAAAGCAAAAGCCAATGGCACTGTTTCCTATACCAACGGCTGTTCATCTAATCTTGCTCAAGCAAAGAGGATATATTTTCTACCATAGCTTCCACCACATCATCAGCATACAAATCACGGTAGAAGTGGTCTGCATCATCCACCATTATAAATTCAACATTTGAGAAATTCCGCAACTGCATCTGCTGTGGTAAGTTCTTCACTACCTGATCATCTCCCGCACCCAATACCAAGGTAGGAAGACCACCCTCGACTAGTAGGTCCGGCGTATTAAGCGTTTGTGGTGGCTGATAATAGGATAAAAAGCTAGCGGCCTTAACTTTAAGTGCATTTGCGCAGTAGACCAGACTGGTGGGCTCGGGCATCCATCCGTTAGTGGCTTGCTGTGTTGCCACTTCAATGAGATCTCCCAAACGTTTTTGGAAACGGTTCTGGTAAGCCTTTGCAGCATATTTACGGCTCCATGTAGAAGGCGCTATCAACACTTGACCCATCACAATAGCATCTGCGTTTTGGCTATAGGCAGCCACCTGACTTCCACCTCTAGAGTGGCCTGCTAGCAGCACTTGATCTACACCTTGGCCCTTAAGCCATTTAATCCAAGTGGCAATTTCTGCAGCCGCGTCCTCATGGCGGTGTTCGTGAGGTACAGCACAATCAAAAGGGCCTTGACGGTTATCGATACCAAGACTTAAGTTAATAGCAAGGCTGTTAAGCTCTTCATCGGCTAATAATGTTTGTAAGGTTGCGATAATTTCCATACCCTTGTAGCCTAGCGTTCCATGCACTAGCAACACTAATGGACCTTCATCGATTGAGTCAGTGACTAAATTTAATGTGGCATTTAAGCGCAATTTGTCAGCATTTATAATTATTTCTTCGGCACTAATTGACGCACTCGTCAAACCACAAGCTAAACTTAAAACAGGTGCTATTAGTACACGCTGTAACCATTTATTCATAACCACCTCTCTAAGCTTTATAGCCTGGATTTCCAGCGACATTAATGAGTACCGGGGTATTAAGTTTATTGATCTTAACGTCTTGCTGATCGCGCAAATACTGAGCCACTAGGTCCCAGATATCATCACCTTTTGAAGCCGAACCGACAGTAGCCCAACCCGCAACTCGATAGGTTTTATTGGCTTCAATGGGTGTTCCATTATCCAAGCGCATTTCGTCTATGCGGGAACCCATTGCTGCAAGTGGGTCACAGCGGTAATCTAACCCACCTAAACGCACCATGTCACCGCCAGATTGCAGGTATGGCTCTGGATTAAAGATGTTGTCGGCAACGTCTTCTAAAATGAGTTTTATATCTGCACCCAACATATCACGTGCATAGGTTTCTGGGTAAGTAGTCGCTGTCTGATCTAGGACCCTCTCCATGGTGATGGTTTGGCCTTGTAAAACACTGGTTCCCCAACGGAAACCAGGTGACAGGGAAATTTGTGCATCATAATGACTCCGCAAAGCATCACAAATGACCTGATCAAAGGTGCCATTGAAATTACCGCGGCGGTACAAGACCTCATCGGCCACTGCAAGTTCTTCATCCATCCAGCTAGCATAAGGTGCTCGATCGGCAGCAAGGAGTGATAGCATTTCTTTATTAGCCGGCAGCAACTCAGAAAACACAGGCAGTAATCGGTAACGGAAGTCTTTCACCTTGCCCTTACCAATGTCTAAATCCAGTACTCCAAGAAACTTACCATTGGATCCAGCATTACACACAAGAGTAGTGTGTCCATTGTTTTTTACACGCGTAGGTGCCGGGATACCATCGTGGGTATGACCGCCTAAAATGGCATCAATGCCCGTAACACGCTGGGCCATGGCAACGTCCACATCCATGCCGTTGTGTGACAAGACTACCACTGCATCCACCCCTTGGTTTTGACGTAAGTCGTCAACTAATTCTTGCATCATGTCGCCGTTAATATCAAAGCTCCAATCTGGCACAAAACGGGCCGGATTGGCAATTTTAACCCTTGGGAATGCTTGCCCAATAATGGCTACCCGAACGCCACTAATACTACGAATACTATAGGGCTTAAATACCCGCATGGAGTCTTCGTCGTATATATACTCATCCGCACCCTCAAATAAAGCGTCCTCTGTAATCAATACATTTTGTGCTAAGAACTCACCATTAAACTGGCTAATGTTATGTAAGATTTCTTCTTGATTATAGGTGAATTCCCAGTGACCCGTCATCATATCAACACCTAACAAGTTAGATGCACGCACCATATCCATACCCCGAGTTTTGTAGTTAATACCTGAACCTTGCCACGAATCACCCCCGTCAAGGAACAGCGTTTTTTCACTACCATAACTTGTGCGAAGCCTATCAACTAATGTTTTAAGGTGCGCAAAACCACCAACCTTGCCATATTCTTGTGCGGCTTTTTCAAAATTCAAATAGGTAAAAGCATAGGCCTCCATGGAACCAGGCATAATGCCAAAATTATCAAGGAATTTTTTGCCCACCAAATGAGGGGCCTTTCCATAAGCGGCGCCAATGCCCAAGTTGATGCTCGGCTCACGAAAATAAACTGGATTAACTTGCCCATGACAGTCGGTCATGTGCAGAAAACGGACATTACCAAAATCAGGCACTTCATAGATGTCCGTGGGAGTTTTTTTTGCTGCATAGCCTTGACCTGGCAACACGCCCGACACTGCAGCAATTCCCATTAAGCGAGCAAAATCTCGACGACTAGTAGACATTATTAGTTCCTATGATGGCTTAATCAAAGTAAAAAAAAGCCCACCGAACTACAACAATTACAGAACGTGGGCTTGCTTGGTGTGTCTCAACAAATTATTGAGGCACGGCCATAATCCACTCAGCTTGGGATTGCTCATACTGAACTAAACCCATACGCGAGTGATATTGAGCTTGCGCTGACAGATTCATAGAATCCTGAAATTTACCAGCCTCAAGGGCTTTGCCGGCTGACTTGAGTAGCCCTTTGGTTAAGGTCCAACCAAAATCAACTGCGAGCACTTGGGCATACTGGTCTTTAGCGGCCGCAAGCAATGCCGTGGCATTCGTTGCATTCGCTTCTGCTGCCGCGGCTACTTCCTCAGGATGATCCGTCAGATAGGTTTGGCCATTCCAAGTAAAGCTATGACCTTTGCCATACATGGCCCGTTGCTCATTAAAGGCATCGTTAAAGGGATGCGCTGCAACACCACCAGATACCATCATCAAGGCTGCCACAAGGGAAATCGTCTTTTTCATGTTGTTCTCCTCGCCTGCTTATTTACGTGCACCAGGACCATTAGCCACTAGCCCATTCGACATATACGTTTGGAAAAATTCTAAGTTGCGGAGTTTGTCACCTTGAGTTTTCTGTGGCACACCACGCACGTTCTTTTGGCAGCCACCATAGCGGCGTTGTAACGTACCAAGGTTACCCCACTTAGAGCGAAACACTGGAAAGTGAGTCACGTGGCCTAAAGCAGGCCCTGGGAGATCAGCCCGAATTTTAATATACGCACCAGCCACATGGCAGTTGGCACAACTCATATTCAATTGACCACGACGGGTATAAAAAGTCTGCTTTCCGTCTAAGTAGGCTGCTTTAGCTCCATTATTGGGTATTTTTAAGTCAAATACATTATCCCGTGAAGTGTAAGCCATATACGCAGAAATTTGGGCTATTTTACCCTTTTTCCAACCTAAGGCTTTCTCTCCATTAGCCTCGCGACATTGATTAATCGCCAACTCTAAAGTCACTATTTTTCCTTGAGAATCATCCCAACGAGGAAAGTTTTGGCGCACGCCAATACCACCATTGGTAAAACAATCTGCATAGGATTTCCCATTAGCAAAGGTTTTATTAAATAGAATCTCGCCTTCTTCTATATCGAACTCGTAGGGAGGAAAATCTTCTATGTCTTGCCACTGCTCGCGCGATGGTGCATCTAGGGCATAAATGCCGTTGACGTAGTCACTTAAAGCGACTTGTGGGAACCGCCTTTGAAAGTGACTTTGGAGGGCTAAACGGTCAGCTTCTGGATCAACCGTTGCCAGCGTCTTACCACTGGTTGCTGCTTGGCTGGTACTGGCCAAAAACGCTAATGAAACGCCGGCCAACAGTACTTTTATTATTTTCATATCTGATGCCTCTTGCTTTAAAGTCGCCGTTACCAGCTACTTGATTTTTGCGGTTTCTGTGGCCGTAGAGCCAGTATTTTCCGTCCATGTCATTTGTAATTCGTCACCTTTAGCACCACCAACAAAGGTGAATGCCATGTATGGGTTCTTAGAAGTAGCAGAGCCCATATTTGATTCCATAACCATTTTACCCTTATGCACAACGCTCAGGGTTTGAATGTATTTAGCAGGGATTTTTTCGCCACTTTTATCTTTGCGGTTACCTGTTTCCATAGCATGCTTAGCCATGATCTTAACAACTGTATTGCCACCTTTGGCTTTTGCTTTGGCACGTAAAATACCTTTTGCCATGATAATTTCTCCTAGTTCGCCGTTAGCCGCCGCAGCCGCCAATTGTTACTTTTACTTCCTTAGAAGCACTGAATGATCCACTGGCCGTTGTAACCACTGCAGTTACATCAGAGGTTTTACCCATACGTATACGACAAGATACATTAGCCAATGTACCCTCAGGGATAGTGAACTGAGAAGCCAGTGGTTGTGGATTATTAGCCACAAATATCGCAATGCTAGTCACACCTGATAAGCTACTTTTCACACTAATGGGCACCACTGCACCATTTTCAGCAATATCAGGCGCTTTTAATGTAACGTCAGCACTAGCCTGTGGATTTGCTTCGTATAAAGCGCCCATGGCTATTTCTTGCGATTCAGCCCCAAATGCTGCTTTAGACCATGCGGCCATAGCTATGCGAGGCATTAGTACACCCATACCAGTAACTAAGCCCCCAGTAAATACTGCTTTTAAAACACTTCTTCGATTCATCATGAGTTGAGTCCTTTGCCAATTTTAATTTAATGGCATTGAAATATAATTTAATACTGGTACAAGTAAGACATTATGTTGTCTATTTCGTCTTCAGATAGAATCCAATGACGACCAAATGGAGGCATAATAGTCATCGGGTTTTTGACAGTAGGATCCCAGATTTGAGCCCTAAGTACTTTTGAGTCTGGAAAACGTGCTTTCATCGCCACTAAAGGTGGCCCCTGATTTCCGGGAAGTTTTGCATCTGGGTCAGGAATCATATGGCAAGCTATACAATTACCTTTTTTCTTATTCACATAAAGAGCTTTACCTTTGGCTATTTGATCAGCAGAGTAACCTGCCAGTGTCATTGATGACACACCGATCAATACCAACCCGAGTAACGCATGCTTTATTATATTTTTTTGCATTAGTTTTTCCTCGTTTTGTTTATGAAACCCCAACATTATTGTTGAGATTCCACTATAAATAGAACTGCATTAATCACTGCTTCGTCTGTTAAATCTGTTCTGCCACCTTTGGCAGGCATATACCCCTCACTTCCAGCATACCCCTCTAAGGCATGAATGATAAGCAAATCATTTCCTTTCTCTAATCTTTTAGACCAAGCTTCAGCATCCCCAAGTTTAGGTGCACCAGCTAAACCACTCCCATGGCAACTACCACAAGCAGTTTTGTAAGTGGCTTCACCAGCCAGAGCTTGGGTACTCATTAAAGTGATGTCCTGATTAACTGATGTAGCCATTTCTTCACCTGTAATGGCGGCCTTGCGTTCAGCTTCTTTACTGGCTTCTAGGTCATGCTGGTCAGAATGGCTGGCCGCAGGAGCATCAGCGCCTTCAACAAAATGGCCAATGGGTGTTACCCCTGCTAACGAAGTTTGCATCATTAGTCTGGATGGATCAGCACAATCAGTCATGCAACGGGGGTTGCTAACATCAGGTCGGTTGTCCTCGAAGAAACCGTCTTCATTAGGCATTTTTACGTGTGCTAAATTGTCCTGCGAGAGCTCAAAATCTTCTTCGATCAAGTCGTTCAAGTAGAGCACATAAGCAGTGATGTCATAAACCTGTTGATCATTCAAACTCAATGGAGCATTAAAAGGCATAGCCCGCCGGATGTAATCAAACAAGGTGCTGGCATAGGGCCAATAGCTGCCGACTGTTTTTACGGGACGATCATCCTCTAATGTTCCTTCACCACCAGCTAAAACCGGCCACCGGCCTTCACCTTCACCAAAGACACCATGGCACGAAGCACAGAAGATTTCGTAGCCTTCCTCACCATTGATCGCGTTACCACTACCGGCAGGAAGCCCTTTACCGTCTGGACGGATATCTATATCCCAGCCAGCTATTTGGACAGCCGTTGCTGGGGTACCAATTTGATAGTTTTCAGCGTAAGCCACCTCAGCTGTAAAAGCCGCTAGCAAAGCCATAGCAAGCAAAGGCTTAGGTAATTTGAACATTTTTGACCTCACCTGCGGGACCCACTTGCCACGTGTGAATGGAGTTTTTGTGATAAATAGAATTCACTCCACGCTGCTCTCTCAATTGAGCTAAAGTGGGCTGCACGTAGCCACTATCGTCATATGCTCGGCTTTGAATTAGCCATGCTTCGCCTTGCCATTGGGTACTGAAGCTAAACCGAGTCAGTGCTTTATCAAGCACCAAACCTTTAAGCTGCGCAGGACGCCAAGAAACACCCCCGTTAAAGGATATATCTACTCCCTTGATTTTGCCACGACCCGTCCATGCCAAACCCTCTACTTCTAGAAAGCCTTTTCGTACAATGGGGTTCTCGGGACAAGGGGTTGTAATCACCGAGTTACACTCCTGCGCAAAAGTGAACCGTCGAGCACGGCCATCTGCCATGAGGTCGGTATATTTAGAAGTTTCCTCACGATGATGCCAAGGTTGGTCACCCACTTCAATACGGCGTAACCATTTGATGGAGGTATTACCTTCCCAACCAGGGTTTATGAGGCGTAGAGGATACCCTTGCTCTGGACGCAACATTTCTCCATTTTGAGCATAAACAACTAATGTATCGTCGAGCACTTTTTCTATGGGAATAGAGCGGCTCATATGAGCTCCGTCTGCACCCTCTGCCAATACCCATTTGCCTTTAGTCTGGATACCAACAGCATCTAACAGCACTTTTAACGGCACCCCTGTCCACTCACAGCAACTCAACATACCGTGCGTAAACTGCAGCGCTTCCATTTGTGGTCCACGCCATTCCATGCCGCCATTAGCAGGGCACTCAATAAACCTAATTTCCGACACCGATGGAAACCGCATAAGATCTTCCATGGTGAAGATTAATGGGTTGTCGACTAAACCATGGATCATTAAGCGATGTTCATCGGGGTTAATATTTGGCACACCCGAGTGGTAACGCTCAAACACCAAACCGTTCGGGGTGATAATGCCCTTGAGGTCCTGAATCGGACTCATACTAATGGAAGAGACAGACTCAGCAGTTAACCACGGCACGGTACGCCGAACCACTTGTGACTCATGGGGTGATGGGTGCCCATATGGGTTCTCCACAACCCCAGTACCGAGTTGCCGACCCCACTGTGGCTCATTAGGCGGTAAGTTACTATTTAAAGCCGCAGTCGACGCCATTGTAGAAACGCCTACAGCAGCGGCTCCAGCCGCATAGCTCATGCCACGGCGTAAAAAATCTCTCCGGTCATTAGTGCTTAAGTGTTCACTTGCACTCTGCAGAGTTTGCAGCAGTTGATGGGTACTAGGAACGTTCATATTTATAATTATTATCAGAAACTAGTGCTAACACGTTACTCCTCTTTAATAAATAATAAAAGAGACTTAAGTCGCATATTCGAAAACAAACTAAAAAGAATAAGCTTATATTCTTTTTTTATATAAAAAGATTGACTATTACCCCCTCAGTTGTATGGTACCTTCAATAAAGCTCTTAATTAAGGCACAGTAGTCATGTTTAAGCTTAACCATTATTGGCATTTAATACTCATTTTCTTAGCCCTTGAAGTTGTTGGGGGGCAAAACTATAGTCCACAGAAAGTGGTTTACCACATTAACTACGGCGAAATGAGCCGTATTAATGCTACGTTTAATAACATAACCAATCATCTTGACGCTTTGGGTGAAGACGCCATTGATTTAAAGGTGGTAGTCCATGGTGGGGCATTAGAGTATTTTATTGAGTCCAAGAATGACGTCGATAAACAAATGGCTCTAGACAGCTTGCGCTTTCAAAATGTGCAATTTTTAATCTGCGGGAATACTTTATTAGCCTATCAGGTCAAACGACAGGACCTTTATGAAGTTGCAGAAGAGGACATGGTACAAGCTGGATTACCAACCATCGTCGCTTTGCAGCAAGCAGGGTATATTTATGTGCGACCATAGCCAAGCGTTTTAAGTCTAAATGAGGTGTTTTTTGGCCTTATACTCCCTATAATTAAACTTCACTCTAATCTGCGTTAGCCCCTTATGGATTTTGAGCAACTCATTGCTGATATTGGCATCCAAAATTTACAACTATTCATTGGCTTGTCAATGGGTTTAGTTTTTGGGGTGGGAGCAGCCATGAGCCACTTTTGCCTTAGAAAATTAGTATTAGATTTAATCGTGCTTAAATTTAGCAACGCCAGTTACACTTGGCTGTTAGGTTTGAGCGCCGCCCTTTTGTTTACCCAACTGCTGCTACAAGGTGACGCCAGTGACATTAGTGAAGCCCAAGTTATTATGGGAGAAGCCAGCCTTAGCGGCCCCATTATTGGTGGATTAATGTTTGGTTTTGGCATGATGCTAAGTCGAGGCTGTGCCTCGCGCCAAATAATCGTGCTGGCCAGCGGTAATTTAAGGCCTCTACTCACACTTTTTGCTTTTGCTCTATCGGCACAACTGGCTTATGGTGGCCAATTGGTCTCGTTTAGGCGGGGTATTCAGGACCTATGGCGACTTGATCAAACATCAAGCCAATTACCTGGCTGGTTACCTTTGGCTCAATCTTATTATATGCTCATCGCTTTCGCTTTCGCCGTCGCTGTAGCCAGTGGGGTAGTTCTCATTAAAGGTCGTGCTTGGCCGCAATTATTGGGGGCCACAATCGTTGGTCTGGCTGTTGCACTGGGTTGGTTTGCTACAAGCTTTGTTGCCTATCACAGCTTTAACTCAATTTTACCGCAAAGCATCACCTTCAGTGCGCCTGCAGCACAAATTGTCATCAGTGTGATGTCCTTAGACGCGCCGTTCATAAGGCTAGGCGCAGGCATTCTCTTAGGCTGCTTAGTGGGTTCTTTGCTTGTGACCTTTGTGCGGCAAGATTTTCACCTACAAGGTTTTACCTCACAGTCTCCCATGGGTCGCTATTTATTAGCTGGAATGCTCATGGGTGTGGGCTCTGTCCTAGCTAATGGTTGTTCGGTCGGTGCGGGGCTTTCTGGCACTGCTATCATGGCAACCAGCTCAATAGTGACCCTTATTTGTATCATTATCGGCGGACTAGTTAGCGCTCGCTATAGTTCATAATTCCCAGCTACTAACTCTAAAAACTGAGCCCAAAGTCATGCTTTCATCTCACTTGCAGTCGCGTTTATTTACCCTACGATCTAACAAAATATTTGAGTTATTTGTGGTTAGCATCATCTTGCTATCTGCCTTGGTCATTGGCGCTAAAACCTATTCGATGCCCACGGGCTTGATTAGCTTCATCGGTTTTTTAGACATTGGTATTACGGTTTTTTTCCTGATGGAAATTAGTATTCGTTTTGCAGGTGATCCTCACAAGAGTAGATTCTTTTTTAATGGCTGGAATGTATTCGATAGCGTCATTGTTATTGTCAGTCTGATTCCTATAGAGGACAGTGAATTAGCTCTAGTTGGCCGCCTTATTCGTATTTTTCGGGTGTTGCGGATGGTATCTGTGGTGCCTGAACTGCGCATATTACTTAATTCACTCATTAAGGCGATGCCTCAGTTGGGTTATGTTCTGTTACTGATGTTCATCATTTTTTATATTTATGCGGCTGTTGGCACCACCTTCTTTGATGCCATTAATCCCGTCTTATGGGGTGATATATCAATCTCTATGCTAACGCTGTTTAGAGTGATGACTTTTGAAGATTGGACTGATGTAATGTACGAAGTGATGGCAGTTTATGGTTACGCATGGGTATTCTTTTTGAGTTTTATATTCCTCACTACATTTGCCTTTTTAAATATGGTGATTGGCATCGTTGTCAACGTCATGGAAAATGAAAACGCAGCCGAACGTCTAGCGGAAGGGGAACCCTCAATGACCGACTTACGCAATGAGTTAGCTGAAATCAAAGCCCTGCTAAAACGCCAAGGTGGATAACTCTTAATAATGGACAAGTTTGCAGACACCAGCCTACTTGATAAGAGGTTAGAAGCGCGCTGAGTCGTTGCCTGCATTTGCTTATTTACGTCTTTGAAAGGAGCAGAGCGACTTAGCCATGCCCACGTTAATAAGAAGGCTTGATGCTTAACTTTATTAAGGGCAAAATGAATTCTTTTGAGTGCAACGGAGTCAATTGCATGCGTCCACATTTGTCTATTTCACGGCGTACGAGCCGCACCCCTTTTAGCAGCCGCGTAGAGGCTGCTGGGGCGACGGGCTACACGGTTTATAATCACACCTTATTGGCCACCTCATTCCGTGGCATTGAAGTGGATTATTGGCACTTGTGTGAAAATGTTCAGGTTTGGGATGTTAGTTGTGAAAAACAAGTGACCCTCATGGGCCCTGGTGCTAACCAGTTGGCTCAATACATGACACCTAGAGATCTTTCAAATGCCCAAGTAGGTCGTTGTTATTACTTACCCATGTGTGATGAGAACGGCAGCATGATCAGTGATGGTGTAGGCATTAAGATCAATGATCGCCACTGGCGTTTATCTGTTGCAGACTCAGATGTATTGCTGTGGGCCAAAGGCTTAGCCGTTGGCTTTGGTTTAGATGTTGAGGTCAGAGAACCAGAAATTTTTCCCTTAGCAGTGCAAGGACCTAAAGCAGAAGAATTAATGTGCCGCGTTTTTGGTGATGCCATTAAAGAACTCGGCTTTTTTGCCATCGCACCCTTTGTTTACAAGGGTAAGCGCATGAAAGTAGCTCGTTCTGGCTGGAGTAAACAAACCGGCTTTGAAGTGTTTGTTAATGATGCACATATTGGCACTCAATTATGGGATGAATTGTTTGCTAAAGGACAAGACTTGGATGTGCGTGCAGGTTGCCCCAACTTGATTGAGCGCATTGAGAGTGGACTCATGTCTTTTGGCAGCGATATGGACCACACAACCACACCGTTTGAAATTGGTTTAGAAAAATACATCAACCTTGATGCCGATATTGAAAGCCTAAGCTTGCCTGCATTAAGACTTCACACCCCGACCAAAAAACTGATGGGTTTGGTACTGGAGTACCATCGCAGTTTAAGTGACGTGAATGTGTTTGTTGGTGATCAAAAAATTGGGGATATTCGCAGCCAAGCATACTCCCCTAGGTACATGCGTCGTTTGGCCTTTGTCATGTGTGATTTAGAAGCCTTAAATGGGGCTAAAACAGTAGCCGTTAACACTGATCAAGGCAAAGCGACTGGAACGCTCACCAGCTTACCTTTTAACTTTGAGGCCTTAGGCCTTAAGGCCTGTCGTTGAACCCCTTGCAACACCAAAATTAGCCCCGTCAGTCTGAAAAGTGACTGACTAGACTTATGTATTTCCCCAAGGAGAAAGCTGGCGTATATTGCGCTCACATGCTCAGCCCCTAACATTGTTTGGTCGCCACTTATGAACCCAGAACTGTCTATCACTCGTCTATCAACTTCCAATCTTTCAATCAGTCGGCGTACCCGCGCAACCCCCTTTACCAGTCGCGTTGAAGCCGCAGGGGTGCAAGCCTACACTATTTACAACCACACGCTATTAGCGGCGAACTTCCGTGGTATGGAAGACGACTATTGGCACTTGTGTGAACATGTACAAGTATGGGATGTTTCGGCTGAAAAACAAGTGGCTATTAGTGGTCCCGATGCCTACCGCCTCATCCAAATGATGACCCCTAGAGACTTATCCAAAGCCCGCATTGGTCGATGCTTTTATGTGCCCCTTTGCAATCCTGAAGGTGGCATTGTTAATGATCCCATCGCCATAAAACTCACTGAAACTGATTGGTGGTTATCGATCGCTGATACAGATGTCATGTTATGGGCGCAGGGTTTAGCCATTGGGTTTAATTTGGATGTTAGTGTCACCGAGCCTGATGTTTGGCCCATTGCCGTGCAAGGTCCCAAGGCAGAAGAGCTCATGGCAAGGGTGTTTGGGGAGGGTGTGCGCGACATTAAGTTCTTTCAAATTAAACCCATGTCATACCAGGGGGTAGACATGCAGGTGGCCCGATCTGGCTGGAGTAAACAAGGTGGTTTTGAAATTTATGTGGATGATGCAAGTCTTGCGGGTCCATTATGGGATGAATTTTTCGCAAAGGGTAAAGATTTAAATGTAGGCCCTGGCTGCCCTAATGGCATAGAGCGCGTTGAAAGTGGACTATTGTCCTTAGGCAACGATATGGATTATGCCACCACACCTTTTGAATGTGGCCTAGGCCAATATGTTGATTTAGATGCTGATATTGAGAGCTTATCCTTGCCTGCTTTGCGCCAGCATGTGCCAAAGAAAAAACTTATGGGTTTAGTCATTAACCAAACCTGTACTATTTCTCAGACAGACGTCTTCTTGGAAGACCAATGGGCGGGCGAAATCACCAGCCAAGCCCCTTCGCCTAAATATGGGGTACACTTAGCGTTTGTGTTGTGTTCTTTGCCCGCTTTAGGCGATAGCCTAACGGTTGATGTGCACACCAGCCTTGGTAAACTGCAAGGCCAACTGACGAGTCTACCTTTTAACTTTGAGGCCCTAGGCTTGACCCCACAACCAGCTGCTGAATAGGCACATTAAGGCAACACTATGAGCAAATCTTCTTATTTAGGCGCCGATACCATTGCGCTCCACAGTGGCTATCAGCCAGAATCAGATCATGGTTCTAGGGCAGTGCCTATTTACCAAACAACCTCATACGTGTTTGATAGTGTCGATGAAGCTTCGGCGTTATTCAATGTGGAGCAAGGTGGGCATATCTACAGCCGCATTACTAACCCCACTGTGGCGGTCTTAGAACAGCGCTTGGCTGCTTTGGAAGGAGGTGCAGGGGCAGTTTGTACAGCATCTGGCATGAGTGCCCTGTTTGTGAGTTTTTTTAGCCTGTGTTCTGCTGGCGATCATATTGTTAGTGCTGCTCAGATATACGGATCCACCGTGACACTTTTGAAGCACTCCCTTAAGCGCTTTAACATTGACTGCACCTTTGTTGACATTAATGATCAACAGGCTTTAGCTGCTGCCATACAGGACAACACTAAATTAGTGTTTTGCGAATCCATCGGTAACCCTGGCCTTGCAGTTTCTAACTTACCTGCCATTGCAGAAACTGCTCATGCTCAGGGCATACCCTTGGTTGTGGATGCAACGTTTGCAACGCCCTACCTCAATAATCCGATTGAGCATGGTGCTGATGTCGTGGTGCACTCAGTGACTAAGTGGATTGGTGGCCATGGCGTTGCTATAGGGGGTGTAGTCATTGATGGAGGTAATTTTGATTGGCTTAAAAGTGGTCGCTTCCCCACCCTAACCCAGCCCTATGAACCCTTCCACGGCATGAATTTTTGGGAAGAATTTGGCCCTGCTGCTTTAGCCATGCGCATCCGCTGCGAATCGATGCGTGACATAGGTGCAGCCATGACGCCCCATAATGCTTTTTTGTTATTGCAGGGCTTGGAAACTTTAAATTTGCGCATGCAGCAGCATGTGTCTAACGCTCAAGCGATGGTCACTTGGCTGCAAACACAGGATGCAGTCGCTTGGGTTAATCACCCTGACATTAATGCTGACGCACATACCAAAGCACTTTTCCCTAAAGGTGCAGGTTCAATGCTCACCTTTGGAGTGAAAGGTGGTCGCGATGCTGGAGCTGCCTTTATTAACGCCCTACAATTATCATCAAACCTAGCCAATGTGGGTGACTCTCGGACTCTGGTGCTCCATCCAGGTAGCACGACTCATTCGCGACTGAGTGAAAACGACCTCATAGCTGCAGGCATCGGTGCAGACCTTATCAGAGTGTCTGTAGGAATTGAGACGCTGAAAGATATTCAAGCCGATTTTAGCCTAGGTTTGCGGGCAGCAGCTAAGATTGTCGCGCAACAGGCAGAGGCGTAAACATGTATATTCAAGTTGATAACGCTAATACGTTTATTGCCACTGGTGGAAAACCATTTGCAGCCCATTTACCCACAGTTGTTTTATTGCACGGTTCAGGCACTGATCATCGGTGCTGGGCCCTGCAGGCACGCTGGTTTGCCTTCCACGGTTATAGTGTATTTGCTCCCGACTTTCCAGCCCATAGCTTATCTGAGGGCGAAGCCCTCACTAGTATCGAACTCATGGCAGCTTGGCTGGTGCGAGCATTGGACACCGCCAAGGTAGACAAGGTCCACTTAGTGGGGCATTCCCAAGGATTTTTAGTGGCTTTAGAAGCTGCAGGTTTACTCGGTGATCGACTTAAATCTATCACCGCTCTTGCCACTGCTAGCGCCATACCTGTGAATCCAGCCTTAGTTGAAACGGCACAATCCAACCCCAAAATTGCCGCCGAAATGATGCTGCAGTGGGGTTTTGGTAGCCCACATCAATACGGTGCGAGCTCAGTGCCTGGCATGCAGCCCATTGGTATTGGCACTCGGATTATGGCAAATAACCCTCTCGCAATCGACTTAATCGCATGCAATGCATATGAAAAAGGTGCTGAAAAGGCGCTCCAACTTGCCAACGTAGGTTGCCCTAGTTGCGTCATTATAGCGGCACAGGACCGCATGACTCCCAAAAAAGAAGGATTAAAGCTTGCATTGGACTTAAACACAGCCGCACAGATTATTGCTGACAGTGGGCATATGTTGCCAATGGAAGCGCCCAAAGAAAGCCTCAACCTAATGAAAAAATTTATCCAATCTTTAGAGACATAATCATGGCCAAGTTGATTAATAATTCGTTGTCTGCAGCATCACCCATCAAGAAAGTTGCAGTCATTGGTGCTGGAACAATGGGCGCAGGCATTGCGGGTCAAGTGGCCAATGCTGGAGTAGAAGTCTGGCTATTAGATCTTCCCAGCGCTGGAGACAGTGTTAATGCTTTAGCTGAACGTGGATTTAAGCGCCTCAACAACCCGAATGCTCCAGGTTTAATGAGTAATGAAGCGGGTCAACTTATTCACTGTGGCAACACCGAGGATGACTTTGAGCAACTTGCAGATTGTGATTGGGTAGCCGAAGCCGTAGTTGAGCGTTTGGACATTAAACAAGCCTTATACCAGCGCATAGATGTGATGACTGGCGCAAACACCATTATTACTTCAAATACGTCCACCATCCCCATCAGTTTGCTGACTCAGGGCATGCCTCAAGCCTTTTGCGAACGCTTTGCCATTACACACTTTTTTAACCCTGTGCGTTTTATGCGTTTATTAGAGCTGGTGCGGGGCGAACATACCAGTGATGAAGTGGTTAAGACCTTAGAGCAATTTTGTGAAAGTAATTTGGGTAAGGGCGTTGTGGTATGTGAAGACACACCGGGTTTTTTAGGTAATCGAGTGGGCGTATTTGCCATCCAATGTGCCTTGCATACGGCCTTTGATATGGGTTTATCTCCCGCTGAGGCGGATGCATTATTTGGCCGCCCCATGGGCATTCCTAAAACTGGCGTATTTGGCTTGTATGATTTAATCGGCATTGACCTTATGGCTGATGTAGCAAAGAGCCTCGAAAGTATATTGCCAGCAGAGGACGAGTTTCACCAATATGCTCAGCCTATTCCTTTAATGACAAAAATGGTGGCTAACGGACAAACTGGCAATAAAGGAGGTCAAGGATTTTACCGAGATACAGACGCTGGTAAACAAATGTTGAACTTAACTGATGGCACGTATCAAACGACAGCCCGTTTGCAACTGCCATTGGCGCAACAAGCAGAAGCTCAAGGTGTTGCTGTATTATTAGATGACGATAGCGCATATGGTCGTTTTGCATGGCAAGTCTTGTCAAGCACATTGAATTACGCAGCTGCCCTGATCCCAGAAATTGGTCGCAACATTCTACCCATCGACGACGCTATGAAACTTGGCTATAACTGGATTTATGGCCCCTTTGAGTTATTAGATCAGATTGGTGCTCAGCGAGTGGTTGAGCGTATGCAAAAAGAAAACCGTCAGGTCGCGCCCATGCTTTTATTGGCAGCTAAACAACAAGGTTTCTATCAAGTCATTGACCAACAATTATGCAGCTTAGAACAAGAGGGGCAATATGCTCCAATTAACAGACCCGCTGGTGTACTGCGTTTTTCTGAATTACGCCAAACCCTAACAGCTCAGTATAGCAATGCTAAAGCCAGTTGGTTTGAGCATGATGGGGCAGCCATTATAGAATTTCATTCCAAGGCTAACGCCCTAGACAGTGAGTCTATGGATGTGATTCGCCATGCGCTTAAGCAGGCACAGCAGCGACAACTGCGAGGTGTTGTGATTCACAATGACGCCCAACATTTTTCCTGTGGAGTAAATCTAGTCGCCTTTCGCGAGTTCTTTGAAACCCAAGATTACAAGGGTATGGATGACTTCCTAAATCATTTTCAACAAACAATGCACGCCATTAATGAGTGTCCCTTACCGGTCATTGCTGCACCGGTGGGCATGTCTATTGGCGGAGGTTTTGAAGTAGTGTTAGCCGCTGACCATGTCATTGGACATGCGAATTCTGTCATGGGCTTAGTCGAATCAAGCGTTGGCGTTGTGCCAGGTGGAGGGGGCTGTAAAGAGTATCTATACCGTTGGTATGAAGTACTTGGCGATATGAAAGCTGCCGCATGGAAAGCGTTTATGATTGTCGGATATGGTTGGACAGCAACGTCCCCCATAGAAGCCACTGAGCAAGCCATGTTGTACCCAGAAGATCAATACATGATGAACCGAGACCGGTTATTAAGTGAAGCATTATCACAACTGGATCGGGTTAAAAAAGCAAAGCCCCGCAAACCACTGCCAATGGCAGGTGAAGATACGTATAGGGAAATGATGGATTGGTTATTCGAAGCCGAAGATCAACAAAAAATTACGGCCCACGACGTCGCCGTAGGTACCGAACTAGCCCGTATTTTTACCGGCGGCAAAGTCAAAGCGAATACCATGATGAGCGAGCAGGATTTGTTTAATGCCGAACGGGAATCTTTCTTGCGCTTGGCCCGCTCTAAGGATACCCAAGCTCGCATTGTAAGTATGCTTGACCTTGGTAGTCCGATAAGGAATTAGTACAGCATTGATCATTAACTAGCTATTAAGTGCGTAGCACCTAATTTAGGCTATGCAGTAACAGTTCTTTTGCATTGTTAAACTTCGCCCTAGACATGAACTGTTGCAAACACACTAGCCATGAACTAGCTAGGAGTGTAATCTGTTGATAAATTGAAGTTGTTTGATCAGTTTTTCAAACTGGTTTCCGCTAAAAATTCCAAACGGAGAAGAATTTCATGCCAAGTTTGTTCGCTAAAATATGCATCAGTAAAAAACTGATTGCCGCATTTTTGCTGGTAGGAATTATTCCACTCACTGTTTTGGGTCTTACTACTTTGGATAGTGCCTCCAAAGCTTTAGAAAAACAGTCTTTAAATCAGCTTGAAACAGTACGCAGTATTAAAAAAGGCCAAATAGAAAACTTCTTTAAATCAGCACAAGAAGATCTCACTATACTCAGCAAAACTATCGATCGCACCATGTGTCCACTATCCATGTGTGGCAATATAAATCTGTCTGGTAAAGAGAACACCCACTATAACTCCTACATTGAAACATACGGTTATTATGACCTATTTATCATTAAGCCAGATGGCTATGTTGGCTATACGGCCACTAAGGAACCTGACTACCAAACTAACCTTATTAATGGGGTGTATGCAGAGTCCAGTTTAGGTCGATTGGTCCGTGACGTCATGAGCACTGGCGAATTTGGCTTTGCCGACTTTGAAGCCTATGCACCCTCTAATGGCGCCCCTGCTAGTTTTATTGCCCAACCTATAACCAATGCTGCTGGCAAAATAAAAGCCGTGGTGGCCCTGCAAATCTCAACCGATGGTATCAATAAAGTCATGGCTGAACGCTCTGGTATGGGCACCACAGGTGAGAGCTATTTGGTGGGTGCTGACTATTTAATGCGCTCTGATTCATTCCTTGACCCCATCAACCATACCGTCGAAGCCTCGTTTGCCAACCCTGAAAAAGGTAGTATTGATTCTGACACGACAAAAGCTGCGCTGGCAGGCAAAAGTGGCTCGAGTACTATTATTGACTACAATGGTAACCTCGTTCTTTCGTCATATACCCCCGTTAATATATTAGGTACACGGTGGGCGTTGATTGCAGAAATTGATAGTGCTGAAGCCTTTGCACCTATTCAAGAACTTAAAGTCTTAGCCCTTCAGATTGGTATTATTGGTGGTGTGCTTATCTATATATTGGCCTTTTTTATGTCGCGCTCAATCAGACGCCCCATTTTATCATTGTCTCAATTGTTTAAGAAAATCGATGCCTCAGGTGACTTTTCTCTGCGCGTGACTGATATCGTTTCAACCGACGAAATTGGTCAAATGGCTAACGCAGTCAACCAACATTTAGAATCCTTACAACACGCCATTGGTGCTGCCAATACGGTGGTGACAGACCTTTCTGAGGGCCGTTTTGACAATCGTATTGAGCTTGATTTTATGGGTGATCTAGGCACCTTAAAAGCGGGTGTTAACAATTCTGCGGATAGCGTAGAGAAAACCATGGATGGCCTTGAGCAAGTCTTAAGAGCCATTGCCACAGGTAACTTTAGTTACCGTTTAGAGGGTGCAAGCGCCATTGGGTCTGACTTCCGCACCACTCTCACAAACACTATGCAAACCATGGAACAAGCCATTGGTGAAATTAACCAAGTGATGAGTGCTGCAGCAGCAGGTAATTTTGACTTGCGGGTAGAAACCCCTCTCCAAGGTGATTTGGATCAACTTAAAATAGGTGTCAATAACTCCATTAAAGCCATTGCTGAAGCCCTCAGTGAAACCACTGTGATGGCAGAAAAAATGGCCCATGGCAATCTGACTCAACGCATTACGGGTGTCTATCAAGGCCGCCTAGAAGATTTAAAATCTGCCCTCAATAGTTCAGTTGAAAATATGGAAAAAACGGTTTCAGCTGTCCTACAAGCTACTGATAGTGTGGCTTCAAATGCTAACGCCATCAGCAATGGTTCTGATGATCTGTCTCAACGCACGAGTGAGCAAAGCGCATCTTTAGAGGAGACCTCCTCGAGTATGGAAGAGATGGCAGCCACAATTGAACACAACACAAACCGTGCGAACGAAGCACAAACGCTGGTAGTAAGCACTCAACAAGAGACGTCTGATGGGGTGGAAGTGGTCAACAAAGCGGTTCAAGCTATGGGTGATATTGAACAGTCCAGTAGTAAGATTGTACCTATTATCACTTTAATTGATGGCATTGCTTTTCAAACTAATTTATTGGCTCTAAACGCTTCTGTTGAGGCCGCCCGTGCGGGCGAGCATGGCCGAGGTTTTGCAGTAGTCGCAGGTGAGGTAAGAACACTTGCTCAGCGGGCAGCTGATGCAGCGAAAGATATTAAGGTGCTTATTGATGATAGTTCGAATAAGGTCAAAGAGGGCCGAAACTTAGTCAATCAAACGGGTGAGTCGTTGGCGTCAATCAGTCAATCGATTACCCAAGTTAATGATATCGTGGCTAAAATTGCCATTGCAACGAGTGAGCAAACAGCTGTCGTTAACCAGATTAATTCTGCTGTTGGCCAGTTGGAAAATGTTAACCAACAAAACGTTGCGTTAGTTGAAGAGTCGTCAGCTTCAAGTTACTCCTTAAGCGATCAAACTAAAGCACTGAAAGACCAGATTTCCTTCTTTAAAGTGACTGCCTCTGGAATTCACACCCCGTCTGCCGCGCCATTACGTTCAGCAGAACAGGTATTTGGCAAACAAGCCTTGGCAGAAATGACCACGCCAGCTGGCAAGCATGAACCAACACCTGTCATAAAAAGTGACGATGATTGGCAAGAGTTTTAAGACTCAGCCAGACTAGAAAACCAGCTCAACTGCTGGTTTTTTATTTCAAGCGACGTTGATATTGCAATGGAAAGGCACGTCTTATCGTCTTTAAATGGTCCAGATCAATTCGTGCAACAGCGATACCTGGGCCTTCACCTAACTCCACTAAAATCTCACCCCATGGATCAATAATCATTGAATGGCCAAAGGTTTGCCTATGATCATGCTGACCACCGTGCGATGCTGCCAGCATGTAACATTGGGTTTCGATGGCTCGCGCACGCAATAATGTGTGCCAGTGCGCTTGACCTGTGGTTCTGGTAAAGGCCGCTCCATTGACGATAATTTGAGCTCCCAAATCCACCAACTTAGCATGCATTTCTGCAAAGCGTAAATCGTAACAAATGGTCAAGCCGACCTTGCCCACTGGAGTATCAATCACCACCAACTGATCACCAGCTTCAAAGGTATCAGATTCACGATAACTGCCATGACTGTCTTCGATGTCCACATCAAACATATGGATCTTATCATAGCGCGCAACTTCATCTCCTTCACTGTCGTAGACAAAACAAGCAGAGCGCACCTTATTTATATCTCGTATGCCTTGTTGACACGGAATAGTGCCCCCAACTAGCCATATATTATTAGCCTTAGCTTGCTGCGATAACCAGAGGCGCAAGCCATGCTGAGGCACTGATGCCTCTGCACCATGTGCCACCATCTGAGGGTCACCAAAAACGGCAAAGCTTTCTGGTAACATCACCAATTTGGCACCCTGCTTGGCTGCCCGTTGAATAAGCACAGCTGTTGCACGTAGATTATCATCAACACTAAGTTTACTGACCAATTGCACCACTGCTACTGCTGGCCCATGACCCGTTACGTTGACAGCTTCAGATGACATTGAGTTAGGCTTACTGGGTGGGGATGACATTTTCAATACGCTCCTGCACCGACTGATTTTGATAGTCTTTGTCGAATATTCTCACTAAGTTGACATCTGGGTTATCAAGCGAACCCGAAACACTATAGCGAGCACTCGTGAAGGTAGATAGCTCATCACCAATGAGTTTATTAACAATGTAAATCATACCGCTTAGCTGCGGCAGACCGGCTATCAAGGCCGCTAATGGCAACTTTTCTGCTACGGGTAAGGTAATAATTAAATTATTGTCCACTTGGCGCTGCTTAAAATCAATCCACCCGTCCAAAGATAAATTTAATGCCGTAGACTTTAGTGTGACCGGCGACAAAGTAGTTGCGACACCCTGATCAAAACCATAGTGCGCAGTAATACTATCAAAACTAAAACCCGGTTGGAGAATATCAGAAAAATCTAACTTAACGCGTCTAATGAGCCGGCTCATATCCAGCAAGGCCAATACCTTTAAACCTGAAGTTGCATTAGGCGTAGACGAAAAGCTACCTTTCTTAAACCGCAGTCCTAAATCACCACTGGCATCTTTTATGGCAAATGCTAAGGGAGACCTTGGCCAGTCTAGCTGTAACTCAATGGCAGCAGTCTCAGCCACGAAAGAAGGATCATAACCCCAGTCCACAAGTAGGCTGGCCATATCATCCGATGCAACTTGTCCAGTGAATTGAGTACGATGACTTCCATCGACCTTGCTCCAAATTAGATTGCCTTGCAAATGACTGTGACGAATGTACGCATCTAGGTCATGCACACTAACCTGCGAGCCTACTCGCCGAGCTTTGAACTGCCACTGCCCATAGGATTCTCCATTCTTAAGCAACTCGTCAATAGACACATCAGCATCAATAAATTTGCTAGGATCGATATTTTCTAGCACATCTTTATCGTCAACTGTTTCAGTACTTGTTTCACTATTAGTGGCGACACTGGGCTCAGGAAAATTAAAATGCGCATGATGAACATGCACTACTAGCGGATGGTCAGCACCAAAATAGTCCACTTTCCCTGATAGCTGCTCTGAGGTTAGGCGCATGCGCCATGGCACAGGAGTGACCGAATCACCATCTGTCGCCAAGCTTTCTAGGCTTAGAGTGCCCTGATCAATATCAAAACCAAGCCAGGTGGCATGTTTTATTTTAACGTCAATGTTTGGCAAAACAAATTCTGTCATATCTTGCTTTGAACCTGCCCACATGGGTTTGATATATTGTTGGTAAACCTCCCACCAGGGCGCCACGTCCACAGAGTCCATTTGGCCACTAACATTCCATTGGCCCTTTTGCGCCCATTCTGTGGCACCTTGAAAAGCTACATTGGCACCAAGAAGACTTACTTTGGGTGAACTTTTTCCTCTACCCAGATTAATGGCAAGCTGATGTTGATCAATACTGGCATACCAATTTTGCTGATCTGCCTGCCAATGGCCCAACAACTGTAATTGTTTTAAGTCATGGAGAGGATCTGGCAGATCTAGATCTGCTTTAGTCAAATCTACCTCTGCACTAAACGCAGTGCAATCAGACCCCAGAAGAGTGCAGGTGGAAAATCTTGCCACAAACGGAAGCGACCCTAAAGTTTCTTGAGCCCATGAGTGGTCCATTTTAGTGCTTAGGTAATCTGGGGCTAATCGGCCTGTAAATTCTAGCGTCAAACCATCTTGCATGGCACTCAAGTTAGCATGTGCATCGTCTAAAATAGTTTTAGGTAGGTCTGATATCCAAGGTTTCGCAAGGTCAACTTTACTCAAGCGTTTAAAGCTCACCAATTGACCATCAATCAGACCATCCCCTTCAATAGCGCCGATACCCGCACCCACACCTACAACTAGACCTGCACTTTCACTATTACTAGCAGAGCTCATATCAACTTTAAGCTCAACATGGCGTATATCCATTTGCAAAGGCGCCCAGTAACCATTGAGGTTGCTACTAGATAGCTTTAAGTCATAGTTTGGTTTTGCTTGATGACCAAAAGGAATGGCCACACTGCCTAGCAAGGAAACATCTCCCTGTGGTTTGAGCGCCAGAAGCCAGGATGGCAAAGCAAGCTTCATTGGTGGTTGCTGCACCCAAGTCATCATCTTTGCCGCTTGACCTGCTATTTCGCCACTCACCTTTATATAACGGCGCTGTTTGGATACCAGCGCATACGTGGGCACCTCAATCTGCCAACCTTGAACCGATTGAGTGGTTTGGCTGTGTTCGACCCGACCTTCCCGAACATTAACCACTGCCCCTTTTTGACCTAGAGTTAGATCAGCACTTAAGCTCTCAATTTGAGGCCAATCTTGATGATAACGCAAGCTGGGGGCTTGCACATAGGCAGCCATCGGCATCGACCTTGCCATAATCCCAGCAGCACTCGACAGATTACCTGGACGACCATTATAAATGAGCGCAGCCTCAGCCAAAGTCCCCTTGGGCGCAGCAGTGGTTAACCAATCTCCTAATGTTTCACCCAGCAAAAGATCTGGCAATAAGCTGGGCAGTGCGGCAAGGTCTAGGTTCTGTGCACCCAAAGTCAATTGCATAAAGGGCTCTGCTTTCGAACCTTTGCGTGGAAAGGAAGCCGACATTTTTAAATTAACCTGCCCTTGAGCAAGCTCAAGGGCCATGGTGGATGAACTAAAACGGTTAACTTTCACGCCGTAGTACCAGTTTACCTCCCCCTTAAAACTATCAAACTGCCATGGCGATGAAGTGAGTTGAGTCATACGCATTTGAAGACCGTCCGTGTCATTAATCATGACTCTACCACCCAAACGATTAAGCCAAATACGGCCATCAGCCTGCTCAATGTGTGGCACTCCAGACCATGCTTTGATACTGACCTGTTGCAGTTTACCTGTGAACAGAAAATCCTGAGGTAGCTGGGCATCTAAATACAACTGAGCCTCATGTAACCACCCTTCAGGTGCCAAGGATTGAATAGGCAAGTTGATCTTTGTTGGTATATTTTTGAGGGTGTTCAATACCTTTTGTGTGTCAGCCAAATGCAGCTTAGGGCTGAGTAACACGACTTGCTGGTTAATTTTATTAACCTGTAATTCAGTTAATGGTAAAGCTATACCATTTATCTGCCCACTTAAAGCTTCTCCGGTGAGAGTCCAATTGGCCAAATTCCAATTAAAAAAAGCCTCCCCTTCTAACAGGCTAATGAGGTTTAAGTCACCTTCTAAATTGACCTTGTCAGTGGCTGTCTCGAGCACAGCATGACTTTTGCGGGTGATTAACTTTAGACCCTGCTCAGCCTGAAAATCTAGCCAATACTGACCACTCACCTGCAGCCTTTTTAAATGAAAAAGTGTTTGATCTGGTTCTAATAAGGCTACAAGTGGCACCATTTTTAGGTCATCACTTCGTAAGTAGATTTGCGCCCGTTCGATCATTGTTTTTAGATTATGATCAACATTATCACCCATCATTATATTAATCAGTTGGCTATTGTTTAGGTCAAGAGTGACTTGGCCTTCAACATCATCGCCTTCTGTCTTAGTATTTTCATTGCCATGCAGTGACACGCTTATTCGGGTCGTCCCCTCACTGCTGACGTCTGTCATACTCACCTGAGCACTCAACTGAGGTAAAATGATGGGCTCAGCACTGTGTGGGATCAGCGTAAGACTAATATCCTGCAATAAAAATTGTGGCACTCTTGCAGCAACTGCCAGCATTAGCTGAGGAAAGTTTTTATTAGGTGTTTCAGAAGTTGCTTGTGGGAGCCAAGATCCATTTTCTTGCTGACTAAGACTGAGTGACAAACCTTCTGCTTGAATATGGGATAAACGCAATACATCGGCTTGTAGGGAATCCCATAAATGCACACCTAGGTCTAAATGTGAGAGATTTAAACCTTCCGCAGTTTCAATCCCCTCTAGGCTTAGCTGTAAGTCTGTACCCACTAACTTAACTTGAAATGACTCTAACTTTAGCGTTTGTCCGATGGCCTTACTTACTTCTTGCTGAACCCATTGATGGTAAAACGGATGATGATCAATGCCCAGCCTTAACCAAGAAAAAGCCACTGCTAGCAGCACCAAAAGCCCACAGCCAATGGCCATTAACCAATGGTTCATTTTAGCTAGCATTAACGCAGCACCACATCATATTGTTCACTAACGTACATGGGCTCTAATCGTAAGGAGATAGTTTTACCAATAAACTCTTCCAATTCTGCCAAACGGTGCGCTTCTTCATCAAGCAACTGGTCAATCACAGCCTGTGACGCGAGCACTGAATAGGTATTCGTATCATAAGCCCTATGGGCGCGCATGATTTCTCGAAATATCTCATAACAAATAGTTTCAGGCGTTTTATTTGATCCAGTCCCTTCGCAGGAAGAACAAGGCTCACATAAGAGTTGCTCCAAACTTTCTCGCGATCGCTTGCGTGTCATTTGAATTAAACCCAATTCGGACACAGGTAACACTTTAGTTTTAACGTGGTCTTTAGAGAGTGCATGGTCTAAGGTTCGAGCCACTTGACGTTGGTGCTCTAAATCTTGCATGTCAATAAAATCTAAGATGATGATACCACCAAGATTCCGCAGTCGCAGTTGTCGGCCTATCGCCGTCGCCGCCTCAAGGTTAGTCTTAAATATAGTTTCTTCTAAATTACGGTACCCAACATAAGCCCCAGTATTGACGTCCACAGTGGTCATGGCTTCGGTTTGGTCAATAATAATGTAGCCGCCTGACTTGAGTAACACTTTTCGTCCAAGTGCTTTTTGAATTTCATCTTCGACGTTATACAGATCAAAAATCGGCCGTCCACCTGGGTAGTGCTCTAATTTTGATGCCATATCTGGCACTAGCTGATCAACAAACTCTGCTGCTTTTAAATAGGTTTCTTTGGAGTCAATGCGAATTTTTTCAATCTGGGGATGGGCAATATCCCTAAGGGTTCGAAGTGCTAGGGGTAGGTCTTGATAGATGACTTGCGGAGCTTCTCCCACAGCAATTTTTTGCTTTATTTGAACCCAAAGGCGTCGGAGAAAGTCAACATCTTGTTGCAAATCTTTTTCACTCACTCCCTCAGCGACAGTGCGAACAATGACACCCTCTTTGTCGAATTCAGATACTGCACCATCGGCCATCGCATGCAGTTCTGTAGACCCTGCTAAATAGCTTTCTAAACAGAGTTTAAGACGCTGCTTTTCACTCTCGTCTTCGATTCTTTGAGATATACCCACATGGTCACTGCCAGGCAAATACACAAGGTAGCGGGATGGAATAGATATTTGAGTGGTAAGACGGGCGCCTTTGGTACCCATGGGATCTTTAACCACCTGCACCAGCAAGCTTTGGCCCTCTCTCACTAGATGTGCTATTTCATCTGAATTTGGCTGACCATCTTGCGCCTCAATATCAGCCACATGAATAAACCCAGCACGCTCCATACCAATCTCTATAAACGCAGCTTGCATGCCAGGTAAAACCCGTACAACCTTACCCAAGTATATATTTCCCACTATGCCACGATGGTCATTACGCTCCAAATGAACCTCTTGCAACATACCATTTTCAATCACAGCTATGCGGGTTTCCATTGGACTGAAATTAATGAGTATTTCTTCGTTCATGTTGAAGGTATTTCCTTTTCGTTAAGCCACTTTAAACGCCCGGCGAATGCCACGTAACACAACGACTAACCATAACCATAAAAAACCACTCACTGGCGCTGGTAATAAAAACCATAAACCAATACTAGCGTTACTTCCAATACCCTGCACCCAATAACTGATACATTGATTAACTGCGACTAACAAAAATATCATAAAGGATTGCTGCCAAGCACGGTACATGCGAAAACGACGGTACATTAAGGTAGCAAAAAATGTCACTACGACCATAGCTAGGGCGTTAACCCCTAGGTGACTGCCTTGTAATAGGTCCATTAACAAACCCAATATAAACGCCCAGCCCATACCAAATTTATGGGGTAATGCAATGACCCAATAAATGAAAACGACTAAAACCCACTTTGGCCAGCCCCATTGCAGCCACTCAATCATGGGCAGCGCACTGAGCATAAAAGCAAGCAGCAAAGTCACGTATGGAACCCAAATGTTATGGCTTCTTTGAATCGCCATCAGTGGCTCTCCTTTTCTACCGAACTTTGTCGCTGCGGTGTTTCAATCAAGAGCAGGTGACGAGAACGTTTTAGTTGCGCCGTAGGTTTAGCGATCACTTTAGCAAAATCTTGTCCTGCTAAGTGGCGTACCTCAATGACTTTAGCCACGGGATAACCTTTAGGAAAGCGCAGGCCTAAGCCCGAACTTACCAATATATCACCCACTTCAATGTCAGCCGTATCAGACAGGTCTTGTAATTCTAAATACTCATATTGTCCTAGACCATATGCCACCGAGCGCAAGCCATTTCGGTTGACCTCTACAGGGATGGCATGATCTGCATCTGTAATTAATAACACCCGACTGGTAAAGGCAGAAGTCGATACAATTTGACCCATGACCCCAGTCGCATCAAGCACCGGCTGGCCTACAAAAGCACCCATATTAAAACCATTGTTAATAATCACTTGATGGCTAAAAGGGTCTGTATTCACACCAATGAGTTCACTTACCGTGACTTTCTCATCTAGACGCTCACTGCTGTTAAGCAGGTCTCGCAAGCGGAAATTTTCTACCGTCAAGGCTGCAAGCTTTTGCACTTGTCGTTCAGCCAGTAGAGTTTGAGCGCGCAATTTTTTGTTTTCGGCAATCAGTTCATCACGCACCTGCAGTCTCTCACCAAGCCAAGTCCACGAATGCTGCGGCACATCCACCAACCACTGTACCGGTGTAACAGCCAATGAAAGCCACGCTCGCATACGTTGCATTTGACCAAATTGGTAGTCTGCTACAATTAAACAAAGACAGATCAAGCTGTATGTCGTTAACTTTTTAACGGCCGACTGACCTTTAAACATTGGATTGATAACAAGCCTCCAAGGGATCCAGTCGCCCTAAACAACAACGGCGAGATTGCTTAAGCTACCCCGCCGTTTTCTTAGTGTTAATTGGGTGACTTTAATCTCTAGCCAACAAATCAAAGGTATGGTCATCAAGCATCTGTAGAACCCTACCGCCACCCCGTGCTACACAGGTCAAAGGGTCTTCTGCGATAATAACTGGCAAACCCGTTTCTTCACTGATCAAGCGATCTATGTCACGCAACAGCGCACCACCACCGGTGAGTACAATTCCACTTTCAGCAATATCAGACGCTAATTCTGGTGGAGAATGTTCCAAGGCACTCTTGACTGACTGCACGATGGTTGATAATGGTTCCTGCATAGCTTCCATGATTTCATTGCAGTTCAAAGTGAAACTACGCGGAATACCCTCGGCAAGGTTACGACCCCTGACATCAATTTCTAGGATGTCAGAGCTTGGGTAAGCCGTACCAATTTCTTGTTTAATACGCTCTGCAGTGGCTTCACCAATAAGGGAACCATAGTTTCGACGCACATAGGCGATGATGGCTTCATCAAACCGGTCCCCACCCACGCGCACAGATTCTGAATAAACGACACCATTAAGGGAAATAATAGCGATTTCAGTGGTACCACCACCAATATCAACGACCATAGAGCCACTGGCTTGTTCAACTGGTAAACCCGCACCAATGGCTGCAGCCATCGGTTCTTCTATGAGATAAACCTCCCGCGCTCCAGCACCCATGGCTGATTCTTTAATAGCACGGCGCTCAACTTGAGTTGATTTACACGGAACGCAGACCAAAACCCGAGGACTAGGGGTGAGTAAACTATTTTCATGGACTTTATGAATAAAGTGTTGCAGCATTTTTTCTGTGACATGAAAGTCAGCAATCACGCCATCTTTTAAAGGGCGAATGGCGGTAATATTACCAGGTGTTCGTCCTAGCATGCGCTTAGCGTCTGCCCCTACAGCGGCCACACTTTTTTGATTGCCATGGGTTCGAATGGCGACTACTGATGGCTCGTTAAGCACAATGTCTTTGTCGCGAACGTAGATAAGGGTATTAGCTGTACCTAAGTCAATTGATAGGTCGCTAGAAAACAGACCGCGGATTTTTTTAAACATGCTAGTTTACTGGCTCTAATCGGAGATTAATTACGATCTACATCAATCGCTTACATTAAAGGTTAAATATTAACAATCAAGAGGCGTTTGAGCAAGGTTAATCCGTTTTCCAATGGAGCAATTTATGCTAAATTAGACGGGTTTTATGCTGCTAAACCATTTGGTGCAAATTTACCCAAATTTTTGCTAAAAATTAGCGCACTAATTCTAACCAGATTTGAGTGTCATTAACCTAAAAAGTTCAACTTTCACTCGCATATATCAATATCGCCTACATCGAGAATATTATGGCTCTAGAAAATGCCGACATCGACAAAATCGCTATCCTTGCTCGCTTGCAAGTCACCCCCAGCGAAACGAGTGATTACGCCAATAGCATTTCCAGTATTTTGTCCCTCATAGATCAGATGCAACAAGTCTCTACGGAGGGTATAGAGCCCCTCTCTAACCCCCACGATGCAAGCCAACGCCTGCGCAAAGATGAAGTGACTTGCGACAACCAACGAGAAGCCTTTATCGCCCTAGCCCCTGCTGCACAGGATGGCTTATACCTCGTGCCTAAAGTATTAGATTAACGTACTCGATTAATAAAGCGACCGCCTAACTATGACCCACAAAACACTCGTTCAAATTTCTAAGGATTTGGCTGCTGGAGACTACTCTAGCCGTGAACTTACCCAAGACGTTATTGCCGACATTAAGGCCAGAGACTCAATATACAACAGCTTTATTAGCGTCTCAGAAGATCTCGCTTTAAGGCAAGCTGATGCTGCCGACGCGCGCATTAGTGCCGGCACTGCAGACATACTCACAGGCGTGCCTTTTGCCCATAAGGACCTATTTTGCACCCAAGGCCACGCCACCACAGCAGCCTCTAAAATGTTAGAGCACTTTGTACCACCCTACGAATCGACTGTTGGTCAACGCTTGCTCTCTGCGGGAGCTGTGTGTGTTGGCAAGACAAATATGGATGAATTCGCAATGGGTTCATCAAACGAAAGTAGTTATTTTGGGGTAGTTAAAAATCCTTGGGATTTAATGGCTGTGCCTGGAGGATCTTCTGGCGGTTCTGCAGCAGCCGTAGCTGCTGGATTAGTTCCAGCTGCAACGGGCACAGATACGGGCGGTTCGATCCGCCAACCTGCCTCTTTTTGTAATTTAACCGGCATCAAGCCCACCTATGGACGTGTTTCCCGTTTTGGAATTATTGCTTATGCGTCTAGCCTAGACCAAGCAGGCCCCATGTGCCAAACAGCAGAAGACGCTGCTCTTATGCTTAATGCCATGGCTGGTTTTGATGAGCAAGACTCCACCAGTGTTCAGTTAGATACACCTGATTTTACAGCCGATTTAAATCTACCCTTGCAGGGTTTAAAAGTGGGCTTACCCAAAGAATTTTTTGGTCCAGGATTAAATCCACAAGTGGCTGAGTGCGTGATGACTGCGGTTAAACAGATTGAAAGTCTTGGCGCCCAGATTATCGATATTAGCTTACCTAATTTAGAGCTTTCCATCCCTGCCTATTATGTTATCGCACCATCAGAGGCTTCTTCTAACCTCAGCCGATTTGATGGTGTTCGCTATGGCCACCGTTGCGATCAGCCACAAGACTTAATGGACCTTTATTGCCGTACCAGAGCCGAGGGCTTTGGCACCGAAGTAAAACGGCGCATTATGGTAGGCACCTACGCATTATCTGAGGGTTACTATGACGCTTATTACGTTAAAGCTCAGCGCATTCGTCGCTTAATCAAAAATGACTTTGCCCGAGCCTTAGCTCAAGTTGATGTGATCATGGGGCCTGTAGCACCTACTCCCGCTTTCGATTTGGGCAGCAACACCAAAGACCCTGTGGCCATGTACCTAGAAGACATCTACACTTTATCAGCCAATATGGCTGGCATTCCCGCGATGTCTGCACCCGCTGGTTTCGTTAATGGTCGACCCGTTGGTTTACACATCATGGGGAACTACTTTAACGAAGCAAAACTTTTAAACATTGCCCACCAGTATCAACAAATCACCGATTGGCATTTACAAACTCCAGCCACTAACCCAGCAAAGGAAGCTTAATTATGTCTTGGGAAATTGTCATCGGTCTCGAAATTCATGTGCAGTTAGCCACTCAATCTAAGCTATTCTCAGGTGCTAAAGTGGGTTTTGGTGCACAACCTAACACGCAAACGACGTTGGTAGATTTGGGAATGCCTGGCGCATTACCTGTATTTAACGAAGCTGCATTGCGCATGGCTGTCGCCTTTGGCACAGCCATTGATGCCGAAGTTTGTAAACACTCTGTATTTGCGCGCAAAAACTACTTCTACCCAGATTCACCCAAAGGTTATCAAACCAGCCAAATGGATCACCCTATTGTCGGTTTAGGTCACTTAGACATACAACTAGAAGATGGCACGACTAAACGTATCGGTGTAACGCGGGCCCATCTTGAAGAAGATGCTGGCAAGTCTTTGCACGAGGATTACGACGGCATGACTGGCATTGATCTTAACCGCTCAAGCACACCTCTATTGGAGATTGTGTCAGAACCAGACTTGCGCACAGCTAAAGAGGCCGTCGCTTATATGCGCAAGATGCATGCTATCGTCACTACCATTGGCATTTCTGACGGTAATATGGCCGAAGGCTCCATGCGTTGTGATGCCAATGTATCCATTCGCCAAAAAGGCCAGCAAAAATTGGGAACCCGTGCCGAATTGAAAAATATCAATTCCTTTAAGTTTATTGAACGCGCTATTAACATAGAAGTGCAGCGTCAGATTGATATTCTGGAAGATGGCGGCCATGTCCACCAAGAAACCCGCCTGTACGATGCTGATAAAAACGAAACCCGACCCATGCGCAGTAAAGAGGAAGCGAACGATTATCGTTATTTCCCATGTCCTGATTTATTGCCCATAGAAATTGACGAAGCATACATTGATGCCATTCGTCAGAGCTTGCCAGAACTGCCAGACCAGCGCAGCGCTCGCTTTGTGAGCCAACTCAATTTAAGTCCATATGACTCTGGTGTTTTATCTGCAAGTCGAGGTTTAGCTGATTACTTTGAATCAGTGGTTGCTGTGTGTAATGATCCCAAACTTAGTGCTAACTGGGTGACGGGGGAATTAGCTAAATATATGAACCAAAACAACCTTGAAATTGATGCTATACCTTTAAGTGCACTGCAACTTGGACAACTCATTAGTCGCATTCAGGATGACACCATTAGTGGCAAAGGCGCTAAAACTGTGTTTGATGAACTTTGGAATAACGCCGGTGAAGTGGATGCTATTATTGATGCTAAAGGTCTTAAACAGGTTAGCGACCAGGGTGCCATTGAAGCTCTTGTAGATGATGTTATTGCCCAAAGTTCAAAGCAAGTTCAGCAGTATATTGACGCAGCAGCAGACAAGCGCGGCAAAATGTTAGGTTTTTTTATGGGCCAAGTGATGAAAGCCTCTATGGGTTCAGCTAATCCAGGCCAAGTCAACGCATTACTAAAGCAGAAGTTAGACGCGCTTTGTTAATGGGTGACTTGGCTAATTTGACTACTGTGACCAACTTTCTCAATGAGGGTGTGTCGGCCATAATGTGGCCCATTCGCCGTTATAACCTCAGCAAGGCACTGCAACTACTCATCATCAGCCAAAGCTAAATCGACCATCACATCATCAGATAAACCTTCAAGTGCTTGTTGCAAATTCTCGATATCAAAAACCTTTGAGACTAATAGCTGAGAGCCTGCAACAAACATATCACCACCAGACATAGATGCACTCACCACTTCTGTGTCTAAGCTTTGCACACTGACACCTTGTGCAACCAATACGTTCGATACCTGACGCATGATACCCGGCTTATCATGGCAGGTAAGATCTAACCAAAGGGTTTGGTAGTTGGCGGCATCAGAAATTACCGTGCTCTCATTTAAAGTGACCGCCATGCCATGATCATTTAAACCACGCAGGTCTTTTTCTAGGGCTGGAATTACATTTTCATCTACATTGACTGTCAGAATACCCGCAAATTGACCCGACAGATGGGCCATACTGGATTCCTCCCAGCTTGCTTCATGCTTATAAATTACCTCAGAAAGCATTTGGATAAGTCCTGGCCGGTCTGCACAGATGGCCGTAAGTACTAATGTTTTATTCATTGTCTGTCTCCAAGTTAAGCTTGCGTCAGCATTTGTGCGACGCGCGCCTTTAATAGCTCAATAGCCGCAGGGTTTTCCCCACCTTCTGGCACAATTAAATCTGCATACTCACGGGAGGGCGATACGTAGTTAAAAAATCCAGGCCTCACAGTCGCTTGATATTGCATTAAAACCGAATTCAAATCTCGACCCCGTTCATTGACATCGCGCTCTAAACGTCTAATTAAACAGACATCCAAAGGAACATCCATAAAAATACGCAAGTTAAACAAAGACCTTAATCTCGCTTGAGTAAATAGCAGAATGCCTTCAACAATCAACACTTTGCAAGGTTGCATGCTAATGGTTTCTGCTTGCCTTAAATGCTCATAAAAACTGTATATAGGCCGTTCAACCGATTGACCCGCCACTAAGGCTTCAATGTGTTGCGCCATTAACTCATGATCCATCGCATCAGGGTGATCGTAATTGGTTAGATTCCGTTGTGCCTTGGTCATATTTCGCTGATCGTTATAGTAGCTATCTTCTGACATCATTACGACTTGCTCGGGATCAAAACCTTGAATGACATTTTTAGACAATAAACTCTTGCCCGAAGCCGAGGCCCCAGCAATTCCAATAATAACCACAAAAACTCCAACAAATATAGGTAATCACCCATTATACTGTGCAACTATGAATATACTACTTTTTAACTCTAATGAACTGTCTTCTTTAGGACACCTTTTAATTGAGGATGCACGACGCCAATCTCACCTTCTTAAGGTGATTAGGCCAAAACTTGGTGATACCCTCAGGGTAGGCCAAATTAATGGCGCCCTTGGCTTAGGCAAAATAATCTCTCATACCGAATACGCAACCCGACTTGAAATTCAACTCAACCAAAATAGCCCTGCACTCTTAAAGTTAAAATTACTACTTGCCGTACCTAGGCCTAAAATGATGCGTAGAATATTACAAACTTGTGCCACTTTAGGAGTCAGTGAAATCACCCTATTAAATAGTGCTAAAGTGGAAAAAAGCTATTGGCAAACGCCCGTATTACATCCAGAAAATATTCATGACAACTTGATTTTAGGCCTCGAACAAGCAGGTACCTCACAACTGCCTTTGGTGCACAAAGCTGAGTTATTTAAACCTTATGTGGAGGATAAACTTGATGATTGGGCTGGTAATAGTCGTCGCCTGCTAGCGCATCCTCGCAATGCCCAAGCATGCCCCATAGCAAGCCCAAACGACACGACCTTAGCCATTGGCCCTGAGGGTGGTTTTACCAACTATGAAGTGGAAAAATTGATTCAACAAGGTTTTATTCCCTTTTCACTTGGGCCACGAATTATGCGAGTAGAAACTGCTATCCCTGTGGCTATCTCGAGGCTCTGTGCCTTATGAAATCTGCCCATCAGCGCTTTGCAGGACGCTACCGACCACCTAGCCCAAAACGTTCACCACTCATCACACCTGAAGGTGCAGCAGCTCTTAAAAAAGAACTCGAAAACTTGTGGCGTAATCAGCGGCCAGTGATTACGCAAGCAGTTAGTGAAGCCGCTGCTTTAGGTGATCGTTCCGAAAATGCTGAATACATTTATGGCAAGAAAATGCTGCGCGAGATGGACAGTCGCATTTTGTACTTACAAAGACGCCTTGATCTGATCAAGGTAGTGGATGGCCTACCTGCTGACCCGAATAAGGTTTATTTTGGAGCGTGGGTGACACTGATTGATGACGACGACAATGAGCGTCATTATCGCATTGTTGGCGCCGATGAACTTAACCCTAGTGCTGGCTGCATTAGCATAGACTCACCTCTTGCTTTGGCACTTATTGGCAAACAGTTAGATGATCGAGTCGAACTTAATGACCTAGACAGAGGCTATGACATTATTGCCATCAATTATGTAAATGCTACGAGCACCTAATGAATGGTGCCCCGTCGGTAAGAGAATGTGGCTGCAATAAGGGCATAACACATGGACAAAATCATGGTGATTTTAATGACGAGCAAAAGCTCCGGGTAAAGTGCAGAAGTAATAGCAGCGCCACCCATGGTGATACTAAACAGGGTCATTACAATAGCAGAACTTATCATGTTACCCATGGTGCGTGCCAAATTAAGCAACACTGCTGCAATGCTCAATTTGTCAGCAGGCACGGAGCCTATAGCGGCATTATTATTGGGTGAAGAAAAGAAACCAAAGCCTAAACCCAAAAATACTAATGCCAACATCACGTAATGCAGGGATGTATTCATATCCAACCGAAATAACATCGCGTAACCAATGACAAATAGTAGGCAGCCAAAGGTTGATAATATTCTAGGCTCAAAGCGATCTGATAAGCGACCGGTTATGGGTGCCAACACCATCATAATTAGTGTTTGAATTAACACAATTTGTCCTGCCTCCGTGGGGCTTAGTTGGTGAATATACTGCAAATACAAACTCAGTAAAAACACCATGGAAAAGCTAGACCCATAAATAAAAAAAGCGGATAACAGTGACCGATTAAAAATTCGGTTAGCCCGTAGCGCGGACAGGCGGATGAGGGGGCTGTCTATTTTTGATTGATGCCATACAAAAACAGCCAACAAAACCAATCCTAAAATGGCTAGCAGTGCAAATCGCCAATCTGTTAGGCGCGATAGCCCCAGCATAAAAGCGCTCACCCAGGCAGCAAATATGAGGCTCCCTTGCCAATCAAACTTAGCTTTAAGCTCTGATTTCCAGTCCCCTTTGACATAACTAAGCAGCGCCACTAAACACAAAAGTAAGATTGGAACGGGCACCCAAAATACACTTTTCCAACCCCAGTGCTCAGTTAACCATCCCCCCACTAAGGGACCTAACGTGAGCCCCAAATAGACTGATGAAGCAGCGATTCCAAGAGCTTGCCCACGGTTCGAATTAGCATAAACCACGCCAATAATAGCCATACTGGTGCCATACACCATGGAGCTAGAGATACCCTGTACTACTCTAATCAATAATAAGGTGCCAATAGATTGTGGCAATAGGACGCATAAAGAGGAGAGTATAAAAAGCAACATGCCAGCCACGAACACGCGTTTGCGGCCAACAATATCAGCAATACGACCTATGGGTAATAAAAACACTACATTACCCCATAACATAGCCACAGGAATCCAACTCACCGCCAAAGCACTGGCTTGCAAATCCTCAGCAATTCGAGGTATGGCGATATTAACGGCCGACAGCGCTAAGGAACAGATCATCATCACCAAACCCACACTCGCAAGTGCCATGCGCCTCGCACTAGGTGTTTGATCATAATAGGATTGTAGTTGTGTCGTGTTCATTACAAGCATTATACTCAGTTATTAAATGGGAACCTAGGGCGACTACTATGGGCCAACAAGACCAACAAAATCATCAAACTGGCAGCCCAATTAAGGTCAACCTTCAGCACGACCTCAATTGGTTATTACAAAGCCAACCACTCATGGCTGCAACGCCAGAAGTGGACAACTTCCAACCTCAAGACGCCTTTCATCAGACCCACATTTCCACCACTCACGTCCACACCTACCCTGCTCAGCCAGCGTATCGCTTGGGAAAGCAGTTTGAAGATTGTGTTAGTGACTTGTTAAAATCTTCATCGACTCACGACATTATTGCACGCAACATTGTGATCCAAACTGCAGCCCGAACACTGGGTGAACTGGATATAATCTACCAAAATAGTAGGGCCCAAATCGTTCACCTAGAGCTGGCTATAAAGTTTTATTTACTGAATAAGGATGGCACGCAATTAATGGATTTTGTGGGCCCCGCTGGACATGATCGGTTAGACCTTAAATGGGACCGATTGCGTCAACACCAATTACCATTAAGCCAAACTAGTCCAGTCATAGAATTTTTGCAGCAACAGCGTTTGGCCAAGCCCACATGTCAACAGTTACTGTTAACTGGCATATTGTTCTATGCCTATGAAAACTGGCAGTCTACACTTATTGAAAGCATTGGTCTTAATCCCAACCATCACAGAGGATGGTGGTTAGAGCACCACGAACTGGCTCAACTAAAGCCTATAAGAGGCCTAGAACGAAGCTTTATCGTGTTACCTAAATGGCACTGGATTGGTGGACCTAGACACTACATCGAGCCGCAGGTGATTGATTATGAGGAACTTGTGGCTCGTACCACTTTAGACCCGTGGCCTAATATGGTGTTAATGTATGAACGTCATCAGTCCCATCAATGCTTTATTTTCAAAAACAGGGGCTTGATATTGGCCACAAAAAAGCCCCCACTAGTTTCCTAATGAGGGCTGTTTCTAGTAATGGTGGGTCGTGGGCGGCTCGAACGCCCGACCAATTGGTTAAAAGCCAACTGCTCTACCAACTGAGCTAACGACCCAAATTCTCTGCGGGGCTTGGTAGAATGTGCCCCTTGTTAATACACTAGCAACTGCCTAGTTTACTCAACTTCACTCTTACCTTAGCCAAGCCTGTTGCCCCTGTGGCGATCAACATTGATGCACCAAAGCGGTTTAATATGGTGGGTCGTGGGCGGCTCGAACGCCCGACCAATTGGTTAAAAGCC
>Ga0209279_10000166_pt1 | contig 44378 bp, 45 predicted proteins | sample CoawatmetaG00DNA_3_FD_187508 | JGI IMG/M metagenome (GOLD analysis project Ga0209279, IMG submission 187508) | Marine microbial communities from the West Antarctic Peninsula - Coastal water metaG006-DNA (SPAdes) (version 2) | ecosystem: Environmental > Aquatic > Marine > Coastal ...
AGGTATAAGAGATAAAGAAAATAAACAGGGCAAACAATACGGAGCATTGGATTTTAAACGACAACAAACGGATACAAACGGCTACTAGCAGGTAGCTAGTGCCATAAAAAAAGCTAGAATATTCTATCAAAAAAACAAAAATATTGTACCCCCCCATCGATTTTAAAAGATCTTTTGTTTTTCAAGATCATCGCGTATATTATATTATTACCCAAACCCCCTATATGTGTAATATATTTTTTTTGTATCTTCGTAGTCTAAATTTAAAGTTATGAAACAAGTAGGGTCAATAATGCAAGAGCATTTAAATAGTAGAGACAGGCATGAGATGCTTTCTAGAGGTAACTATTATGAGACAGGTATTTCTAAATTTGCAAGAATGCGTAAAGACAATAACCAGAGAAGTGTAGTTCAAGACATTGCTGATGGAATTGGATTGGCAAAAAGCAGAGAAGAAATGAGAGAATTTTTTAAACGTTAACTTTCTTCCCAAAGTTAATTTTGTTTTCCAAGAGGCACGTACTTAGTATTTGCCTCTTTTTTTATGCTTACTTTTTAAATCTATGCTTAGTTTATTTTTAGTTTATGCTTACTTTCTTTCTCTTAAGTACTATGGATAAAGAATATGTTATAAATGCTTTCTTTTTTCTATTTTTACAGGGAAATAAAAATATATAAATATATAAACTCTATAGAGAGAGTATGGTAAGAAAAAGTGAGCATTTTAGTATCTAATAAAAAAGCTTATATTTGTACAATAATTTAATTTAATAAATACAATATGAATCCAAGGGAATTACATTTTGACAAAGAGGGAAGAGAAAAATTATTAGAGGGCATTACTAAGATGTCCAAAACTGTAAAGAGTACATTAGGCCCATTAGGTAATACTGTAATGATGGAGTCTATGAATCACACAAGGGGAATGATTATCACCAAAGATGGTGTGACTGTTGCCAAGGAGATTGAGTTTGAAGATGCTGTAGAAAATTTAGCGGTAAAGATGATGAAGGAAGCTTCTGATAGAACTGCTACTTCAGCTGGTGATGGAACTACTACTGCGATAGTTTTGACTGAGGCCATTATAAAGGAAGGTATGCGACTGATAGATCGTGAGCCTAACATAAATACAAGTCAATTGGCTCGTGATATAGTTAAGGTATCTGAAGGAATCATAAAGAGTTTAGATAAATCTTCAAAGAAAGTTTCTGGTAATACTTTACGTGACGTTGCTACTATCTCTACCAATAATGATAAGGATTTGGGTAAGATGATCGCTGATGCTTATAAGGATTTAGGAAAAGACGGTAAGTTAACTGTTGAGAATAGTAAGACGGAAGACACGTATTGTGACATTACTAAAGGAATTAAGATTGACAGAGGATATTCATCGAAGCTTTTTATAAATAACCACCGTAATGACGAGTGCATATTAGATGATGTGTATATTTTAATGACGGACATGGAGATAACTAACATTCTTCAGATTGAAAATGTGTTGAAGCCGATTATAAACGAGAATAAGAAGCTACTAGTAATTGGGAATTGTTCTTCAAATGTAACTAACACACTGGCTGCTAATGTAGTACAGAACAGCCTTAAGCTTTGTAATATTATGCCACCATCGTTTGGTTATAAAACTAATGAGCTAATGGGTGATATTGCTTTGGCCACAGGTGCAAAGTATTTTAGTGAATCACAAGGAGACAACATAGGTATGTTGACCATGAAGGATTTGGGTCATGCGGATAAGATAGTAGTTGGGAAAAACGAGACTATTATAATCAAAGAAGGTGAGCGCACTGAGGATATTCAGGACAGAATAAAAGAACTTAAGATTCAGAAAGAGAATAACAGCAACAAAAACGAAAGAGATTTCATAGATGAACGTATTTCATTACTAACTGGTATGGTTGGTGTAATATATGTTGGTGCGAACTCAGATATTGAGCAAAAAGAAAAGTATGACAGGGTAGAAGACGCTGTTTGTGCTGTACGTTCTGCTATTGAGGAGGGTATATTACCAGGAGGTGGTATCGCATTGCTTAGATGCGCGGAAGATTTGAGTGACGGACACGCGAGTGATGTGTTATATGGTGCGCTTATAGCTCCGATTGAACAGATTCTTATTAATGCAGGAGAGGATGTAAAGGATATAAGAGATAAAGTATGTTCTTGTTCTGATGTTCCTAAGAATTTTGGATATGATGTAAAAAATAGAGTGTATGGAGATATGTACAAGATGGGTATTATAGATCCTGCCAAGGTTACGAAGAACGCGCTGAAGAATGCAGTGAGTGTAGCCACAACAATATTAAGTACAAACGCAATAGTAACCATGAAAAGAAAATAATGAAAGCAATAGGGAAGTATATAGTTATAGAAGAGATTAAAGAACAGATAACAACTAACTCTGGAATTCTTTTAACGTCAGATGACAGCGACCAATTAAGATATAAGAAAGGGTTGGTAGTTATCCCTGGTACAAGTGTTGACACTGTAAAAAAAGGTGATACTATTTATTATGATAAAAGAGCTGGGCATTCCATGATTTTAAATGAAAACATGGTTAGTATTATATCAGAAAATGATATTGTCGTAGTACTATAGTCCGTCTTTTATTTCTTGATTCATCTTTTTAATCATTTTACGGTAAACTTTATTACTGTATTCCGTTGATTTGTTAAAAATTGGGTTGTTTCTTCGGTCTTCGGAGATTACTTCTTCTTTATTTAACTTTTTATAAATTGAAGCGCATACGCGCTTACCCTTAAAGCCGAGTTCGTAAAGAGTAGACTCTCTTCCTTTACGTTCTCGCCACTTTATTATCCACTCATCTTTCAACATTTTATGAAATCTGTTCTTATCCCAGGACATTATCTCATTAAATTCTTCAAATTCAAATTTTGTGAACAGCCCTTCGCTATAAAGGAAGAGCATCATCTCAATATCTGCTGTTCCTAGGCCGTATTTAGCTCTAGCCCACTGTTTTATAACCTTCCAATACTTTAAATAGTCTGCATTGGGTTCTTTTCTATCGTAGTTTTTACGAAATCTTGTCTTAAATTTCATTGAATTAAATTTTTTATCTTTGCTAAGATAACTTTTTTATATGGCATTAGGTAGAACAGCAAAATATTATAGGGATAATCCTGAAGCAAGAAAGAAAAGACTTGCTTACCAGAAAAGATATAACGCTAGAAAAGCTCAGATAGCTCGAAGAGTTAGAAATAACAGAGAGAATCATAAGTTTGGAACATATGGCAATTATGATGGAAAGGATGTTTCTCATAAAGGGAAAAGAATTGTTTTAGAAAAAGAATCTAAAAATAGAGCTAGTAAATCAAACACCCCTGGTGATAGAAGAGCTAGAGGAAAGAAAGGAAAAGGAAGAAAGAACAAAGGTAATAAAGGGGGTAAATAATAATGGCAAAGAAAGGAAGAACAAAAGGAAACAAGATATGTCCATCAGGTATTGCATGGGCAAAAAAAACATTTGACAAGTACCCATCTGCGTATGCGAACATGGCTGCTAGTAAATACTGCAAAGATCCTAACTACGCAAAAAATAAAAAATAATTATGGCAAGAGATTTAAAAAACCCATTATCACCAAGTACTGTACCGAGCTTTAGAACGGCTTTTTCAACTGCAAAAAAATCAGGAAAGAAAACATTTAACTGGAAGAACAAAAATTACACTACTACAACTGCGGCTAATTTGGCAAAAAATATGTCAAATAAAAATTTATATAAAGCTGAAACAACAGCTTATAAAAACACAGTAAAAGTAGGAAACAGACCTGATGATAATGTAACTCCTAGAAAAAGTACTGACTTACAAAAATCTACGGAAGAAGTATTTCAGTCATACTCTAAAGAATCATTAAAAAGAGAGATTAAAAAATCGAAAAAAAATTAATTATGAAAAAAAAATTCAAAACACACATGATGTGTAAAAAAGACAGGTGCATTAAGGTCAATTCTATGACAGAGCATTTTAAATTAAAAAAAGACGGATACACTCATAATAAGAAAAAATAATTATGGAAAAATTTATAGACTACTTACAACATCAATGGAATAGACTAATGTATAAATTAACATTTAGAAATTATAAAAATAAATAGTCATGCCAACAGTAAATTATAAATGTGGAGACACAGGGAAGTCAATGAAGAAAAGTTTTCCTTACAATGCTATGGGTAAAGCTCAAGCACACACATTTGCAAAAACTATGGGTGGTTCTATGAAGAATAATCCTACTACTAAAATGACTGAAGAAGGTTACTAATGGGTGAGCTTAAAAAGTGGAGAGATGAGAAGTGGGTTCGTATAGGAACGGATGGTTCTATAAAAGGAGCTTGCGGTACTAGCAAAAATAAGAAGAATCCAGATAGGTGTTTGCCTTTGGCTAAGGCTAAGTCTTTGAGCAAAGCAGAAAGAGCTAAGACGGCTAAAAAAAAGAAGGCATCAGGAGGAAAGAAACAGTTTGTCTCAAACACAAAAAAAGCGAAAGTAACTAAAAAATATACTAAGTAATGGCAACACCAAGGAAAGGTAAAGCGAAAGTAAAAATTACTAAGTCAGGTAAAAAAGTAAGCTACGGTCAGGCTGGTAAAGCCAAAGGAGGAGGGCCAAGAGTAAAACCCGGCACATCTAAGGGTGATAGTTATTGCGCTAGAAGCTTAGGAATAAAGAGGGGTTTGTCTAGAAAAAAAGCAAACGACCCTAATACTCCTAACAATTTATCTCGAAAGAGATGGAAATGTTCAGGCGCTAAATCTAGAAAATAAAATATTAGTATATTTGTATTATGAGTAAATTCAATGAATTAGTTAAAAAGTTAATGTCTCAAGGAAAATCTGAGACAGCTGCTAAAAAAATTGCATACAGCATAGGTGCTAATAAGTATGGAAAAAAAGGAATGGCTAGGAAAGCATCAGCAGGGGTAAGAAAATCAAGAAAATAATTATTAATAAGTAAATTTATATTATGAAAAAGCAAGGTTACAATTCAAGACTTGATGAGTCTTTAGCAGCAAAAAACGGAAAAAAATCTCAATCTATGAAATCTCGTAGAGACGAATCAAAGGCAATGTCTAAAAAAGATTACGGACATGCTTATGGTGGAGATCATTCTATGAAGTATGAACATCATTTAGGAAGCAATTCTAAAATATTTCAAAGATAAATAATGAAATCAAAAGGATTTGGTGATACTGTGGAAAAATTCACAACCGCTACAGGGATTAAAAAAGCAGTAAATGCAGTTGCTAAAGCAACAGGGAAACCCTGTGGTTGTGGTGAAAGGAAAGACACTTTAAATAGAGTTTTTCCTTACGATAATAAATAATAAGATAAAACAACAACAATGGCATATCAAAAATTACAAACAAGTAGAGCTGCTGTAGTAACTCCTAGTGATACAGTAGACATACCAAGTATTTCTACTCAAAACGGAAGGGGAAATAACGGCTGCGTATTATACGTAGGAGTAGGAGGAGACTTAACTGTTTTAACTGCAGGCGGTGACAAGGTTTTATTTACAGGATTTCCTACAGGAGGGTTTTTACCTGTACAAGTGGTGAGAGTTTTTGCAACGGATACAACGGCTGCTTCGATTTTAGCTCTTTGGTAATAACAAATTAATAAAAACGTATGGGTCTTGCAATAGGTATAGGTAACGGTATATTGTTTACCAGTCAAAGGGGTGTTTCCAGTATAATTCCAAAGCTAATAATTGATATATGCGCTAGGGCTACTTACTGTGAGAACAAAACCTGTACAACCTCAATTTTACTAGAAATAGAGAACATACAATATACAGCATCCGCAGTGCCAGTTGGATTCCTAGCAAGTTATCCAGGTGCTTCTGCTGCGTATTCTTTAAGAAACCTTATTGATACAACCACAAATGTTGTAAGAGTGAGACGTTCAAGTGATAACAGAGAACAAGACTTTTCAGCAACACAAATAACAGATGGAACACTAACAACCTTTACTGGGGCAAACGATGGGCTTGTAACTATTTGGTATGACCAATCGAGTAATGGGTATGATTTTGCACAATCCTCTGCAATTAATCAGCCTAAAATAGTAAATAGTGGTGTTCTTATTTTAGAAAACGGAAAACCCTCAATAAAATGGGACGGATCAAATGATAGACTTTCAAACTCTTCAGAAATAAGCGCAAATTTAAGTGATTATTCTTTTTTCGCAGTAGTTAAGAAAACAACAGGATGGTTATTTGATACCTCTATAGGTAGAATGGTAATTGACTTAAATCAAACACTTGCCTCCAAGTTTTATGCGGGTAATAGCGGAAGAGGTAGTCAAATAATAAACAACAATCAGTCTCTTCGTTCTTTCTTTTTAGATAGTTCTAATGGTGCGGATGTTTATGTAGATGGCGATTTAAATCAAGGCGGATTAACTTATCCTCAAGAAAAAATAACAAGTTTCCAAACACTTGGTTCTGATATAAATTCTGGGGGCGGTACTTTTTCGAATATGTCTTTACAAGAATTTATTATATATAATTCAGTTCAATCCTCAAATCGAGTTGGAATAGAAACTAATATAAATAACGAATATGATGTATATAGGACTAATGAGGTTAGTGGATTATTATTTGATTATCCTGGTTCAATCGGTGCATACAGCTTAAGACAATTAGTGTTTTATCAAGATGGTCATACTCCAAATTTAATAAGGGTAAGAAGAAGTTCAGATAACGCAGAGCAAAATTTTACAGCCACAGAAATAACAGACGGTACATTAACCACCTTTACAGGTGCTAATGATGGATTTATAACTACTTGGTATAATCAAGCGAGGAATATAGGAGATCTTATATCAGCAACGGCAGCGAATCAACCACAAATAGTTAGTAGTGGAACTTCACTTGGCTATATTCAAAGTTTGGGTTCTACGCAACTTAATAGCGATATCAAATATATTAACAGTACTGACTACTCTACCTTTTTTGTAGGACAAAATACTGGTCAAACTGTTTGGGGGGCTGACTCAGGAACTGGTTATTACGCAGTTGCACTTGCTGGAAGTAATAACGGGAATGTTAGTGGGTTTACTGAAGGAAACCGATATTCTAATGGTTCATTGATTGGCGCAACTTGGGGCGATATGTATAATGCGTTATCATCATTTGCTCAAGTTACTGCTTTGGTTAGAAGACAAAGTGTTGATAGAAACATTCGTATTGGGTTTAATACTTATAATAATGGAAGATATAAGGAGCTCATAATATACGGAAATCAAAGCGTAAGCAGAACAGGCGTTGAAACTAATATCATAAACCATTATAACTTTTAACTAGGGAATAGAAACTAATATTAATAACGAATACACAATTTACTAATGACACAAGAAATAACAGGGTATAAATACCTAATAGAACAAGAAGCAATTGATGCTCGTAAAGCGTGTGCAGATTATTATGGTTTACCTAAAACACCAGAGGATACAACTCTATACTGGGTAGACTACAATACAGCAGAAGATGATACACCCGTATTTTGGTACATTACATTTGATGATAGTATTGAGATGATATTAGGAACACCAACAACATTTGAAGTAATATTTCCAGAAGAACCAATTATATAATTAAATATGGCCAATTTATTAGATCAAGCATCGATAGTATTAACACCCACCGCTTACGACAATGGTAAGGTGTTATGCGCAAAACCCATAGATGGATCGGGGGATTTCGACTTCAGCAGGAATTCTGCGGCAACGCGCGTTAATTCTCAAGGGTTAGTTGAAGATGTACAGATAATATCTGGTAATAAGATTACAAACGGAGATTTTAGTAACGGCTCTACAGATTGGATTATAGAGGCAGCTTGGACAATTAGCGGAGGTGTTGCAAATGGTAATGGAGCAAATGGTACTAATCAGGAATTAGTACAAAGCAACAATTTGGCGATAGGTAAAACTTACAGCATAACTTACGAGATAAAAAACTATGTAAGTGGTGTTGTAAGTACTAGAAGACCACTTACTAGTGGTAGGTCAGCAAATGGAGTTTATACTGAAATTGCAGTATCTGCTAGTACTGCTCTTATTTTCAAAGGAGGTAACTTCAACGGTTCTATAACTAATATTGTAATTAAAGAAATTACAAATGATACTAACCTACCTAGAATAAACTACGAGGGTTTCAGTTTTGATGGTAGCGGTGATATAATTCCAAATAGTGGCTGTGGAAGCTGGTTGTTTGAACCACAGAGTACAAACCTAATAACATACAGCGAGAATTTTAATCAGTGGGGTAACCTTGGTAACCGTTCAGCAGTTACATTAAACTCAATAATTAGCCCAGACGGAACAATTAATGGCACTAAGCAAACTCAAATTGTGGCAAATAATAGCGTAAGGCTAAGATTTTCGGCAATATTAACTATAGGCACTGAGTATACTTTTTCTGTATTTGCAAAAAAAGGTAATTACGACAAATTGGTTATGAACATATCTGGAGTAAGTACAAATTTTACTTTAACAGATAATTGGGTGCGATATGAAATTACCGCAACCGCTCCAAATAATACCTTTGTAGATGTTGGTATATCTCAAGGCTCTATTGGAGACTTTATTTACCTTTGGGGGGCTCAAGCAGAAGAACAATCTTTTGCGACTAGCTATATTCCCACCTCTGGAACACAAAAAACAAGAAACCAAGATTTATGTACCAACGGAGGGAGTGTTGCAACAATTTCTAGTACATCGGGTGTTTTATATGTAGAGGCTGCTAAATTAAATGAAAATTCTCCAAATTTTAAACCTATAGGTTTGACCAATGGTTCACAAGATGAAAGATTAGTTATTATATTTGGACAAGGTCAAGAAAAAATTAGGTTTCAAGTAAAAAACAATGGTTTAGTTGTTTTTCAAAACGACTTTAATGTTACGTCATTATCACAACAAAATAAAATTGCAATTAGATATTCAAATACAACGGGATATGCCTTTTTTATTAATGGTGTAAAAGTAGGTGTTAATCCAAGTTTGATTGTGCCGCCAATAACAAGATTAGATTTTGGTGTTTTAAGCAATTTCAACGGAAAAACTAAATGCCTAGCAGTATTTCCACTTTTAACAGATACAGAACTACAAGAACTTACAACGATATGATGCAAATATATAAAACGAATTTTCCAACAGAACAACAAGGGAAAGACTACCTATTAAATCTAGGGGTAATAGTAGAAGTAGACGGAGAAATAGTTTTTGCGCCAACAACAGCAGCGGTTGTATATATCGGTAAGGTGGTAAAGATACCAGCCACATACGATGCAGATGGTAATATTTTAACTCCTGCGGTTTTTTATGACGGATTTGCAATTGATGTAATGAGTAGCGACTTGTTAGACTTTGGTACATTTGAGGTGTTTCCAGCAGACAAGGCAGCACATAGCTTTTACGGATGGGCAAAGGATGCAGAAGTACCACCAATTAAAAAAAAAGACGAGAACGTAAAAAGCGTAGAAAACGCAGAAAACGTAAAAATAAAGTAAAAGAATAATAAATTTGTATACATGAAATCAAACAATATATATATATACCAAAATAATTCTTGGATGATTGATGTTCAAATGAATTACAAACTAAAGAATGTTTAATAAAATGACCATATCAGACTTGAAAATATACCTGCTTAACAGCATTACATTTGCTGTATCTTTCAGTAAAATAGAAGCGGTCTTAAAATTAATATTACTAATAGGATCAATAGTATACACCGCACAAAGAATATACGTCAACTATAAAAAAAATAAATGAGATACTTTACAACATCAGAATTTGACTCTCCAGACAAGCCAGGAAGCGGAAGCCTAATGAGTGAAACTATTATTGAGATGCTAGACGATGTCAGGGGTAAGTTTGGTAATCCTATTGTAATTAACAGTGGATATAGAACGGAAAAACATAATTCAAAAGTTGGAGGGAAACCTAAAACTGAAACATCAAAGGGGTCAAGCCATATGTATGGACTTGCGGTTGATATAAAGTGCGATAACTCATCAGACAGATATCACTTGGTGTTTTTACTACAGGAAACAGGATTTCAAAGGATTGGAGTTGGTAATACATTTATCCATGTAGACATCGACTTTGATAAGTCTCAGGAAGTAATATGGACATACTAGCATGGAAGACAAGAAAAGAAAAAATAACGGAAAGGGCACTAACGTAGGCAACGCACTTCGTTGGCTAGTGAAGCAGGGTAAGAGCGTTTCTCCTGAACTTTTAGACCTTGCTGGTAACATAACAGGGATAAAGCAATTAAACTTATTAGGGACGGCTATACGAGGCGACAAGAATCTTAGTGAGCCAGACAAAAGTATTCTTCTTCAGGAAATGGAGAACGACATGATTGAGATGGTTGAGGTAACAAAAAGGCTTGCTATGGATAACGAGCATGCCGTTACAAGACTTATAAGGCCTGTAATGACAGGGTGCATGTTTGTAATGTTTTTAGCCTGTGTATTCTTCGATGGAAATTTAGGTGAATTTACAATAGATAAGGCATACGTTCCTGTGATACAGTCACTCTTTGGTACTATGACTATATTTTACTTTGGGAGCCGTGGCATCGAAAAAGTAATGAAAACCTTTAAAGATAAAAAATAGTATCTTTGTTATAATAAAAAAATAGCCATGGCAAAAATTAGTACATACTCAGTAGTTAGTCCAAAAGGGGCAGATAAAATAATTATTAGTGACGCAGATGGAAGTCCTTCTAACGCAACTAAAAACGTTACCGTTGAAGGACTACAGACCTTTATAAATGATGTTCCAGCACCAACACTTCAAGAGGTAACCACATCTGGCAACACTACAAACAAAACTATAACCACACAGGGAATAAAGTCTGAAGGCACGAGAGATACAGACCTTGTTGTTAAGGTTGGAGACTATGACGGATCGCTTAACAAAACTAAATTAGAGGTTGATGTTGCTAATAAAAAAGTAACTGTAGAATCAGATATATTAAGTCTTAATAAACTTGCAGGCAATAGAACAGAAATAACATTTAACCCAACTGCTACTAGGTCAATAGCTATTCCAAATGCTTCGGGTACAATAGCACTAACATCAGATTTGCCAAGTGCAACGCCATGGAATACAGATACAAACGGAATAAACTACCAGGCAGGAAATGTAGGTATTGGAACTGTTAGCGGTGGTGACGCTTTAACTGTTGATGGTCAGATAACTTCAAGTAACATTGAGACTGGTTTTATTTTGGTTGAAGGAAACGCGACTATTGATGACGCACTTTCAGCAGGAAGTGTTACGGCTACTACATTAACAGGAAACCTAGTGGGTACGGTAGACACAACCACCACAGGAATAACACAGCCAAGTACAACAGACAACAACTTACTTGCTACTACAGCATTCGTTCAAGACTTATTGGGTGATATAGTATCAGGATTACAATTTCAAGAACTATGGAATGCGACAACAGACATTCCTGACCTTTCTACCGCTACTCCTAGTAACGGAGATTTTTGGATAGTAGAAGTAGCTGGTAATACAAACTTAAGTGGAATTACAAGTTGGGCCGTAGGCGACTGGGCTATATACATAGTCCCAGCAGGTGGTGGTGCAGCGTTTTGGCAAAAAGTAGATAATACTACATCAATAGCAGGAAACGGTACAGGTAATCAAGTTGCAAAATGGAGTGGAGCAGGAGCTTCCACTACACTAACTAACAGTATTATAACATCTACAGCAACCGCTGTAGGTATAAATGTACTTAATCCAACAGACGCACTAGAAGTTAATGGACAAATTCAAGGAACATCGCTTGATATAGCTAGTGGAGCTTTAATTCAAGGTAATTTACAGGCAGATCAAGATTTAAATGTGGATGGTGTTACAACATTAGGTACTACAACAGCTGGAGGTAATTTACAGGCAGATCAAAATTTAAATGTTGATGGTGCTACAACATTAACTTCTGTAACAGCTTCAGGTACTTTAGGTGTTACTGGAAATGCAACATTTGGAAATGTAGATATTCAAAACACATTAACTGTTGGGAATCCTGCTACATTTAGCTCAGAGGTTATTACGCCAGAATTACAGGTTGATAAAATACTTGTTGAAATTCCAGGCAATATAATAAAAGTAAAAAACCCAGGGGTTGCTGACCAATTAGAAATTATAGGTGAAAGTGGTGTTGATATTGTAAGCGAAGATGGACTAACATTAGAAGTTTCAGATGTTTTTGAGTTTAGGGGCTCGGCAGGAATAAGTGTTTTTAATGGAAACGCATTAAATGCTTCCCTGGATGTTAGTCAGATAACAACATCAAGAAATTTTCAGTTTCCTGATAACAATGGAACTATAGCGCTACTAAGTGATATCACACCAACAACTGGGCCTTTACAATGGGTAGGTCAGATAGGAACGGATATCTTTGGTGTTCCATCTATTAATAGAACACAGTCTTCTACATTATTTGTAGGAGACCGAGTAACCACTCCTGCCACATTTAGAGATATATCATTTTCTAAAGACGGAGTAGGAAATTATAGGATTAGAATAAACTTTACTCCAGATACTGTCCCTACAGATATAGCCAAACTAGCCTTGCAGTTTGGTGATAGCGTAGCTAGGGTTTATAGTTTCTCACAAGGAAGTCAAACTTCAGGGGGGATAACCGTATCTTATAAAGAATTTTTGTTTAGAACATACACTCCAGAAGGGGTGTTGTCTGACGGACAATTAGATGGGTCAGAAGCAGCTATGACAAGCGTTACGCTTTATCCATAAATAGCAGTCTAACATTACAAAGTACCTCTGTTTATTCGGGGGTATTTTTTTTTGCTTATATTTGTTGTAAATTAAATTAAATGGAACAAATAAGAAAAATATCAATAGGCGCTGATTATAAATCAGGAGCCATGCATTATATTCTAAATCAAGAAATATTTGGTGGTACACATGTAATTCATTTAATTAAAAAAAATGAATCAAATCAATCACTAACTATTTTTATTGAAAACAAAAAGGGAGAAATATTTCTTTGGAAAGAATTTAATTCTTCTATTCCTGTTTCAATTGAATATAATATATATTTTGAATGAAATCACCTTTTTATTTTATAGTAAAACCTAAAGACAATAGGAGATACGATAACACTAAAAAAATAGGTAATATAGATTTTATTACCAGTACATCAAAGGAAGATCATATCGCATCTAACCGATATGCAGTAGTGGTAGAAACCCCAATAAACTATTCTGGTCCTATAGAAATAGGAGACATGCTTTTAGTTCATCATAATGTTTTTAAATATTATAATGATATGAAAGGAAAAGAAAAAAGTGGAAAAAGTTTTTTTAAAGATGATTTATTTTTTATAGATAACGATCAGTTTTTTATGTATAAACATAATAATGTTTGGAATGCACATTCTAAATATTGTATGATAAAACCAATACCTAAAAAAAGTTATTATTTAAAAAGTCATGAAGAAGAAGAACCCTTAATGGGTTTAGTAAAGTATTCTAATAAATACCTAATCAGTAAGGGGGTTAATAAAGGAGACAAGATTTCTTTTAAACCGGAAAGTGAATATGAGTTTGTGGTAGATGGAGAAAAATTATACAGAATGTTTGACCATCAAATAACTTTATCTTTATAATATGGATGTAGATGAAATAAAATTAAGGATTATAAAAGCTGGTGAAAAAGCTGTTAATCAATTAATTAAAGTTGCAGAAGAACATATAATAAAATATGGAGAAGATGATGAACTTGCTGCAGACAAATTAAAAAATGCTGCTGCTACAAAAAAATTAGCCATATTTGATGCTTTTGAAATACTTACAAGAATAGAAGCAGAAAAAAATATGATAGAAGGAAATACTACAAACGAAAAAAAACCAACACAGGGATTTGCAGAACGAAGATCAAAATAGTTTAATAAAGGAATTAACTAATTTCTTACCTAAAACTGTTATAGTTAATAAAAACAAGGCTAAAGCTTGGGACTATGGTTATAATGAAAAATACGACTTTGTAGTTATTTCAAAAACTGGAGAAATTCAAGACATTATAGAAATAAGCGGAATAAGAATAGCACTTCCAAAGCCACCTAAAAAAATACATTCAAGAAGTAAAAAGAAATCTGAACAATATTGGGAGTCTTTTGAGTATCCGAAAAACTTACAAAAAATAAAATCTATATTCCAATGGCATGCAGCTCCTTCATCATTTAAGGACGAGTGGGTAGATTATATTGAACAAGAATTTGATAGAAGAGAAGAAGGTTTTTGGTTTATGAATAATGAGATACCTACTTATATTACGGGTTCTCACTATATGTATATTCAATGGACAAAGATAGATGTTGGTCTTCCAGATTATAGAGATGCAAATAAAGTTTTTTATTACCATTGGGAAGCTTGTAAGGCTGACAAAAGAAGTTTTGGGCAAGATTATTTAAAAATAAGACGTTCAGGATTTTCTTATATGGCTAGTGAAGAAGCTAGTAACATAGGGACAATAAGTAAAGATGCTAGAATTGGAATACTTTCTAAAACGGGTTCTGATGCTAAAAAAATGTTTACAGATAAAGTTGTTCCAATTGTAAATAATTACCCTTTCTTTTTTAAACCTGTGCAAGATGGTATGGATAAGCCTAAGACAGAACTAGCGTTTAGAGTTCCTGCATCTAAGATTACAAAAAAGAACATGTATCAGGAGGATGAAAATATTGTAGAAGGCTTAGATACTTCTATTGACTGGAGAAACACAGGAGACAACAGCTATGATGGAGAAAAATTAAAACTACTTATTCATGATGAATCAAAAAAATGGGAAAAACCTAATAACATACTAAACAATTGGAGGGTTACAAAAACGTGTTTGCGTTTAGGTAGTAAAGTTATTGGAAAATGTATGATGGGTTCTACTGCTAATGCATTAGAAAAAGGTGGAGATAATGGTAAGAAATTATATTTTGATTCTAAAGTTAATAACAGAAACCGTAATGGACAAACTAAGAGTGGTTTGTATAGTTTGTTTATTCCAATGGAATATAACATGGAAGGTTTTATAGATAGATATGGAATGCCTGTATTTAAAACTCCAAAAAATCCAATAATGGGTATAGATGGAGAATACATAAAACAAGGCGCTGTTGATTATTGGGAGGCTGAAGTAGATAGCTTAAAGAATGACCCTGATGCATTAAATGAATTTTATAGGCAATTTCCTAGAACAGAATCACATGCTTTTAGAGATGAAAGCAAGCAGTCTTTATTTAATTTAACTAAAATATATCAACAAATAGATTACAATGATTCCTTAATAAAAGATAGATTTCTAACAAGAGGTTCTTTTTCTTGGAAAGATGGGATAAAAGATACTCAAGTTATATTTAGTCCTAATCAAAAAGGTAGATTTTTAATATCATGGACTCCAAATAAACAACTACAAAATAATTACAATACAAGAAACGGCTTAAAATTACCAGGTAATGAACACATTGGTGCGTTTGGTTGTGACAGTTATGATATATCAGGTACTGTAGGAGGTGGAGCATCTAATGGAGCATTGCATGGACTAACAAAGTTTCACATGGATGAAGCTCCTGTTAATGAGTTTTTTTTAGAATATGTGGCTAGGCCTCAAACAGCAGAAATGTTTTTTGAAGATGTGTTAATGGCTTGTGTTTTTTATGGAATGCCTATACTTATAGAAAATAACAAACCTAGATTGTTATATCATTTTAAGAATAGGGGTTATAGGAAATATAGTATCAATAGACCTGACAAACCATATAATAAACTTTCTATAACAGAAAAAGAATTAGGGGGTATGCCTAATAGTTCTGAAGATATAAAACAAGCACATGCAGCAGCAATAGAATCTTATATAGAAAAATATGTGGGATTTGATTTAGAAGAAAGTTATAGAGATCGTGATGTAATAGGTTCTATGTATTTTACTAGGACTTTAGAAGATTGGGCTAGATTTAATATTAATAATAGAACAAAATTTGATGCTTCAATTAGTTCTGGATTAGCTATAATGGCTTGTCAAAAAACACTATACCAACCTTTAAAAACAAAATCAAAAATAAAACTTAACTTTGCTAAGTATGATAATAAAGGAAGTTATAGCCAAATTTTAAGATAAATGAAGGACGTAAAAATAAATATTAACTCTACAGGATTTCCAAGTCAATTTGTTTCTGATGCAGAAAAAGCATCACTTAATTTTGGATTACAAATAGGACAGGCTATTCAATATGAATGGTTTAGAAAAGATGGTGGACAAAGTAGATTTTATAATCAATGGGCTGATTTTCATAGATTAAGACTTTATGCTAGAGGAGAGCAATCTATACAAAAATACAAGAACGAATTAGCTGTAGATGGAGATTTAAGTTACCTTAATTTAGACTGGACTCCAGTACCTATTATTCCAAAGTTTGTGGACATTGTAGTTAACGGTATGGCCGACAGGATTTTTACTGTAAATGCTTATGCTCAAGATGGAATGTCTTTAGATAAAAGAAGCAAGTATCAAGTTAATCTTGAAAAAGATATGCTTGCTAAAGATATGATGAAGAAAGTTCAAAAAGAGTTTGATGTTAATACTTTTGCTATGTCTGAGGAAGAGATTCCAAATACTTCAGAAGAGTTAGCGCTTCACATGCAAATGAAATATAAGCCATCTATAGAAATAGCTGAAGAAGAAGCTGTTAATACTGTATTGGCTGAAAACAGATATAACGAAACTCAGAAAAGATTATACTACGATCAAACTGTTTTAGGAATACAAGTATGTAAAAATACTTTTCAACCCGGAGCCGGAATAAAAGTAGAGTATGTTGACCCTGCTAGTGTAGTGTATAGCTATACTGAAGATCCTAATTTTCAAGATTGTTTTTATTGGGGTGAAATTAAAACCCTTCCAATTATTGAATTAATAAAAATTGATCCTAGCTTAACTAGGGTTGATATGGAAGAGATATCTAAATACAGTCAAAGTTGGTATGACTACAATAATACAGCTCAGTATTATAATAATAGTTTATTTAGCAAAGACAGTGCAACTGTTTTGTTTTTTAATTATAAAACAACTAAAACATTTACCTACAAAAAGAAAGTAAATGCAGCAGGAGCAGAAAGAGTAATTGAAAAAGATGATACTTTTAATCCTACAGAAGAAATGATGGAGGAAGGAAACTTTGAAAAAATTTCTAAAACCATTGATGTTTGGTATGAGGGAGTAATGGTTATGGGTACTAGTATTTTACTTAAATGGGAAATGTCAGAAAACATGGCAAGACCACAATCCGCATCTCAAGAAGTATATCCAGAATTTGTAGCTTCTGCACCAAGAATGTATAAAGGAGCTTTAGAGTCTTTGGTAAGACGTATGATTACATTTGCTGATTTAATTCAGATTACACACTTAAAATTACAACAAGTAATATCTAGAGTTGTTCCAGATGGTGTATACATTGATGCTGATGGATTGAGTGAAGTAGATCTTGGAACAGGTCAGGCTTATAATCCTGAAGATGCATTAAGGATGTTTTTCCAAACAGGTTCTGTTATTGGTAGAAGTTATACTCAAGATGGAGATTACAACCAAGCAAAAATTCCTATTCAACAACTTAATAGTAATTCAGGTCAAGCAAAAATTCAAAGTCTTATAGGTAGTTATAATCATTATATGTCAATGCTTAGAGATGTAACTGGATTAAACGAAGCAAGAGATGGGTCTACTCCAGATTCTTATGCGTTAGTTGGATTACAAAAACTAGCTGCTTTAAGTAGTAACACTGCAACAAGACATATATTAGATGCAAGTTTACAAATGTCACAAAGATTGTGTACAGCATTATCTAGTAGAATTGCAGATATGCTTCAATATTCTCAATTTAAAGAAGAGTTTGTAAATCAAATAGGTAAGTTTAATGTAGGTCTAATAGAAGAAATTAAAGATTTATATTTAAGTGATTTTGGAATATTTATAGAAATAATTCCAGATGAAGAAGAAAGAAAATTACTAGAGCAAAATATTCAAATGGCTCTTCAAAGAGATTCTATAAACTTAGAAGATGCAATTGATATTAGAGAAATAAGAAATATTAAATTGGCCAATCAAGTTTTAAAATTAAAACGTAAAGCTAAACAAGATTTAGAACAGCAACAGAAATCAGCAGCAGCTCAACAACAAGCTCAAATAAATCAGCAATCACAGCAGATGGCAGCTCAATCAAAAATGCAGCAATTCCAAATGGAAAACCAAGCAGCTATACAATTAGAGCAAGCAAAAGCAGAATTTTCTGTTAAAAAAATGCAAGGTGAAGCCGCTATAAAAGCTGAGTTAATGAATTTAGAATTTAACCTCAACATGAAACTAAAAGGAGTTGAAGTTGAAGGATTAAAAAGCAGAGAAATTCAAAGAGAGAGTGCTAAATCTAATAGAATATCTCAAGCAAATACAGAACAGTCTAAATTAATAGAGCAAAGGAAAAACAATTTACCTCCAGTCAGCTTTGAATCATCAGAAGATAGCTTAGATGGTTTTGATTTAGCTGAATTTGAACCTAGGTGATTTTATTAAAATTAAATTTAAATTATATATATAACTTTGTAAAAAATTAAATCAAATGGAAATTAAAGTATCTGAAGTAAACCCTTTAGAACAAAAGTCAGTTCAAGAGGTAGAAAAAAATCTTTTAGACAAACATGAAAAAGAATTAAACTCTAATGAAGAGATTGAATCTGAAAACTTGTCAGAGGTAAAAGAAGAAGAAAAAGAAGAAGTTTCTCCAACTATAAAGGATGAAGACGTTCTTTCATATATTAATAATAGATATAATAAAGACATATCTTCAGTAGATGATTTATTTTCTCAAAAAGAAATAAATGAAGAACTACCAGAGGATGTTTCTAAATATTTAAATTTTAAAAAAGAAACTGGTCGGGGTTTTAATGATTTTGTAAAAGCCAATAGGGATTACGATGATTTAAACGAAGACCAAGTGTTAGCAGAATATTATTCTTTAACAGAAACTGATTTAGATAATGATGATATTCATTACCTAATTGAAGATAAGTTTTCATACGATGAAGACTTAGATGATGAAAAAGAAGTTAAAAAGAAAAATATAGCTAAAAAAAGAGAACTTTCTAAAGCTAAAAAGTATCTTAATGATTTTAAAGAAAAATACAGCGTTCCTCTTGAGTCAAGTGGGAAAGCTATTTCTGAAGAAAACAAAAAGGAACTTGAAGCTTACCAAAGTTATATTCAAGAATCTAAAACAGTTCAAGAAGCTAATCTTAAAAAGAATGAGTATTTTGAAAAAAGAACAAGTGAAGTTTTTAACTCTGAATTCAAAGGTTTTGAGTTCGAAATAGGAGATAAAAAAATAGGTTATTCTTATGGAGATGCACAGGAAATGAAAGCGAAACAAATGGATCTGAATAATTTCATAGGTAAATACCTAGGAGATGACGGATTGATTAAAGACGCAAAAGGTTGGCATAAAGCAATTAGTGCTGCAATGGATCCTGACCGCTTTGCAAAGTATTTTTATGAGCAAGGTAAAGCCGATAGTGTAGGAGATATTTCTAAACAAAGTAAAAACATCAATATGAAGATGAGAGGTACTCCACAAGCAATAGGTGAAACAGGATTTAAAGCAAGACAAATTAATGACGCATCTGGAAAAGGTTTAAGAATAAGAAGTAAAAATAAATAAATAACAATTTTAAAAATTAAAAAAAATGGCAGGATCAGTACAGAATGTTCCAGGGTTTGACTTACAGCCAAGCTCAGAACAAGTCTTATTACAGACAAATTACATTACTAACTTTGATTTCTTGAATCAGTATCTTCCAGATACTTACGAAAAAGAATTTGAACGTTATGGAAACAGAACAGTAGCATCATTCTTAAGAATGGTAGGCGCTGAAATGCCTTCTAACTCAGACCTTATTAAATGGGCAGAGCAAGGAAGACTACACACGAAGTATACAAATGTAACTTCAGCAGCAGCAGTAGAAGCTAATACAGCAACGTTGACAATTGGAGATGCCTTAGTACCAGGTTCTGGTTCTATAGCTATTCGTGTTGGACAAACAATTATGTTGTCTGACAGTACTGCTAACTCAACTAATAGTAACAAGGCAATTGTAACAGCAGTAGATACTGCAGCAGGAACAGTTGATGTAGCTTATTATGAAGCAGCAGGACAAACAATGGCAGCAGCAGTTGTATGTTCATTGTTTATTTATGGTTCAGAATTTCAAAAAGGTTCTATCGGAATGCAAGGTCAACTTGAAGCTGATGATTCTATATTTGAAAACTCTCCAATTATCATTAAAGACCGTTACGCAGTATCTGGTTCTGATATGGCTCAAATTGGATGGATTGAAGTAACTACAGAAAACGGTGCAACTGGATTCTTATGGTACATGAAATCAGAACATGAAACTCGTTTACGTTTCGAGGACTACCTTGAAACATCAATGGTTGAAGCCGTACCAGCAGAAGCAGGTGGTGGAGCAGCAGCAATTGTAGAAGGAGTTGCATCTGGAGTAGGTAACAAAGGTTCAGAAGGTATGTTCTATGTTATTGAAAATAGAGGTAATGTTTGGGCAGGTGGAAATCCTAACGCATTAGCAGATTTTGATGCAATTATTTCTCGTCTAGATAAGCAAGGTTCTATTGAAGAAAATGTTATTTTCTTAAACAGAGACTTTGGATTTGACATTGACGATATGTTAGCATCACAAAACTCTTATGGAGGAGGTGGTACATCTTATGGTCTTTTTGACAATGACGAAGAGATGGCTTTAAATCTAGGATTTACAGGATTCCGTAGAGGTTATGATTTCTACAAAACAGACTGGAAATACCTAAACGACCCAACAATGCGTGGAGATATCGTAGGTGGAGCTGTTAATGGTGTTTTAGTACCAGCAGGTTCAACTACTGTATATGACCAAGTATTAGGAAAGAATGCAAAGCGTCCTTTCTTACATGTTCGTTACAGAGCTTCAGAAACTGAAGACAGACGTTATAAGACTTGGATTACAGGTTCTGCAGGTGGAGCAGCTACTTCTAGCTTAGATGCTATGGAAGTAAACTTCTTATCTGAAAGAGCTTTATGTACTTTAGGTGCTAATAACTTCTTTATTTTCACAAACTAGAAGTAAATTATTAAAAGGGAGTGAAATTAAGTAGCTCCCTTTTTTTTATTATAAATTAAATTTAAATTCAATAAAAATGGCAGTAAAAAAGAAACAAGTATTTGTAGATAAAATTTACAAATTAACACAAGACAAAGCACCTTTAAGCTATACTATTCCTTCAAGAAATTCAAAAAGAAAATCATTATTATGGTTTGATGAAGAAACTGGAGAAAATAAAGCATTGCGTTATGCAAAAAATACAAAAAGTGTTTTTGAAGATGAGCAGGATAAAAATGTTATTTTAGAGCCTATCGTCTTTGAAGATGGTATGTTGTTTGTTCCAAAACAAAATCAGATATTACAAAAATTCTTATCTTATCATCCATCAAACGGAAATATGTTTGAAGAAGTTGATAAAGAAAAAGATGCAAGTGTAGATGTAGAGTCTTTAGATTTGGCACTAGAGTCTCAATTAATAGCAAAAGAACTAAGTATTGAAATGCTTGAAACTATTGCTAGAGTTGTAATAGGTTTAAGGATTGAAAATTTAACCTCTTCAGAATTAAAAAGAGATGTTAGGATGTTTGCAAAAAGATACCCTAATGACTTTATGGAGGCTATGAATGATCCTTTATTAAAGCTTCAAAACAAATGTGCTAATTATTTTAGTGAAAATCTTTTAACACTTAAAAACAAAAAAGATGTTTATTACAATTTAAAAGGTAATAAAAATAAATTACTAACCGTTCCTTATGGAGAAGATCCATTATTTATAGTGGCGTCATTTTTACAGAGTGATGAAGGGTTAGAAGTTTTAAAGATATTAGAATCTAAAATGAAATAATATCTTACAATAATTATATATAAAGAGGCTTCAAAATATGAAGCCTCTTTTTTTGTATCTTTGTGAAAACGATTTTATAAATGGCCTCGATAATAAACACAGTAAGAGCTACTGTTCTTTCAATTGCTAATAAGAACAATTACGGGTATATAACTCCAAATGATTTTAATTTGTATGCAAAGCAAGCTCAATTAGATATATTTGAAGATTACTTTTATCAGTACAATAGTTGGATTGTAAAGCAAAATGCAAGAGTGTCTGGAAGTAATTATGCTAATATTGTAAAATCATTAGTTGAAGTTATAGATAGCTTTTCATCTACTAAAGGATTAATAAACACAGGAATCAATTTATTTGATTTGCCTGATGATTACTATTTGATAGATAAAGTAAACTACTATCCAAATATTACTACTACAGGAACTATTACTTTTCCTTCAATTGGAACAACTTTAATTGATTCGGCTGCAAATTTTTTAGGATTAGTAAGTGGTTCAATTCCTGTAAAACCAGGTATGTTAATAACAAACACAAGCGCAGGAGGATTATATTCAGGAGCAAGTGCATTTGTCGTTAGTGTAGATAGCAATACTCAGTTAACAATATCAAGTAATGATTTTCTTACTGGAAGTTTTGGAGATACTTCTTATACTATATTAAGTACAAAAGGTATTACAGAAGTAGAAAGAGTTTCTCAGAATAAAATATTTTATTTAAATTCTACGCCACTTACATCACCAGGTCTTTTATTTCCTGCGTATGTATTGGGTGGGGCTAATAATATAAACACGGGTAATACTATTACTGTTTATCCTGAATCTATTGTTAATGCAGGTACAGTTGTTTCTCAATATATTAGATACCCTAAAGATCCTAATTGGACATATGCTACATTGGCAGCAGGGGAGCCTCTGTTTGATGAGTCAGCAGCTGATTATCAAGACTTTGAATTACCTTTATCAGATCAAGTTAATATTATAAATAAAATATTACAATATGCAGGTATGTCTATAAGAGAAGTAACATTAACTCAATTTGGTCAAGCACAGCAGAATATGGATGATAGTCAAGAATCACCTAGTTTAACATCATAAGATATGGCATATATAACAGATTATCAATACTACGAAAATGGAGGACTAAATCCTGAAGATGAAAATTGGGGGTCTTACCAATATGTATCTTTAAATGATATAGTAAATAATTTTATAGTTATGTATGTTGGAAACGACAAACTAATTAATAATGTTGAAAGGTATAATATTTTATTTCATGCTAAAAGAGCTGTACAAGAGTTAAATTATGATTCTTTAAAAGAAATTAAAATTTTAGAATTACAAGTTTGTGACACATTAAGGTTTGTTTTACCTCCTGACTATGTAAATTGGGTTAGAATATCAATGTATAAAAATGGAACGTTATTTCCATTAACTGAAAATATTCAAACTAATTGGAGTAATGCATATCTACAAGATAATAATTGTAGAATTTTATTTGACCAAGATGGAAATATTTTAAAGCCTGAAAACTCTACTTTAGATATTGACAGAATAACAGGAAGTAAAAAAAGCATATACTTAAACCAACAAAGCGCATATAATGGACAGGAGGGTTATTTCTATAATGGCATATGGTACTTTGAATATCCTGTTGGAGCAAGATATGGATTGAATACAGAAACAGCAAATGCTAATCCTACATTTAAAATAAATAAAAAAGGAGGTGTAATTAATTTTAGTTCTGATGTTTCAGGTGAGTTAATAGTTCTTGAATATGTATCTGATGGAATGGAGAATGGAGATGACTCTGAGATAAGTGTAAATAAATTATTTGAAGAGTTTATATACTCTTACATGAAGTATGTAATACTCTCAAGTAAATACGGTATTCAAGAATACATCATAAACAGGTCTAGAAAAGAGAAATCAGCACTCCTAAGGAACGCAAAATTAAGATTGAGCAATATACACCCAGGAAGATTATTAATGAATCTAAGAGGTCAAAATAAGTGGATAAAATAGTATGGCTAAGATTCAAAAGAATTTCATAAAAGGACGAATGAATAAAGGCGTTGATGAACGATTAGTTCCTCAAGGTGAATATGTTGATGCTTTAAATATACGATTAGGTTCTACTGAAGGAACTGAGATTGGAGCTGTAGAAAACTCAAAAGGAAATGAGCTACTAGTGCAGCTTAAGTTTGGTGGTCAAGCATTAAGTAGTAATGCTAGATGTATTGGAGCTTTTGAAGATGGCGGTAACGAAACTATATATTGGTTTATTAATGATCCTACTAATCTTATTTCAACCGTAACAGGGAAAGTTGATTTAATAGTTTCTTTTAATGCTAGATTAGGTTCGGTTTTTTATCATGTAACATCTACTTCGGTATTAAATTTTAACAGTAAGTATTTAATAAATGGAGTAAATCTTATAGATGGATTGTTGTTTTTTACTGACAATTTAAATCCACCTAGAAAAATAAATGTAAATAGAACTTATTTATCTCCCGTCTCTGGTGTAGATAATATTACAGAACAAGACATTGGTGTTATATTAGCACCACCATTAAATTCTCCAATTATAGAGCAATTTAATTTAGGGGGTGATGAAAACTACATGGAAGAATTATTCCTAAGTTTTGCATATAGATGGCAATACGAAGACGGAGAGTACTCAGCTATATCTCCGTTTTCACAAACAGTTTTTAGTCCTGGTCCTTTTAGATTAAATTATAGTACGTTTGATAATGCAGCAATGGTTAATTCTTTTAATAGTGTAAGAATAACTTTTGAAACAGGCGGCAGAAATGTAGTTGCAGTTGATGTTCTTTTTAAGTTTTCTACAAGTCAAAACGTAAATGTAATAGAAAGATTTAAAAAAATAGATGAAGGTTGGTCTGATAATCAACCTGAGAATATTACGTTTACTAACAAAAAAATATTTACAGCATTACCTGCAGAGCAATTATTAAGACTTTATGATAATGTACCTCGAATTGCACAGGCTCAAACATTAATGGGCAATAGATTGATGTATGGTAATTATGTTGACGGATATGATGTCGCTAACAGCGTGGGAAAGCAAATAGACTTAGACTATGACTTAACGGTTATATCAACTCCTTTAAGCGCAGTTGAAATAGAGGCTACAAAAGAAGATACAAACTACAATATAGGAATATCCACAGAGGTTGAGGACGCTACAATAACAATAGATTTTGGAGGGTTGGACTTAATTGAAGGTGCTCAGATAGGTGTGGAGTTTAATTACAGAGGAAGTAAGTTTAATGGAGATTCATCTTATGATGATGATGGAACACAACCTGAAAATACATTTGTTTTTACATTTTTGTTTAATCTTCAAAGAGATTATTTAAATGTTAATGATTTGGCTAGTAGCACAGAGTTTAAAATTGCGGTAAGTGAATTTGTAGACCCTTCTGTATCAAGTTGTTTTGATGCCGCTTTAGTGGATGGAACAAGAGGTTCTTCTTTGACCGATATTTACAACTGTCAAATAGTGGGGAGACCAGAATGGGTTTTTGATAAGTTTGGTATAACTGAAACAAATCAAGGGTTTGGAATTACAACTTCTTTAGGAAGCGATGAGATAGGATTTACTCTACCTGCTTTAAGATTTAATAAACTAAACCTTGCTGTTGACCCTCCTGTTTTTTACAATCCACCAATATTAGCGTATGAGTATATCTCAGCTATAAATGGAGTGGGGTTATACTCTAAAGATGCTTCCAAACAATCATTGCACAGTAATAGAGACTATGAGATTGCTATCGTTTATATGGATGAATATGGACGTAGTAGTACTGCATTAGTAGACACAGATAACACTGTTTTTATTTCATGCAGTAGCTCAATAAATCAAAACAATATTAGGGTTAAGTTAAACAACTTACCTCCTTATTGGGCAACAAAATATAAATTTGTTATAAAAGAATCTGAAGGAGAATACAGGACTGTTTACTCTCAAATATTTTTTTCAGAGGAAGAAACAGGTGATGTGTGGTTTAAAATTGAAGGAGACAACAGGGACAAGATAAAAGACAATAGTATTTTATATGTAAAAAGAGACACCACAGGCCCTGTGTTGAATTGTGCTAGTACAAAAGTTTTAGAGTTTGAAAGCAAAATAGAAGATTTTTTATGTAAAAAAGATTCAGCTGGTGAGCCTATAGATAGTAGTTGCCAACAACCTGCTGGAACATACATGAAATTAAGACCATCGGGGTTTAACGCAAGTGCGCCAGCAAATGCTTTTATATCAGAAAATGATAGTAAAGATGCAGTAATTATTCCATTAGGAATATTTAAAGATTATCCTGTAGCAACAGTAACTACTAGTGTTCAAGTTCCAGGTTCAAATCCTGCATCTTTTGAGCCTTACACTATTCCTGCCGGAAGTATTATTCAGATAAAATTAGATGCAAACAGAGATAAAAACAGACTCGTTAGTAGTTGTGGTAGTCGTACTTATAAATATGATAAAACTTTTACATCTAGTAATGACTATGATAGTTTATACGATTGGGCAGTAGGAGATAATATAGACTTTACAAATGGTGAAACAACAGGTTCAGATAATAGCCAAAATATAGTTTCTTTTGATGAATTTATATATGGTTATCCTGTAAATACTGATCCACTTAACCCACCAATAGAACGTCCTAATGATTCAGGGCAAAGTGTTATATTTTTTCAAGAAGAAAAAATTGGTGGAGTACCTACAGGTAGACAATTTATGTCTTTTGGTTCTGGTACTCCTCCATGTACTGGTATTACTATAAAAAACTCAACTGTAAGAATTGAAACCATAGTAACTAGAGCATCAACTTTAATGGTGTTTGAGACTGAGCCAATACCTGCTAATGATGAACTATATTATGAAAATGAGCAAACATTTGACATTGTAAGTGGATTTCATTTATCGGGAGATGCCGATGCTGACCAAAATCAAACAGCTAGTTTACCAGCTATAATAGACTTAACATTTTTTAATTGTTATACTTTTGGTAATGGTGTAGAAAGTGACAGGATATTAGACGCTTTAGTAAAACCATCTTTATCATTAGGGGAAAAAGTAACGTCTGTTGCTGAAGAACAATATAGAGAAATACATCGTTTTTCTGATGTAACCTATAGCGGTAACTTTAATCAAGAAACAAATCTGAATAAGTTAAACCAATTTAATTTGGCTTTAGCAAACTTTAAGACATTAGAGACTTCTTATGGCCCTATTAGAAAAATGCATGCAAGGCAGACAGATATACTTATTCTTCAAGAAGATAAAATATCCTACCTTTTAGTTGAAAAGAACTTGCTTTCTGATGCGTCAGGAGGTGGAGCATTAACTTCTGTGCCAGAGGTTCTAGGTAAACAAATTGCTAGGACTGAAGAATATGGAATTAGTAATAATCCTGAAAGTTTTTCCTCCTATGGCCCTAATGTTTATTTTGCAGATGCAAAAAGAAGCAGCGTAGTGAATTTAAAAGGAGAGTCTAGAGGAGGTGTTGCTGATAAGCTTTCTATAATTTCTCAAGTAGGTTTGCGTTCTTGGTTTAGAGATTTATTTATTGATTCTTTTGAAACTCAAAAGCTTGGAGCATTTGATCCATACATGAATGAATATGTATTAAGCTCTAATGATATTTTAATACCTCAAGTTGAAATAGATAGAAACTGTGGATATACTTTATTACAAGAAAATTCTATTGCTCCTATTTCTTTTAATTTAGATTGTACAACTTTAATTGGAGATGTGTCTATTGATTACGCAATTTCATCAATAAATGGAGTAAATATATCTGTTAATTATAATGGAGTTAGTGTTCTAAATAGTAATGTAGTAGGTTCAGGAAGTGTTTCTTTTTCAAAATCACAAACAAATCCTATTTCAGCACAGGTAACAATAACTCCGTTAGGAGCAGCAACATATGAAATGACATTTGGATGCCCTCAAGGAGAGCAGTTAACAGTTACTCAGATTGTTATTAACTTTGAAGGAGAAGCATCAAAAACAACTACAACAAGGTACAGATGGGAGTTCGCAGGAGACTCTAGTCCATACAATACAAATTCTATAATACTTGAAGATGACGGGGTTTCATTGTTTGAGTCACAAACAAATCAAACATCATTCGGCTCTATACCAACTGAGGGAGCTACTATTACAATGCAGAGTAGACAATTAGCAGGACAGGATTTTGTATTTGACTCTACTAAAGATAAGTTTAAGTATTTAGTGTCTAATGTTGAATACACTAAAGGAACCATAAACGCTTTGTTGCCGCTGTTAAATACTGCCACACCAATTACAGGAGGCCCTTTAGACTATAATGCATCTTTTGTTTATAATAATGCATTTAACACTGATTTCCTTTACCTTGTTTGGGACTTTAGGGAGCCGACAGCAATTGAGTTATGTTACAACCAAACAAACGAAGTAGATGCATGTTGCAGTTGCTTTGAAGTAAATAAGTATATTAATTCAGATAATTTTTTAACTGCAACTGCGGTTTATAACGATGTTGATTTAACGGTGTTAGCACCAGATGGATTCTATCAATCTGCAGGAAGATACAGACAGCAATTACTAGGTGTTTTAGGTCAGTCTACAGCTTGTCCTGATTGTAGTCCTAGGTCATTGTATAGAACAGATGAAGAAACTACTGTTTGCGATAACTACTGTACTAGTTCGGCTTATGACATGGACATAGAGTTTACAACAATTCCTGCAAGAGATTATGATAATCTAACCAATGGAGACGAGATTCTTGGGGGTCTATCACCTAATGGCTTCTATGCGGTTTCCCCATACATAGCGACTACGGGTGCTCCTAAAGGCTTATGGAAAATATTAGAAATAGAAAATAATATAATAATCGATATTAGTAAATGTGGAGCTACTCAGTGTCAAACTTTATAAAAAATAATTATGGAAAATTATACCTTAACATATAGTGAATCTGTAAATGGATGGCCTTCATTTTACAGCTATTTTCCAGAGATTGCTTTGGGAATGAATCAGTATTTATACTCTTTTAATAATGGAAATCTTTATAGGCATAACACTAATGAAAGACGAAACAATTATTACGGAGTTGATTATGAATCTACAATAACCAGTGTTTTTAATCAAATGCCAACAACATCAAAGGTGTTTAAGACTATTGAACTGGAAAGTGATGATGCCTGGAACTGTGAACTAGTATCTGATTTAGGAGCAGGCTACATGCCTGACAGTTACTTTGTTGAAAAAGAAGGTGCGTTTTTTGCTTTTATAAGAAGACTAGAAGGTGTTAATAATTTAGCCTTAAGATCAGCTCAAGGATTAGGGACACTTTCAAGCGCGACAGGTGTAGGGCCAGCTGTTATAACAATAACATTTGATTTTGCCATTGATTCAATAATGAGTATTGGAGATGTTGCTTTTACAGATTCAATAATTGGGCCTGTAGAAATAGGAGCAATAACAGTCATAAGTCAAGATAGAAAAACGATTACAATAGGAGCTCCTACATATGTAGGAGCTGTTCCTAGCCCATATATATTTTATGTTAAAAATAGCGTTGCTGAGTCATATGGAACATTGGGGTATTTCTTACAATTTAAGTTAAGTAATTCAAACCCTAGTGCTGTGGAACTTTTTACTGTTGATTCAGATGCGTTCAAAAGTAATCCTTAGTTTTTTGTATCTTTGTTTTAATGAAATTTAATATAAGGAAATTAAATCAAGAAGATTACGACTCTATTTTAGTTGATTGGTGGAAAGATTGGAGATGGACACCACCCTCAAGGGACTTCTTACCAGAAAATGGTGAAGGAGGTTTTATTGTTTATGACGAAGATATTCCTGTATGTGCAGGATATATTTACTTGACAAATTCCAAAGTAGGTTGGTGTGATTGGGTTGTGTCTAATTTTAAATACAAAGACAAGGGGAAAAGAAATATAGCATTAGTTAAGTTGGTATCAGCATTAACAGAGGCTTTGACTATACATGGTTGCAAATATTCTTATGCCTTAATAAAATCTGATTCACTGATAAATGTTTACAAAGAGATTGGATACGGTGAAGGAGATAAATACACAAAGGAAATGATTAAAAAATTATAATATGGCAGCAGTAACATCAATAGTAATGGCCACAGTAGCAGTAGGTGGCGCTGTATATAAAGGAGTTCAAGCAGGTAATGCTGCAACTGAGGCTGCTAGAGAAGCAGGTAACCTTAGAGTAGAGCAAGACAAACTAGAAAAAGAAGCTATAGCTAGTTTAGACCAAGATTTCTACGAGGCGGTTAGAGTCAATACAGACATATATGATAAGGCTTTAGAGGTTTCTAATGTAAAAGGAGCTGAATTAGTACAAGCTGCTCAAGAAGGAGACCAAAGAGGTATTGCTGCAACAGCAGGAAAAGTAAAAGAAATTGAGCAAGCTGGTTTAGGTGCTCTTTCTGATAAATTCTCTCAAGATAAAACAAACATAGATTTAGCTAGAGCCAAGGCTCAAGAAATGTCAGCTGCTGAAATAGCGGCTATGCAAGACGATAGAGCTGCAGCGGCAGGAGTTAGATCAGATGCTTTAATGGCGCAATCAGATAAGTTAAAAGGAGATGCCATAGATAATTTTGTTGCGGCAGGAACTACGGCCATCACTAAAGGTGTTGGAATAGCTGATGAGATTTCAGGACTTAAAGCGCAAGGAGCTATAGACAAGTTGGTTGCAGGAGGAATGACTATTCCTGAAGCTCAAAAAGTTGTAACTGAACAATCTAAAAGAAACACGAGACTCTATAACAGTGGGAAAATGGATACAAATGCTTTTACAGGAAATAAAATAAATCAAAATACAACCATTGAAGCACCCCAAGTTAACAAAACAACTATAAACACGCCACTAGTTAATCCATTTACAGAAGGTCAATTTTCTAACATGTTCCAAGGTATATTTGCATTAGGTGCACAAGGAGGACAAGAACAATTAATAGGTGAACCAGATCCTTTAAACTTTTATAACCAAAATTAGATATGGGTAACGCATTAGACGCAGCTAGAATTTCAATCGCTAAAGGATTTACAGGGGTAAGTGACCCTACATCAACTTTGTCAGCAATTACAAAGGGTATTGAAACAATTTCTGATTGGAAAACAAAAAGAGAAGAAGCTAAAGAAAAATTAAAGAAAGATACTTCTGATGAATACTTAGCGGCAGAGAAGAAAGCGTATGAGAATATGCCTACCGATAAAACTTTTAAAACTAATGTTTTAGAGGGTTTAGAATCTTACAAGGAAAGATTATACACCAACATGAAGTTAGTTCAAAGAGGTGTGGTAAGCAATAATGATAATCTTATATTTCGTGAGAATGCTACTCAAGGCATTGGTATAGTTTCAGATATGCAAAAGAACTATGCTAAAATACAGGAAGATTATTTAAAAGGAGCTAGAGGATATACCAAAGAAGACGGTACGTTTGTAAATCCTATATATGGGTCAGGCGCAGCAGCTTTGAATGATATCCATGTACAAATGAATAACCCTGATTTATATAGCCTTACTTTTAATGAAAAAGGCTCTGCTGAAGTTGTAATGTATGAGACTGAGGTTGGCCCAAACAGTGTAATGATTGCCAAAAGAGATAAAAACGGAGACAGAATTCCAGTTAAAGGCGCAGATGGAAAAAGAGCTTCAAACATAAATGCAATGGCATTTGATGGGGGTAACAATCAGGTGATGGGGATTATAGATTTAAATGCACAAACTTCCAAACTAACTGGTGATGGAACTGTTTTTCAAAGAGACTTTGAAGATGTAATAAGAAAAGGGGGATTATTGGGAGTTATATCTAACGACATTAAAACAAATAAGAAAGAAGGATTATCAGACTTAATAAAAAGTACCGCTGCTTCAATGATTAATGGGATAGATTCACAACTTAGCGTATTGACTGATAACGGCCCTAAGGCTGAACAATCACAATCAATGAGTCCAGCTATGTATGCTAGGTTAACGACTGAACAAAAAGCCGAAACAATTGAATACAATTACTTTAATTTTGAAACAGGTAAAATGGACACGGGAGAAAAGACTAGGTTCATACCTCTTAAAATGATGTCTAACAATCAGTATGTTCCACAATTTCAGGAGAGAGATAAAGAGGCTTATTCTAATATAACAGAATTCTCTATATATAACTCATTAGGAAATAGTTATAGTGGGGGAACTAAAGACTTTGATCCTTATAGAACAAGTAAGACAAGTACAGATAACGATAAAAACACAAAGATTGGTAGAGTTGAATTAGCTAAAAGAATAGCTTTAGGTGGAAAAAATCAATCATCAGCATTTCAGGAAATGAAGTCAAGTGGTTTATATACTTTTGAAAAGGGATTTAACGAAATTTTAAGTAATAGTGAAGTAAAGGAAGTTACAGACCCAGAAGGGAATACAAGAAAAGGTGAGGTATATAAAGTTCAAACTCCAAGAGGTGTAGAAGAAATGATTGTATACCATACAGATGAAGATGGAAGTACTATATCTTTACAGGAAAGAACACAACAAACTTTAGGTCTTATTATGACAAATCCAACAGAGACTAAAGACTTATTTAACACATACATAGGTGAAGGAAACAACTTTGATGAAGAGTATGATTCATCTATATTTAAACCAACTACCGTAAGTGCTGGCCCAAAAACTTCGTTAAGTATGGAAACGATTGTTGAAGGTAAAGGGGAGAAGGCTATTACATTAAACGATGTGATAACAGATGTTATTAAAACAGCGGATAATGCTACACTTCGTGGTATTGATGATGATTTACTAGTTCAAGGTATTAGTGGCGCTCTTAATCAAGCTCTAACTAAGTCTAATCAAAAGGTTGATGGTCTTAAGGTAACTCATGACGGTGATGACAATGTAACTATAACAGGTGTGAATTCTCAGGGGAAAACAATAACTGTTACAGGTATACAATCATCAACAGTTCCAAATGAAATGAAGGTTGAGATAGATGCAATTCTTAGTGAATTCTTTCAAAACTTAGGTTCAGATAAAGACTATAACGCTGGTGGAAGTTTAGATAGTTTAGGAAATTAAATAAAATAAATAATTAATGGAAGAATTATATAACGCACTTGTTGAACAAGGAAAATACACAAAGTCTTTTGAAGATTTTAAAGCACAGTTTAGTGCGCCTGAAAAAACTAAAATGCTTTACGAGTCATTAAGTAGTTCGGGGGATTATACTAAATCTTTTGAAAAATTTACTTCTCAATTTGGTTTTACTGAAAAAAAAAATCAAGTCGATACTCCTTCAGGTGGTCAAGAGGAAGTTACGGAATCCATTACAGAAACGGAAACAATTCCTGGCTCTTCGGATTCTTTAGAAGAACAAGATGATTCACCCGTAATACAAGATGACAGCTCTGATTCAGTCCCATTTGTTGAATTTCCTGTCGTAGAGGAAGAGATTGAACCTTTAATTCCTGATGCACCTAATAGAAAGGGTGTGTTAAATAATGAAGACGGAAGTGTGTCTACTCATAAAATGAAGACCGAAACCGATGGTCAGGGCAATTGGTTTTCATTCCCTACAGTATTTCAAAATGAAGACGGAAGTTTTGTTGACATGTCTGAAGAAGCAGAACAAGACTGGGAGCCTGTATATGAAGAAGCCAAAAAGAGAGGAGAAGTTTCAGATTTTGGAACAGATAAGGAGTCTGCGATTTCATATGGAAAAGGTTCATGGAAGCCTTCATATGATTCTAAGAAACAAAACAAACTGCTATTAGATTCAGGTTATTTAGCTTATGAAGAAGAGACCTCAGAATATGCAAATGTAACTGATACTATTGATTTTGACAAAGAAGGTGTAACCCGAAACATAATACCAGAAAGGGAATATGGATTTATTAATCCAGAGACAGGTCAAAAAGAACTTAAGAAAGCATCAGAGCTTAGTCCAGAATTATTAGAAGCTGTTGAAACATACGACACTGCAACTAATGATGTTGAAAATCCAAATTACTTAGATGTTGATCTTGATGAGGGAGAAGTTGGAAATGCTAACTCATTTTTAAGAGGCGTTATTGAAAAAGATGGCGGAAATGTAACAGATTATTTGAAGTGGGAAAAGAAAAATACTAGGAACGAAACTGGTGTATATAAGTGGATGAAGAATGTGCTACTTACCGAAGAACCTGAAAAGTTTTTTGAACAAAAAAATTATTATGAAAAAGTTCAATCATATAAAGCTGCACAACTCAATCAAATTGCTAAGAGATTAGCTAAAAACGAAGCACAACTATCTCTGACCTCTGACCCTAAACAGATAAAAGAATTAAAAAGTGAAGGAAAGGAATTAGTAAAAGAATTTAAAACAAAAGCCAAGAGTATTTCTACTACAATTAATGATTTTCCTGATTTTAAAAAAGAAACAGAGGACACTGACTTAAGAAGAAGGAAAGCTATGTATGAGGCCGCTCAGGAAGGTGGAGCAGCTGAAGGAGGTCAAGGATTAGTTGAAATACTTGCTACCGGAGGAAATTCTTTAGCTGGTTTTGGTCTTGATTTTTTAGCTTCTGTACCTGCTTTTTTTGACCAAAGGATTGCAACTATAGGAAAGGGAGATGATAAGTTTGATGATAAAGGTTTTTTAAAAGGTCTTGAAGAAATGTTTACTGACAGTAAGGTGGCTCTTGAAACATCAACTGGAGCAGTAAAAAGAAGTGCTTTTTTAGACGGAAAGCCAGTTCTTAGTTTAGGAAAAGAATATATTGTTGATGAAAACGGAACAGTATACGATGCGAATACAAACATAAGGATGGACGGGATTATTTCTCCTGAAAAAATAAAAGAAATACAAACTTTATCTAAAGATGTTACAGAGACTGTAACTAATTGGACAGGAGGTTCTGTAGCTCAAGGAGGTGTAGGTATGCTTGTACACCTATACGGCTTAATTAGAACATCAGGAAAAGTAACAAAGAAACTAGGTTTCAAAGGCCCAAAAGGAGCTGGTTTAGGAATGGGACTTACTTCTTTTGCAAGTGGTATTACGGGGAATGTTGAGGACGTAAGGTCTCAGCTAGTGGCTTCAGGTATGTCTGAAAAAGAAGCTATGGATATAGCTGTAAATGCAGGTCAGGCCATATCTACTTTAGATGGTATATTTTCTGGATTAGCAGGTGGTAATCAAAAACTACTAACAGGGTTTACAGGAGTTAAAGAGCAAATAAAAAACTTAGCAGTAAAAGAAGGTACAAAATTCACAGTTAAACAACTTGTAGATAAGGGTAAGGGTTTGTTAAAAGAAAACTTCAAAGAGGTTGTTATTGAAGAACTTCCAGTTTATGCTTCTGAAAAGGGAATAAACTACTTGGTAAACAGACATATTGGAAATGAGGTATTAAATGATAAGATAACAAAAGCAGGTATAATGGAGACAGTAGTTATGACTGTAGGGGCTACATCTGGTTTAGGAAGCAGAAAGTTGTTGTCAGGAAACAGAAGGTCTGACCTAGTTAGGCTTGCAGCGGCAAATGTAAAAGACCTACAATCTACATTAGATGTTTTGGTTAAAGAAGGTTCTTTAACTGAAAAGGAGTCTTCAGACGCATATACAGAGATTTATAATATGCAGTCAGCAGAGTTAAAAACTCAAGGAACTATAAAGGTTTCTGAAAACTTAGAGCCTGCATCTGACTTATTAACTCAAAGACAAAATTTAATAAACAAAAAACAGGGACTAGAAGGCCCGGGTAAAGATCGCATTGATAAACAAATAGCAGCTGTAGACCAGCAACTAGATGCTCTTTATAAAAAAGACGAATTACAGGTTCAAGAAGAATTAACTAAACAAAAAGAAGAAGATGCCATTTCAAAGCCAAGCACAGCAATAGAGATTTCATTCCCGTCAAATCCGTATTATTTTGAATATGAATCAGAACAAGACATACCTAATAAATTATTAGGTATTGTACCTATTTCTAAATCAGAAATCGAAGTTGATGGTAAAAAGAAAATAAAATTAACATTTAGCGGTCAGCAGTTAATTGACGCAGGACTTGCTACTAGCCCAAAAACAGAAACAGATGCCATTTCAAAGCCAAGCACAGAGGAGCAAGTGCTACAGGATGCTCCAACAAGCAAAAAAGAGGGGGGAGACTCCGAAGTGGAACTGCGACAAGTGGGAGAAGGAGACGTTGGACAAGTCACTACCGAAACGCAAGTCGAAGAAGGTGAAACGCAAGCCGATAAGCCTAGCGACACGACTACGGAGGGAGATGCTGAACAGTTAGTAGAACCTAACTCAACAGAGGAAGGTATGAGTGTGAACAAGGAAAGAGTAGACTCTATTGTTGATGGTATAGTTAAGAAAACAAAAAGCCGAAACGTAGGAGAACAAACAAATCCTCAAAAACTTGCTGATAATGCAATAGAATATTTAAAAGGTTCTAAGTTATTTGAACAAGCAACAGACACGGAAAGAGAGACAATACTTAGAGATGTTAGCAAAAAGCTAGGAGTAGAAATTAAAGCTCCTACTGCTAAAAAACTTTTAGGTATAAAAAGAATTGGGAAACCTAAAACTATTACAGTAAAAAGTGACTATGCTGCAATGAAGAAAGATCTTCAGAAAGAATCGAAGGTTGCTAGAGATGCTAAGAACGATGTAAACAAAAGAAGAAAAGGTTTACAAGGGGCTATAGATTTGGTTTTGAAAACAGGTAATATTACAACTAAAAAAGCAAACTCATTACTTAAAAAAGTTTCTAATGTAAATTTATATAACGCCAAGAAAGTTCAAGACGTAATAGATTTTACTACAAGAGCCATGAATGATGCTGAGTATTCTAATAAGTTAGATAAGGCTAAGAAACTTCAGGCATCTATTAAGAAAAAATTAAAGGGTAAAGAGGCTGGACTTTCTGACGCTGCAAAGAAATTTACCCAAGTAAATCCAAGCAATGTAAACGATATTGATACATATTTAGAAAAAGCATCTGAAATTAGTAATGGTCTTAAGCCAACTAGGAAACCATCTAAGGGGAAACTTAAAGTAAGTAAGCCTTTTGATATTAAAAAAATTGAGGAGTATTCAAAAAAAGAAACTGAATTAGAAGCAGAAAGAAACTATGAGTTAGCCAAAGAGTCATTTCAAGAATTAACAGGGCTAGAGCCAGGGGACTTAACTCTTGACCAAATTAAAGAGATGTTGTACGAGGTAGACGGTTCAACAACCACTTCTGAGGCAGATACAAAAACTCTTAAAGAAAAAGAGGCGGCAATTGATAAAGCAGCAAATAACGCTTTTAAAAACACTAAGATAAATATAAAGGAAGCTATTAAGTCAGGGGATATGGAGCTTAGTAAATCCCAAAAAACTTTGATTGGTAATTTCTTAAATATGGACTTAAGTGTAATGACTACCAAGCAAAAATTGGAGGCATTAGATTCAATTGTTAATTTTGAACTGAACCAGTCTACAGGGGGAATGGAGGCTTCTTTTAAGCAGCAAGTTGGTAATAGTAAAATTAATAGTTTAGAAAATAAAGGAGTTAAAAGTGCTGACAACAAATCATTATTTGGTTTAGGTAAATTTTGGAACAAACAAATATCCACTTTACCTAATGTATTTGAACTTACATTTAAGTCTCAACAGAAAGGGAGAATGGTTATGGATGCTTTAGGACTTGACGGAATAATAAACGGTAGCGCAAAGGCTCAAAAAGAAGCAGCTAAAACAGAGAAAGATTATGCAGATACATTTGCAAAAAAGAAAATGCAAGACGGTATATACTTTGACGAATTTAATGATACTGAAAGAAGTATATTAGCAGATGTAAGGAGATTTACTCCAGGTAAAGAGCAAAAGGAATTTGAAGATAGTAAGAATCTTATTAAGCAAACTTACGAAAGACTTATGGCTTCAGGAGACAAGTTAAAAGTTAAAAAGGGTGAGATTGTTAAAGCTCAATATGACAAACTTATAAAGGACTCTAACTCTATAGCGGACGTTGAAAGTAAAGCAGACCCTGCAAATTTAGATGGAGTAAAATATGTTACTGAAATTTGGGCTGAAAAATATAACGAATTAGCTGATACGTCCTTGAACGTATATAACAAGAATCTAGGAAAAGACACTAACTATACCCCTAGAAATATTCAAAAATTAAAGCAACCAAAAGCAGAAGATGTAGATATAACACAACCTGTTTTTAATCCTGAAGGAAATAAAAGAAAAAGTGCTTACGACAAAAAAACAGGAGTTTTAAAAGAAGCTACTAAACCTGGGGCTCTTGAGGCAGGAGATGTATTAAATTTAAGTTTTGATGCTCAGAACATGAGTAATTATAAAGCTGCTTTAACTGATATATATACAGCCCCTTCTATACAACAAGTGAAAGGAGCTAGAGAGTCAAAATCTTTTAACGAAGTTTTTACAAATGAATCAGCAAAAGAAATAATTAATGACAGAATAAATAGTTATGTAGATTCTAAACGAGGTAAAAAATATGTTGATGGTTCAACAAAAAGAACTTTAAATCGTTTGAATAAGGTTGCTACATTAGGTGTATCTAGAGTTTTAGGTGGGCCAACTCAGTTTGTAAAACAAGTAGTTCCTATTTTTAACACAATGTTTAATGCAGGTCTCAGCAATACATTAAAAGGATCTAAGTTAATTTTTGATGCTGAGGTTCAAAAGGCTATAGACAATTCAGGCTTACCTATTGCTAACAGGGGAATACAATCTCAATCAGATATTGAAAATGCTGATAGTAGAATTAAAAAGAAAGCACAGACAAAAGGAGGTAGAGTAATTGACGCTGCTGATTCAATAAATAAAAAGACTCTTGAAGCTTTCTTGGTGTATCCCGATGTTCAGACAGCAAGAGCTTCTTTTATTGCTTATTATATTCAGCAAGTAAAAAAAGATGGAGGAGATACTACTAATATTGATTGGTCTAAACCATTAGATAAAAAAGCTGCACAGTATGCACAGCAACAAGTGGATAGGCAACAAAATACATCTGACCAAGACCTTCAAGGAGATTTGTTTACTGACCAAAGATTTTACCCACAACTAGTTCGTAAAACATTATTCCCTTTTGCAAACTTCTTGTTGAATCAAAAGACAAGAATGTATTCAGATATAAATACTTTAATTAATAACCCAACTGCTCTTCCAGGTGATAGGACTAGAGCGCTTAAGTCATTAGGGGGTTTAGGTGTAGAAACGGTAATGTTTAATGCTATTGGTTTAGGAATAACTCAAGCATTAGCTGCTGCCGCAAGATTAATATCAGGAGAAGAAGAAGACCCAAATTTAAATAGATATGCTAATAAAAGAGCAAGGGAAGAAAAGAGAGATAAAGAGTTTAGTCAAAGATTAATAGGTAGGGGTGGAAATGCATTAGCAGATGTTCTTGTTCCAATACCTATTTTAAATGACGAAAGTCTAAATCAAATAAACGGATTAATGAGTTTATTTCAAGACGATGAGGATAATCCATTTCAGTTCTTTGCAAAGACAGATAAAAAAATAATTGACATGTTAGGTACGTTGGGAATAGGAGGAAAGAAAGCAGTACTACTTGCTGATATGATTGAAACAATTGTTACAGGGAAAAAAACTAGTGTTTTTATGGGTAGAGAGAGCAGTGCCGAAATAGACCCTGAAAAATTAAACGCCTTAAAAATGACTACTATGGCTTATGCTATGCATTTAATTGGAGTTCCTGTTTTAAATTCAAGCGAAGTAGGATATGTTGCTGAAAGAGCTTTTAAAGATATAGGTAAATCAAGAGAAATAGAAAAGAAAGTTGACTACATTGTAGAGGCTGAAGCTGTACTAAATGAGAGGGGTATTGAAAATCCTTCTCAACAAATGATAGATAATGAAGCAAAGCAATTAAAAAGAATAGGTCAAGGTAAGGAGCGAAAAGCTGTGAAAAGTAATAGCAAAAGTAAAGATGATAAATCTTTTTCACCAGCTTCTTTTGGTGATGAAAAAGGAAAAAATAAAAGTGGAAAATCGTTTAATCCTAAATCTTTTTAACCTTATCAATTAACTGTTGTAGTTTTCTAATTAAAGAGAAGTTGGGTTTATCTTTCAACTTCTCTTTTAGTATTTGGTCTCTAATTTGTTCAGTCATTTAGTTTTTTTATTTTCTCTGTTTTTTTAACTGAATAACCGTTACGTCTTAAAAGATCTGTAGCCGTTTTTAGTTCCCTTTGTTTTACTCTGTAGTGTTCAAATATTGAATTGCTTATTGCCATTTTATAGAATTTAAATTAAAATATATGTGTTAGTCTTGCTACTTGTCCATGATCCATTGAGTGAATAAATCCTTCTACTGCTTTTACTCCTCCTATCCCATATCCTTTTCTGTGATGCCAGGAGTCTGTTCCGCTTGGAGACCTCAACGATTCAACGGTAATACCATGATAGTCTTTACTAGACTTGTGGTGTATGTGGTGTGTGTAAACATAACGATGTTTCGTTTCTGCCCACCACTGAGGAAACTCATTAGCCATTATAAGGGGTAAATCAGCCTGCTTCGCTCCATCTCCGTGTGTTGTTCCGATTAAGTTTTTACCGTACTTAAAACCCTTCCTATGGGCTATTGAGCAGTCAAATGTAATGTTATTGTTTTTCCTGAACCATGACTGTATAGAATCTGATAACATAAAACCTGATATGTAATCGTGGTTACTTGGGTTATACACAAAATGTATGTCTGCTATTGAAAGCAATGACTCAAGTACATCTACATAAAGTTTTTTTGCTGTAAGGAAGTTCTCGTACCACATTCCATCTGTGTCTTGTGGTGTTCCTGCTGTTGTCTTTCGGTGTGGTTCATCGATGTGAAGGATATCATTACCTCCTACAAATAATATCTTGTCTATATTAAAACCATTTGCTTTTTGAATTATACCCTGTATTCCTTCCTTCACTCTTCTTACTGCTATCTGTGAGTTATACTCTTCTCCAGTCTCAAATGATGATGCTAGTTTTCCGATATGTATATCGGCAGGGTCTATAACTAATAGGTGTGGATCTTCTTGTTTTGTTCTTTTTATTTTAGGATAAGAAGGGGAGTGCTTATCCATTGACTTAATGATATCTTCTCTTACTTTGTCTAGAGATACACCATTGTTTTTTACATGAAGTGAAAAGCTTTTTCCTTTATACCAGTAATGATTAACATCACTTAGTGGTATTCCATTAGTGTCGCATTCTACTTTTAAGGCTCTGTGAGTGCTTATTATTTCGTTCTCTTCCTCAGTAAGCCTGGGCCTAAATTCTGGTTTATTGTTTTCCATGTTTATAAATATACAAAATAAAAAGCAATTATTTTAATCTACTAAACACAAAAGCTCTTCGTTTAACTTCTCTATCTTATAAAGTATCTCTTCTCTCCTTGTGAGATCAGGTGTAGAAGTAATAAATTCTACCTCCTCTAGAGTCTTTTGATATGTAATATTTAGAAGCTTATCAATCTTAATTATATTTTCAAATGTTTTTATTGCATATATAATAGTGGCGTGATCTCTTTCAGCCATATCTCCTATTGCTTGGTATGTTAACAGGAATTTATTTCTTAATACACAAAAAAATATTCTCCTAGAATCCACATACTCTCTTCTCCTTGTTTTTTGAAACATATCGATAACACGCATTTCTTGTTCAATAAATGTTTTTATTTTACTAATTTGATTTAATTCTTTTGATGTCATTTTATATGAAGGTTTTGATTTATGTCACTTAAATATTGGTCAAGTGTTATTTGAAATATATCTATAAGAATACAAGATGAATTCTTATTTCTTTTAGAATAAGAAAACGTAAAGAATGTTGGGGAATTTTCATCATCGTGAACAACCCCTGATTTTATTTTCATCTTTCCTTTTGTTGCAGGTAACCCAACTTGAGTATCTATCTGATCTGCTATTTTTATCTTGGTTTGTGTTTCAAACAAATGCATTTGCATTAAAAATTGTTCTTCTACTTCAAACTCATCCTCTATATACTTCTGTTCTGACTCCATGATTTTCTAATTCTTTTAATCTATATTCTTGTAAGGCAGACACCCTGCCCTTTGGCTTTTTTATTTCTGAGAATAGGACACCGCAGTTAGGTGGTATTGCTACAACATCAGGTATTCCGTTCTTATTGGTTTTAATCAACTTAATAACGTAGTACCCTTCAGCTTCCAACTGCTTAATCCTCTTCGCTTGTATTTGTTGCTCTGTCATTTAATTTTAAAGGGGTGCTCTGTGTCGCTCCGCAACGACCAAGTTTAAAGAGCTAATAGTTACACCCCTTGTATTAGTTTAAAGTTAATAAGTCTCTTTTAAAATGTTTTAATGTGTAATCTTTTTTCTTACTTACTGCCTTGTATATTTTATCTTCAATACCTCCCTTTGTAAATATCCAAAACACTTCGTTCTCAGGTCTATCCTTGGTTGTCATTCGGTCACGACTCTGCCAATAACTTGTTGCACTAAAGTCTATGTTGTAATATACCAAGTACTTAGCTTTTCTTAAACTAATACCTTCTCTACCACTAACAATCTGCAAAGCTATAGTCTTATCCGTTGTATTAAATGTCTCTAGGTCTGTGCATAACTGGTCTCCGTAAACTTCTTTTAGACAGTTTAATTCTTCTTTAAATTTATAAAATATTCCTATCTTATTAGCACAAAAGTTATTATATATAAATTTACCCTTGAAATTATTTAGAACCATTGACTTACCACTTTCAAACTTCACAGTTCCGCTATACATCTGATGTAGCTTCTGCATTAGTTTAACGCCTGTATCAGCCAATATAACATCTTCCTTTCCTTCTACTACTAAATACTTAGAAAGTCTGTTACAGAGGCTGTGAATAGATTCAGGGGCCTCTACTTTAAGTATTGTTTCTTTTATTGTAGAATTAAATCCTGCTTCTTTTTGCGTATATGAAATCATATACTGATTCATCTTATCTAGTATCGATTGTTTCCCATCTGAGTAATCGTTAACCATAAAAGAACCTATTCGTTTTGTCTTAGCTACAACATGTTCTTTGGCGAACTTGTAGAAGTTTGTGTGTTCTCTAAATGGGTTACCAGCTATACCATATATCTGATGATACATTTGACTAAAAGATTCAGGTGTAGGTGTACCTGATAATAGAATAACGTATGGATTGTTTTTCATTATCAAATCCTTAACCTGCTTTGCTCTTTTACTTGGCTTTGGAAAAGCTCCCATACTATGAGCTTCATCACACACGATAGCATCCCATCCTTTAATATCTATCTTATGCAGGGACTCGTAGTTTATTACAGTTAATTCAAACCCTGGTTTTAATAAATTAAAGTCAGACTCTATACTGCTTATAGCCTTCTTCTTTGTGATGAACAAAGCCTTGTTCACACTCATAATCTTGTTTAAGATTCCTAGTGACGTTAGTGTCTTGCCTGTTCTAACTTCCATAGATAAGTATACGAAGCCATTGTCTTTTAATATATCAGATCCTTGACTGATTATATCTTTTTGATAGTTTCTGAATTCCATTTAATTTATTTTATTAGTTATCGTTATACGGTGTTGTATGCAATTAAAAAAGACATACAACAATGTATAAAAGTAATAGCGGTGTTCGTTGCTGAACTTTAGTCTTCGTCTAAGTTAAGGTAACATCCAAACCCTTAACGCATTGGTACGATACCGCTACATACTCTTATACTAACCGTTGTATGCAATTAAAAAAGACATACAACAACGTATAACAAAAATACGTTCACTTCTTTTTTCTACTATACCAAAGCATCATTAATGGTATCATAATAAATGCTAATCCTAAAAATATTTGTTCCATAATTCGTTCTCTTTAAATTTGTTATTCAATCCGTTGGTGTTAATATTTTTGCCAATCATTGTTATCTATTTCATAATCTGCTAACATCATTCCCTTTCCGTTTGGGCTATGACTTTCTATTATAACCTTACTTGCCTCCACACCTTTTACAACTCCTGTATATCTACCAAAAGGGCTGTCCATATAAACTTTGTCAAAAAGACTAAAACCAACAACGTTTATATCACATTGCTTTTTAGTATTTTTATTTTCTTCTATCATAATATCTAAAGTTGTTTATTCTTAATTTAATTCTGGGAGAGCAACGTGCCATACACAAATAAGTTAGGCTTCATTTGGGTTTGTTAATAGTATATTCCTAACCCTATCAATATACAATTTACACTTACCGCATTGCTTTGTTTGTGGTTTAAGTATAGGTTCTTTGCATTTGCAT
>Ga0209279_10000169_pt1 | contig 44103 bp, 44 predicted proteins | sample CoawatmetaG00DNA_3_FD_187508 | JGI IMG/M metagenome (GOLD analysis project Ga0209279, IMG submission 187508) | Marine microbial communities from the West Antarctic Peninsula - Coastal water metaG006-DNA (SPAdes) (version 2) | ecosystem: Environmental > Aquatic > Marine > Coastal ...
AACTTTGAGCCCTTCTTCTAGCCTCAGTGCGCCCTGTTTAAAGATGTGGCGAATGGCAGAAGTGGGGCTGGATCTTTTGATAGCAATGGGATGCAAAAGCGCCAAAGACCAGCCGAAAAAAGGGATCAAAAGTAGCTCACGCTTCAATACAAAGCTCGCTGGTTGTAGTAACCATTGCAGGTAATATGATTCCCAGGAGCTTTGATGGTTACATAAAATAACACAGGCTCCCGGCGGGATGTTTTCACGGCCAGTGATCTTAACCCTAATGTTACAGGTTATGCGGAGCCAAAATAACGACAAAAAATTTCCAGTCGCCGCCACTGCGTGCAGCTGCTTAGCGGGAAGGAAGCAGGTTGCGCAGCAGGCCAAGCCGAAGACCAAAACGACGGCAACAAACCCTATATAGAACGCACATGCACGCAGAAAAAGAAACATCCTTGGAAGAGCGCCTATGGTCTTGCCCTTACCCACTATTTGCCGGTGACTAGCTGTGAAATGTCAGCGACGTTAAGAAATAAGTCTCGCAGTCTTTTGAGCAGGCTTAGGCGATTTTCACGCAGAACCGAGTCTTCTGACATTACCATAACCTCATCAAAAAAGTGATCGACGGGCGCACGCAGAGAAGAAAGGTCCTGTAGCAACGTATTGTAATCTCGGGACGCCAATAGAGGCTTGCAGCTATCTTCAAGCGCTATTATTGTTCGTGCCAGGCTTTTCTCTGCCGACTCAGCGAGTAGAGCTTGGGCTAGAGGCTCCGGCATGCGCGTGCCTAGCTGCTTTGCTAAAATATTAGATACTCTTTTGTTGGCTGATGAGAGGGCATCAGCCTCTGGCAGTAGGCAGAATTGAGCGACGGCATTTATTCGAGCGTCAATGTCCAGTGGGTTAGTAAACCCGAGAGTGGAAACGGACAAAAAAACCTCAGCGCTGACACCTTGATCACGATACCAGGATCTAAAGCGCTCTAATATGTATGTAAGTACTTGCTTGCACGTTTTGTCTAGGCTAGGCGGATCTAAGTTAAAGTTCGCTGCAGCAAGAGAGATCGCCTCTGTCAGATCAATGTTAATTTTTCTATCTAAGATAATACGTAAAATTCCGAGACTAGCCCGTCTTAACGCAAAAGGGTCACGAGACCCGGAGGGTGGTTGCCCAATACTAAAGATACCAACCAGCGTGTCTAGTTTGTCAGCAAGAGACAAGGTTATTCCGACGTTGTTAGTCGGAATTTTATCGCCAGAAAAGCGCGGTAGATACTGTTCCAGTAGAGCTTCCGCTACATCCATCTGTTCACCGTCATGAACAGCGTAATAACGACCCATTACGCCTTGTAGATCGGCAAATTCACCCACCATGTCTGTTACTAAATCGGATTTACACAGTTCGCCTGCTCGGCGCGCGAACTCAGCATCTGCATCGGTAAAGTAGGACAATTGAGAGCAAAGGCTCGACACGCGGACTGTTTTATCGAAAACAGAGCCTAGCTTGTCCTGAAAAACCACCTTTTTTAAGGTTTCTCTGCGCTGCTCAAGTGATACAAGCCGATCGTTCCGGTAAAAGAATGCCGCGTCGGCCAATCGGGGACGAATGACACGCTCATTTCCAGCGATCACTTGCGAGGGGTCACTGCTTTCAATATTGGCCACAGTGATAAACGCAGGTAACAACTGATCATTGTCATCAATCAGGTGGAAATATTTTTGATGCTCTTTCATCGAAGAGATAAGCGCCTCGGAAGGCACCTCCAAAAAATGTTCCTCAAAATGCCCCATCAAAGGCACGGGCCATTCGTTCAACGCACTCACTTCATCTAATAAGGCCTCGTCAAGGACCGCGCACCCCTTAATCGTTTTAGCTAAACGCGCGACACCCTCGCGAATAATGGCCCGGCGATCAGCGAAGCAAGCTATCACGAAATTGTCCTTTAGCTGTTGCTCATAGCTAAGAGGTGTTTTGATCGTGATATCGCCTGAACCATGAAAGCGATGACCCTGACTCACATTGCTAGACGTAATCCCCAAAATTGATTCTTCACAAGTTTTTCCGTCAAACAGCAAGACGGCCCATTGTGCCGGGCGGACAAACAGCTCTTTACTGCTCCCCCAGCTCATCCTCTTTGCGATGGGAAGCCCTAGCAAGGCGGCATTAATCAGTTCCGAAAGAAGGGAGGCGGTTGCTCTGCCCTCTTCGGTTTTGCGAACACAAAGTTTTTCTTGCTTGCCGTCATGTTCGACATTGTCTGCGAGCTCAGCCAGGGTTAAATTATTTTTTGTGGCGAAAGCTTGTGCAGCCTTTGTCGGCGATCCACTGCCATCAAAAGCAACTTTAGTAGGCGGTCCCCAATTTATGACCTCATTATCAGGCGCCTTTACATCTAAGTTTCGCACCAGAACAGCAAGCCGGCGAGGCGCGGCAAAAGAGGAGACTTCATCGAATGCAAGGTTAGCACTTTCAAAGCCCTTTAAGAGACCAGAGGTTAGCGCTTCCGATAGCCTTAGCAGTGCCTTTGGCGGTAATTCTTCGGTACCTAGTTCAAATAGGAAATCGCTACTCATCTGGACTCTCCTGCATGACGAGCTATAACTTCGGCTGCAATTGAGGGATCGGCCAATGGAAAGCCTGCCGCTAGGCGAGACTCAAAGTAACCCTGTGCAACACCTCTTGCGAGGGTGCGAACACGTAAAATAAAGCGCTGACGTTCTGTTACGGAAATGGCCTTGCGAGCATCAAGTAGGTTAAATGTATGGGACGCCTTCATTACCATTTCATAAGCGGGTAGGGGTAGCCCCTTCTGAGTTAAACGCTGACAGTCTTTTTCATATTGATCAAAGCTCTCAAACAGAAATGCAATGTCCGCATGCTCAAAATTATAGGTCGACATCTCAATTTCATTTTGCAAGAAAACATCTCCATAGCTAACATCGCCCTGCGGGCCATGCGCCCAAACCAGGTCATAAATGCTATCAACCCCTTGTAGATACATAGCAATACGCTCTAGCCCATAGGTAATTTCGCCAGTCACTGGGTAGCACTCAAGACCGCCAACCTGCTGGAAATAGGTAAACTGAGAAACCTCCATTCCATTTAGCCAAACCTCCCAACCTAAGCCCCAAGCTCCAAGCGTTGGCGATTCCCAGTTGTCTTCAACAAAGCGAACGTCATGAACTAAGGTATCCAACCCAAGCTCTCTCAAGGATCCCAGATAGAGCTCTTGAAAATCCTTAGGAGAGGGCTTCATTACTACTTGAAATTGGTAATAGTGCTGAAGTCGATTTGGATTTTCACCATAACGGCCATCGGTAGGTCGCCTTGATGGCTGGACATAGGCGCTATTCCAGTTTTCGGGCCCAAGCGAGCGCAAAAATGTTGCTGGATGAAAGGTACCCGCCCCAACTTCCATATCAAGGGGCTGCATAATCAAGCAGCCTTTTTCTGCCCAGTAATTTTGGAGTCTGGAAATCAAATCCTGAAAAGTATCAGGCGGCGCACTGAGTTTGGCCACAACATTCACCCACGGTAATAAAATGTTCAATCAAGTCGCAATTATAAAGCCGCACCACGATAAAGATAGGGGATAAGTGCCGCAAAGGGTTTAATAAGGTAGCTTGCTTGATCAGGCAGTAGATATAATGCAGGCAACAATGGTTAAATATAGAAAGGCTATTGTCGTAATAGATGGATAAAAGAGTGCACCCCAAATAACAGAAGCAGGCGTTATTCTCTGTTCTTCGCGCGTGTTGCGGTTACGACCACTCGTGAAAACAACCCAAGATAGGTAACAATGAGAAATAAGTTAATTCTATGTATTCTTAAGAGGATCTCCTGGCTTCCGCTTCCGGTGGCGCGAGTCGTGGGGAAAGCACTTGGTGCACTAATAGTTATTTTGAACCTTCAACCGTTTAGAACGGCCAAAATTAATCTGGCTCTTTGTTATCCCGAGATGTCAAAGCAAGATATTAAACAGCTTAGTGCTAAGCGCATGTCACATTTAGCGCAGGCCCTTTTTGAAACCCCCAAAGTTTGGCGTGCCGGCAACGCCGGAGTGGGGGACAAAATACTAGCCATTAAGGGGCTAGAGCTTTTCGAGACATCATTGTTAGAGGGGTTGGGCACTATCTTAGTTATTCCTCATCAAGGCAACTGGGAGGTGATTGGGTTGTGGGCTTCTCAACAGGCTGCAATGACGTCCTTGTATGACCCGCCAAGAATGGTGGAGTTAGAAATGTGGATAAAAACATCTCGCGAACAAGCTGGCGCAACCTTAGTCCCGACGAATTTACGTGGAGTCGCTGCCCTCATCAAAGCGCTACAAAGAGGCGAGATTACAGGTATCTTGCCAGACCAACAGCCACCGCCGAACAGTGGCGATTTTGCGCCCTTCTTAGGGATACAAACGCAGACTATGACCCTTATTCATAAGCTACTGCAGCGAACTGGCAGCCGCGCGTTAATGTGTACTGCACTTCGTGTTCGGGGAGGCTGGGAGATACACTTTCTACCAGTTGCGAGACAAATTTATAGTGACGACCAACAGACAAGCTTAGCCGCGCTTAATCAGGGGGTTGAATCCATTATTGCGTTAGCTCCCGAGCAGTACCAATGGGAATACAAGCGGTTTAGGGCTCGGCCTGATGGCGAGCCTCCCGTTTATCCTTAGAGTACAACTGCTATTTTATCGACACCTATTGAAGAGATAATTTTGACTATATTACAAGACGCACAATTGATCCTACCCCCGACCTTTATCTGGCAGGCCCTTGGGGCGGTGCCGGACAAAATAATACCTCCCTATTGGAATGACTGGCTGTCTGACCCCGGATCTTTAACCCAGCGCTTGATTGAGGCCAGCGAAAATCGCTTTGCGGTTGAAGTCATCGATCAGGTTGAAACCACGCCTACCGCGAGTGAAGCGAAGGCACTCAATATAGACTGCGATACGCCGGTGTATTCGAGGCAGGTCCTACTTCTTGGCAATGGTGAACCTTGGGTTTTTGCTAGAAGCATTATGCCATTATCGACTTTGACGGGACGGCTGGCATTTTTGCGGGATATCGACAGACAGCCTCTCGGCGCGCTATTGTTCAGAGATCCTAGCATGACGAGAGAGCCTGTCGAAGCAGCTTTTTTGTCGATTCAAAGAGCACACTTGCCAGACAAATTAAGCCATATTGAAGGCCCTCTTTGGGGGCGCAGATCAGTATTTAGGCTTGACCAAAAACCGCTATTGGTCAGTGAAATATTTTTGCCAGAATTTAAACCGTATAATCAACACCCTTCTTTAGGATTCTCAACATAACATGAGTACATCAAGCAAAGCCCCTCCCGCAAGCGCGCCAAATCCTTGGTTGCGATTAATGCGAATGGATAGGCCAATAGGCGTTTATTTACTATTATGGCCAACGCTCTGGGGACTTTGGTTTGCCGCAGAGGGCGTGCCATCGTCGAGTAATTTAGCAATATTTATCGTTGGCTTGCTTGTTATGCGGGCAGCGGGTTGTGTTATTAATGATTATGCAGATCGCCATGTGGACGGGCTAGTGGAGCGCACCAAGACGCGGCCCTTGCCTGCTGGAGAAATAAAGCCAAAGCATGCCTTGATTTTATGCGCCAGCCTACTGATAGCGGGCCTGATTCTGGTGCTACAGACTAATCAATTAACTATCTTATTGTCTTTTGGGGGAGTCGCGGTGACGGCGGTGTATCCGTTTATGAAGCGCTTTACTAACCTGCCTCAAATAGGCCTTGGTGTGGCCTGGGCCTGGGCAATCCCAATGGGGTTTGCCGCTGAGCGGGAGGGGCTGCCAAACGAACTTTGGCTTTTATTCGCTGCCGTGGTGGTTTGGACAATCGCTTTTGATACGTACTATGCGATGGTTGACCGAGATGATGATGTGCAAATTGGTATTAAGTCGACAGCTATTCTGTTTGGACGACATGACCGAACAATTATTGCTATTTTACAGATCGCAACGCTTGGGTTGTTAGTATTGGTGGGAGTCGAATTTGGCCGCGGCTGGATTTATTGTGCGGGATTGGCCGCAGCAGCAGGCTATTTCTATAACCAGTACCGCACAACGCAGCAGCGAGATAGGCAGGCTTGTTTTGCTGCTTTTTTAAATAACCATCGAGTGGGCATGGTGGTGTTTATGGGCATCGCTCTGGACTATTTACTCCTTGGTTAGTAAGCCGAGGAGTTGTTGCTCTTTTGCCAAACTAGTAGTCGATTATTAGCCGGCATAGGGTTGTCCTCGCGCAAAACCATTCCTTGGCTGGCGGCCAAGGCATTTAAATCGTTGAATTCTTTAATGCCCTGCTGTTGGTTTTGAGCCTTAAGCCGGGCATTAAACGCGCGATTACTTTCAGCCTCAATCACCCCAGAATATTGCATTGGCCCGTATAGGCCGAATATGCCGCCATCAGCTAGGGCCGAGGCAACGCCACACACCATCTGTTGAGCCTCGGGCCAAGACATGATGTGAGCGGTGTTCGCTGAGAATACGCCATCATATTCGTGTTGTGGCCAGTCAAATTGGGAAACGTCAAGAGTGATTGGAGCGACTAGGTTGTTGAGGGCGGCCTCGGCTAACCACTCTTTGATAGCGGGGTGATTCTGTATTCTGTCGCTAGTTTGCCAGCGGAGATGCGGCATCTTTTTGGCGAACCAAGCCGCATGCTGTCCAGTGCCGCTGCCTATCTCGAGAATAGCGCTTTTGTCAGCAAAGACGCGCTCTAGGATCTGGCAGATAGGAGCGCGATTATTCTCGCAAGCTTGGGAAAACGGTTTAGGCATATTTGAAATTCAACCGCGAGTGAAAACCCACTTGTCGCCCTCACTCATCGCTTCGTTAAAAGCGTAGCCGGTCGAATTAAATGCTTTGATATCATCTACGCAGGTGATTTTATTGGTAATAATAAAGGCGGACATCAAGCCTCGTGCTTTTTTAGCAAAAAAGCTAATAATCTTATATTTGTCCGTTTTATAATCCATGAATATTGGGGTGACGATGCGGGCGTGAAGGTTTTTTTGCTTGACGGCCTTAAAGTATTCGTTGGAGGCGAGGTTTAAAAGTACGGCATCAGCCCCTTTGAGCAGGTCATTCAGCTCCGCGGTAATAATACCATCCCAAAAGGAATAGAGGTCGCTACCGCGCTGGGTGGCAAATTTGGTTCCCATCTCAAGACGATAGGCTTGCATCAAATCGAGGGGACGAAGAATCCCGTAAAGGCCTGACAAAATGCGCAGATGGTCTTGTGCCCACTGGAGTTCGGCCTCACTCATGCTGTCGGCACTTAATCCTTGATAAACATCACCTTTAAAAGCGAGCACGGCCTGACGAGCGTTACCTTCATTAAACGGCGCGCTCCATTCTTGAAAACGCTCATAGTTCAGCGCGCCTAATTTGTCGCTCAAGCCCATAAGCCTACAGACATCCTGAGGCGACAATTTTTTCAGGCCCTCTAACAATTCCTGCGAATGTTTTAAGAGAGCGGGTTGTGTATGAGCTGTGGCGCTTACAGGGCTTCTGTAATCGAGTTTCTTGGCCGGCGAAATAACGGTTAGCATCATTTTTAGTTACCTGACGAAAAGGTTAATTTTACAATTGGCTTTAGTATATCAAGCCTGCCAACAACTGTTTAGCTAATTAAAAGATGGAAGCTGTCGATATGTGTTTGTATGAAGCACCTACAAAATAATTAACCAACAAATGAATTGCCTTGCCCGCGGTGTAGGCGCATTAGAGCCGGGGTAGGCGGGCTTATAATTGCCTTTTATCCGCGGGGTATTGCTATCGGCCTGGTTATTCAGTCGGTATACTATCAACCGCTCGTCATTAGGAATCTTAAGCCCGTTGAAACCACTAATAATAGTACTTAATACTATTGAGAAATTTACCGAGATCACTGGACGCCTTATTGCATGGCTGACGATGGTCATGGTGGCGCTAGTCGTGCTGGTGGTCGTCACACGGTATTTTTTGGAGGTCGGTTCGATTGCTCTTCAAGAGTCGGTTACTTATTTGCACTGCTTGGTATTCCTGATGGGACTGGCTTTTACGCTAAAGCATGATGGCCATGTGCGAGTAGATATTTTCTATAGAGGCTTTTCGCCAAAGTCCAAAGCCATGGTTAATCTCATAGGTGGGCTTGTGTTTTTAGTGCCGGTCTGCCTGTTGATATTTTTCACTAGCTGGGACTATGTTTTAGCCAGCTGGGCAATTCACGAAACGTCAGCGGAGAACAATGGACTTCCGTTTGTTTATTTGCTGAAAACTCTAATGTTGCTCATGCCTGTTACCTTGTTATTGCAGGGTATTGCTGAAATTGTTAAAAGTGGTTTGGTGGTCAGTGGCGTGAATATTTCAGCAACGCAAATAGTTGAAAACAACGAGCCTATAATCTGATGGCTGAGTTTATTCCCTTTTTAATGTTTTTAGCCGCCTGCTTGGTGCTTATGGCCGGCTACCCAGTGGCTTTTTCGTTGGCGGGTACGGCGCTACTTTTTGCGATGGTGGGTACTTTTACCGGCTATTTTGACGTGGCGTTTATACAGGCCCTGCCGAATCGTTTGTTTGGCACCATGGAAAATACCACGTTGATTGCGGTGCCGCTGTTCATCTTAATGGGGGTGATGCTTGAGAAATCAAAGTTGTCAGAAGATCTGCTTGAGAGTATGGCCGATCTCTTTGGTGAATTTCGCAGCGGCCTAGGTATTTCGGTTGTGTTAGTTGGCGCTTTGTTAGCGGCTAGCACCGGTATTGTCGGCGCAACAGTGGTGACAATGGGGCTGATGTCGTTACCGACGATGCTCAAGCGAGGTTATTCTGCCTCCCAAGCCACTGGGCTCATTGCCGCCACGGGGACGCTGGGGCAAATCATTCCGCCGTCTATTGCGTTGGTTTTACTTGGCGATACGCTCTCTAGCGCCTATCAACAGGCGCAATTAAATATGGGGATCTTTACTCCTAAAACGATCTCTATTGGTGATTTATTTGTGGGTGCCCTTATTCCCGGGTTATTACTGGTAATATTTTATTGTGTCTATCTGGTCCTTTTTTCTCGTCCAGCGGCAATTGAACATGAGCCGCAAAGTGGAGGCAGGGCTAGCCTATCAAGGGCGATGAAAAACTTACTGCCACCGGTGTTTTTAATTGTGACCGTATTGGGCTCGATTCTTACTGGGATTGCGACCCCAACAGAAGCTGCCGGCGTAGGAGCTTTTGGTGCTACAGCACTTGCCGCGATTAAAGGCCAATTGACTTTCACCAAGCTCCGCGAAGTCGCCATTAGTACCACCCAAGTTACGTCTATGGTGTTTTTGATACTCATTGGTGCAGCAGTATTTTCGTTGGTCTTTCGAGGCTTTGGCGGCGAAGAAATAGTCGAGAATTTTTTCACTAATTTGCCAGGTGGGCTGTTTGGCGCAACTCTGCTAGTCATGGTGGTGATTTTTTTACTGGGCTTTATCCTTGATTTTATCGAGATTACCTTTGTGGTTGTACCGATTGTCGGCCCTGTTTTGTTGGCTATGGGCCTTGACCCTGTATGGTTAGGTGTGATGATCGCCATCAACTTACAGACCTCCTTTCTAACCCCGCCATTTGGATTTGCACTGTTTTATTTGCGCGGTGTGGCTCCCGACTCGGTTGAGACCTCTGACATGTATCGCGGCGTGGTGCCCTTTATTATAATGCAACTATTCTTAATGTTGTTGCTGTCATTGTGGCCAGCCTTGGCTACTTGGTTACCTAGTTATATTTATAACTAGTTAGATTTTTAGTGCTTTAAAAATGAGTGTTCTAAGTATCTCTTTTTCATTGACCAGATGATGATTACCGTCGGCGATCATCGTGACTGACAATGTGTTAAATTTTTGTCTAAAGGCCTTGAGGTTATACACCCAGTCTAGCGTTTTGTCGTTGTCTCCCTGAATAATGTTGATGGCAAAATCGTTGGCTGGAGCATGTTCAAATTCTGACATCCAGTGATTCATTGCACCCACCCATTTAAGAGGCACCGACTTTGGTTGTAGAGGATCCCGGGTGCGTAAAAAATGTAAAAAATCACGGTCGTGAGAGCTGGGACGAAAAACACGCTTAATAGATTTAATAAATAGTCGGGAGAGAAAATACATGCGACGGCTTTGTTTCCATGCCCACGGCTGTAATAGGGGTGCAAATAAGTTAAGGCTGGTGAACGGATATTGCTGGTGATCGGTTTGGTTGAGCAGGTGTTTGAGCAAAATGGCCCCGCCCATACTTTGGCCAATACCATGAGTTGGCCCCGGAAAGTGTTTATTAGATAGGGCGATTACCTGTTCAAGTTGCTTCACATACTGGCTGAAATTATTGATAGAGCCTGGATCACCACTGGACAAGCCGTGACCTATTAAGTCAAAGCAGACAACGTTGAGTTGTTGTTGCAAAAGATATTCAATAAGATGGTTATATAAACCAATATGATCCATATAACCATGCACAACTACGACTGTACCCCTGCTTATAGTAGGCCTCCAAGCCGCGATGAGGGTTTGTCGATCATGGGACTTGCCGACGATAAGTTGAACGTCGTTAGAGGCTTTAGGTAGTTGATAAAATGTCAGATACTGCTTCAGTTTGGCGCTTGTGCTGTCTGAGCTAGACTCCTCACTACCAAAGTCGGGCAATTCGCTTCGCAACCAGTCAATCTCTGTTTGAGTAAAATTTCCGCGTGGATCTTCCATAGAGCAGTCCAATAGTGTGTGCGTTGCGAGTCACTATATTGTCAGAATATTGATGGAATACAAGTAAGGCGTTGGTGCTAGGTTAACAAGCAGGGAAGTCTAAAGAGAGACAATAATAGCGAGCCACCTGCGCTGAAGACGCAGGAAGAGTATTTAGACCTGTGATAGCGTTCTTGGCTTATTCGTCGGTCGACAGAGATATGTCGTACACACCCGCTTCGCGCGCTTGATCTGAAATCTCAACGAAGATCTCTGTTTTAGCTTTTGGATGTGAACTAATGACCACTTTCGCTTCGGGCTTCTCGGCATGCATTCGCTCGACGTTGGCTCGGACTGCACGGATATCAATGCGGCGACCTTCAAATGTCAGTTCATTGCTCTCGGAGACCCGAAATACGATATTAGTATTTTCGGAGTCTGGTGGTGGCTGGTCAGACGTTGGTGGACGGCTAACGCCCAGACCTGACTCGTTTACAAACGACGCAGTTACAATAAAGAAAATAAGCATGATAAAAACAACGTCCAACATTGGCGTCATATCAATTTCATTTTCGTCTTCTGATCTACGTCTTTTTCCTAGAGCCATTCGCGCCTATTTCCTTTAAGAAGCTTTTTTTTAAACAGGAATCGGCATTTTACTGATTTTTTTGTAAAATGCTAGTTTCCGAGCTAACCTTTGAACCCCTAATATATACTATTATCGATGTTAAAAATGGAGTAAGAGCACATTAATTTTGCCAACCCCCCGACAGAAGCGAAGCTAGAGTTACCCGATGCCTGAATTACCTGAAGTTGAAACTACTCTAAAAGGCATAGAGCCTTTTATAAAAGAGCAAAAAATAAATAAATTAATCGTTCGTCAAGGTTCTTTACGATGGCCTGTGACCGGGGGGATCGAATCTATTGTAGAGGGTCAAACGGTAATAGCGGTGTCTCGGCGAGCTAAATATCTGATTATGCAATTAGAGCGTGGGTCGATGCTGGTCCATCTTGGTATGAGTGGTAGCTTAAGAGTCGTCGATGAGGACACTGAGTGGCGCAAGCATGATCATATAGAATTACAGTTAGTTAATGGCGCCTGTCTACGCTATCACGATCCACGACGCTTTGGGTCTTGGCTTTGGTCTTTGGGCGAACATCAACAGTTAGCTCACTTGGGGCCAGAGCCATTATCAACGGACTTCGATGGTGCTTTACTCTGGCGCAAAGCAAAAGCCAAAAAGATGTCTGTTAAACCTTTTATTATGGATAATAAAATTGTGGTTGGGGTCGGCAACATTTATGCATCCGAGGCGCTTTTTCGCAGTGGTATTCGGCCAGATAGGCCGGCAGGTAAGATTTCAAAGCAACGCTATGAGTTACTAGGGACTAATATAAAGGATGTACTCGCCGCCGCCATAGAGCAAGGAGGAACCACTTTACGTGATTTTGTTAATAGCAGCGGGGAACCGGGATATTTCCAGCAAACCTTAGCGGTCTACGGCCGTGCCGGCAAAGGTTGCATAACCTGTGCTGGGGTTCTCAAGGACATTCGGCTTGGCCAGCGCAGCTCGGTCTTTTGTCCCCAGTGTCAACGTTAAGGTGCGCAGGGGGTAAGGTTGTTATTTGAATTTTTCCAGCAGCGCTGCGGCAACATGAGGTGGGACAAATTTACTCGCATCACCTTTGAGTGCAGAAATCTCTCGAATGAGGGATGAGGAGATATAAGAAAACTTCTCCGAAGGGGTCAAAAATATACTCTCAAGCTCAGGGCTTAAAGCGCGGTTCATGTTCGCCAGCTGAAACTCGTACTCGAAGTCAGAAACAGCCCTAAGACCCCGCATCACAGCTTCTGCATTACAATCCTTGACGAAATTAACAAGCAAATAATCAAAACCTATAATTTCTACGTTATCTAAGTGTGCCACCGCGACTGTTGCTAGGTGAATCCGTTCATCAATCGTAAACAGGGGGCTTTTTTTCTGATTACTAGCGATACCTATTACAATTTTGTCAAAAAGTTTGGACGCGCGCTCAATGAGGTCAACGTGACCATTGGTAATGGGGTCAAATGTGCCAGGATATACGATCGTCTTCATAGCTATATTCCATTTCCGGATTTTCTTTGAGGCTGCATATTACTTAATTTAGTTGCTAGGCTCAATGCGCGCGAACAAACAGTATCTCACCTCGCCTGCATACTTGTCCTGCACTTGTTGCCAATTTAATGGCGGCACGAAAGTGTTGTCACTTAAGCTTAGCTCACAGTAGATCATTGCGCTGGTAGTTAGCCAACCATTTTTCTCCAACAAGGAGCAGCTTTGATTGAGTAAGTCATCTTCAAAAGGTGGGTCTATAAACACGATATCGAATACTTGCCCTTCCGATGGCTGAGCCAGGAATTTGATGCTGTTGATATTAATTATGTTGATATCGGCTGACAGTGCTATCTTGGTTGACTGTAGCTTTTTAGTCGCCGCCGAATGACTCTCTAGGGCCGTACAGTGAGCCGCGCCCCGAGATAAGGCTTCAAAGCCGAGTACGCCTGAACCGGCAAAAAGGTCTAGACATCGGGCTCCTGAGATATGTGTAGCCAGCCAATTAAAAAGAGTCTCTCGGATACGGTCACCGGTGGGCCTTAAACCTGGAGCCTCGGCAAATAAAATCTTCCGGCTACGCCAAGTACCACCAATAATTCTGACACTGCGATCCGCTTTTGATGTGACCTTTAGGCTTTTTGTTGCCAATTTGGAGCCTCATTTGAACTACTTTTAACTACTTTTTCCACCGTAAATGGTAGGATACACCAAATACCACCAACCTAAGTATACCGATTAAAATGGATTCAAAACCAACTAACGGCGATGACGAGAAGATGCCTAAGCGATCTTTTCTCGATCGCTTTAAGCGCAGCCAGGTGCGCGCCGAAGAATCTAGCGAAGAATCACCAAAGACTCAGATACCTGTTGCCAAGCCAAATTTTGCTCAGCGTATGCGCTCCGCTCTGTCTAGAACCGGAGAGGGCATCGGCAGCATTTTTCTGGGCAGTAAAGTTATTGGCGAAGAGCTATTTGAGGAGCTTGAAACCTCTTTATTAATAGCTGATGTAGGCATTGAAACGACCGCCAAAATTATTGCTGATTTAACAGCGCAGTCTGACCGTCAATCGCTTAAAGATGGCGCGGCACTGAAGGCCGCGTTAGAAAAAATATTGATCGCCCGGTTAAGTATCAGTGAAAAAGCTATTGATTTTGAGAGACAGGGTAAGCCCTTTGTCATATTGGTGGTTGGAGTGAATGGGGTTGGTAAAACGACAACGATTGGAAAGCTTGCGCAACAAATAAAAGGACAAGGCCGGTCAGTGATACTGGCGGCAGGCGACACTTTTAGGGCGGCAGCGGTAGAGCAGTTGCAGGTTTGGGGTGATCGCAATCAGATACCGGTAGTGGCGCAGCATACTGGGGCAGATAGTGCTTCGGTCATTTATGATGCCATTCAAGCAGCCAAGTCAAGAGATGTCGATGTCATTATTGCCGACACGGCGGGCCGCTTGCATAATAAAAGTAATCTAATGGAAGAGCTGAAAAAGGTGAAGCGAGTAGCCAGTAAGCTAGATGAAACAGCGCCCCATGAGATTTTACTAGTGCTTGATGCGGGCACTGGACAAAATGCCTTGGCGCAGATGGCCGAGTTTAATCAGGTGGTTGGTGTTACCGGGTTAGCTCTTACCAAGCTTGATGGCACGGCCAAAGGAGGCATTGTTTTTGCGCTAGCAGATAAATTCGCGGTACCAATTCGTTATATTGGTGTGGGAGAAGGGCCGGATGACCTGCAACCTTTTGTTGCGGAAGATTTTGTCCAGGCATTGTTAGATACTAAGACTTAACGAGTATAGTTATGATTCGCTTTGATAATCTGAGTAAACGTTACCCGGGTGGTTTGGAGGCTTTAAGTAACGTTAATTTTGAGCTGGATGCGGGCGAAATGGCCTTCCTCACCGGCCCTTCAGGTGCGGGTAAAAGTACGCTTCTCAAATTACTGATGCTGATGGAAAGGCCTACTTCTGGCACTTTGTTGATTAATGGTAAAAATTTAAACCGGTTATCCAGATCGGCAATTCCAATCTATAGACGCCAGATCGGAGTGGTTTTTCAAAATCATCAGCTACTCACTGATCGAACTGTTTTTGATAATGTAGCGCTACCTCTTCAAATCTCAGGATACCCTGCCTCTGAAACGGGCCGCCGTGTCCGGGCTGCTCTTGATGGGGTTGGCTTGCTCGATAAAGAGACACACAACCCTCTGACTCTGTCCGGAGGCGAACAGCAAAGGGTGGGTATAGCTAGGGCGGTGGTGCATAAGCCCAAGATCTTAATAGCAGACGAGCCCACAGGAAACCTAGACCCTAATTTGTCTGCCGAAATTATGGCCATGTTTAGACGATTTCAAAGTGTTGGCGTTACTGTGTTGATTGCAACCCATGATATTAATTTGATCAATACTATGGATGAAAGGATTATGCATATAGAAAACGGCATGATCACCGATGATGGTATTCACCATGACCGCCACTGAAAAACGGAGCCGAGAAACGCAACAGCGCGGAGCGACGGGCCAAAAATTTCGTCTTGGTGATCGTTGGCGCGGATATAGAGCACATCATCGTGCAACACTAAGCAGCAGTGTGAGAAAAATGCTTCGCGAGCCTGTTCAAACATTGCTGACGGTTTTGGTAATTGCGATAGCACTAGCGTTGCCCTCGGCAATGTTGCTGGCGCTCAATAATGTGCAAAAAATAGGCGGAGACCTGGAGTCTTCCTCGCAGATTACCGTATTTGTAGAAAAACCTGCTAGTAGTGCGGCGATCGATGGTCTTGCTTTGCAATTAGAGGATTTAGAGGGAGTAATCTCAGTAACCTACGTGTCGGCTGATGAAGCTCTGGAAGAATTTAAAGCGTTATCGGGATTTGGTACGGCACTACGGTATTTGGATGAAAATCCGTTGCCAGCCGTTTTTTTGGTGCAACCATTGTTATCTGGGGAGGCCGGCGTAAGTCAGGCTGAAAGATTAATTGCGGGTATTGAAGAGCTTGAGTCTGTTGAAGATGTTCAGGTTGATATGCTTTGGATACAGCGGTTAAATGCGATAACCCAGATTGGGGAAAAGCTAGTACTAGCTATTAGCATTGCTCTTGGCATTGGGGTGTTGTTAATTGTGGGAAATACCATACGCTTGGCCATTCAAGGCCGACAAGAAGAAATTATCGTGGTTAAGTTAGTGGGTGGCACAGATGCTTATGTACGCCGACCATTTCTTTATACGGGCACACTCTTAGGCCTATTTGGCGCCATTATCGCGTCTTTAATACTGATTACTTGTGTTATTTGGGTTGGCCGCTCAGTCGAGGTTCTGGCTAGTCTATATCAGAGTCAATTTGAGCTTGTAGGGCCTGGCCTATCTGGGATATTGGCGCTCTGTGCTATTGGTGCTATGACCGGTTTGGTCGGTGCATGGGTCGCAGTAATGCAACATTTACGTAAAATAGAGCCAAAATAGGGTATTTAACCTCTCCAAGCCCTATGAACAGGCGCTTTTAAGGCAATTTAAGGTGCTTTTTAGTGCTAGGAACTACTCAGCAATTAGTGTTATTATTGTCGACCGACTACATTAAGAGGAAATTATGAGTAAAGCGCTCCAAACAATGGAATGGATGACTCCCGGTGCAAACCTGAATGCTTATATTCAAGGTACTGGTACTGTGCCCATCTTATCTATCGATGAGGAGAAGGCTTTGGGCGAAGCTTTATATTATCAAGATGATCTTGATGCCGCTCGTAAACTCGTTATGTCTCACCTTAGATTCGTTGTACACATTGCTCGATCTTACAACGGTTATGGACTGCCTCTGGCTGATCTCATCCAAGAAGGCAATGTTGGACTGATGAAGGCAGTGCGTCGATTCAACCCTGAAAAAGGTGTTCGAGTCGTATCTTTCGCCGTTCATTGGATTAAAGCAGAGATCCATGAGTTTATTTTACGTAACTGGCGTATTGTGAAAGTTGCGACAACTAAGTCTCAGCGCAAGTTATTCTTCAATTTACGCAGTGCTAAAAAAGAGCTAGATTGGCTTTCCGCTGAAGAGGCAAAAGCCGTCGCAGATGACCTTGGTGTTCCGGTCAAAGATGTGATGGAAATGGAAATGCGATTGACGTCAAGGGATGCAACTTTTGATGCTCCGGTAGATGACGAAGAGAGTACTTACTACTCACCATCTCTGTATTTAGAATCTAAGGGTGCAGATCCTGCCGAACAAATTGAAAATGAGAATTATGAAGGCGATAACAATTTCCGTCTTAGCCAGGCTGTAAAAAGTCTTGATGAGCGTAGTCGTTCAATACTGCAGCGCCGGTGGTTGGATGACAAAAAATCAACCTTACATGAGCTAGCGGCTGAGTATGGTATTTCTGCTGAGCGTATTCGTCAGTTAGAGAAGAACGCAATGAAGAAAGTTCGCGTATTAATGGAAGCTTAATTTAATAAACTACGACAATAAGCCGCACTCTATAACCGTGCGGCTTTTTTATTGCTATGAATAAACTACTTTGGCTTAGGCTTATTGGAATTAGCGGCGCAGTGTGTGTAATGCTCGGTGCATTTGCCGCGCATGGCTTAGAAACACGTTTAACTGAGCGCTACATGGACATTTTCCAGACGGCGGTCTTTTATCAATTTTTGCACACATTGGCGCTTTTTGGCCTTGTCTGCTTGCCAGACCAGCTAGTAAATCCCAAAATTCGAGATTGGGCGGCAATAAGTTTTTCTCTTGGCATTTTCATATTTTCTGGTTCATTATATCTTTTGGTTGTCACTCAAATAGGCGCACTTGGCATGATCACTCCCATTGGCGGTAGCGCTTTTATCATTGGATGGCTACTACTCATCTTTGTCGTTAAGCGAGCTCAGTAAATGGAGATGAGGCCGGAGTATAGAAAGAAGTCTATTCGCAGCTATGTGGTGCGAGCGGGACGCATGACTGATGGCCAGCGCAAGGCATTTGAAACCAGCTGGCCTACCTATGGTTTGAGATTAGCCGACGGTGCTATTAATACAGATGAGGTGTTTGGCCGCTCAGGCCCCAAGGTATTAGAAATCGGTTTTGGTATGGGCGACTCTTTATTCCAAATGGCTCTTGCTGAACCTGATACTGACTTTATTGGTATTGAGGTGCACCCCCCTGGGGTTGGTACTATAATTAATTCAGCTCGTATAGAAGGTCTGGCCAATTTGCGTGTTTATCTTGCCGATGCAAATGATGTGCTTGAAGAATGCTTTGCGTCAGAGAGTATTGATCGATTGCAGTTGTACTTTCCCGATCCGTGGCATAAGAAAAAGCACAACAAACGACGTATTGTCCAACCGTCGTTTTTGCAACAAGTCAGAGAAAAGTTGCGGCCCAATGGGGTATTACACATGGCTACAGACTGGCAGCCTTATGCTGAACAAATGCTGGAGACTTTGAATGAGGCTGAAGGGTTTGCAAATTGTGCCGGACTTGCACAATATTCACCTAGGCCGGCTTATCGACCGCTCACCAAATTTGAAAAGCGAGGTGAACGATTAGGTCATGGAGTTTGGGATTTGATCTTTAAAAAAACTAGCTAGTGTTGCCAGACACTGAATAAAGATAGACAGTAAAATGAATAACATAGTTGATGCTGTCACTTAAATGGCTTAAATTAAATAATTACTCACCAACAGAAGAATACTTAATAAAGGAAATAAAATGAATCTAGTAAAAATTCTCCCTCTTACCGCCCTACTGGCATTAAGTGCCTGTGATTCTGAGGCCGAAAAAGAGGTCTCGCTGGATACGCAAGAGCAAAAAATTAGTTATTTGATGGGATTAGATAGCGGTAAGAATATTCTAAGTATGGACATGGGTTTTGATCAAGATGCCTTTCTTAGTGGCCAAGACGCGGGTTTAAATGATGCGCAGCCGAGCTTATCAGAGGAGCAAATTGATGAAGCAGTCGCCATTTTTAGAGATCAAATGATGGCGAAAGATCAGGCAATGCAAAAAGAACAAGAGGGAATGATCGCACTCCAGTCGGATACTAATGCGATTGAAGGAGCCGAATTTTTAGCCCTAAATGGTGCCAAAGAAGGTATTACTACGACCGCTAGCGGTCTCCAGTACAGAGTGCTAACAGCAGGCACAGGACCGACACCAACAGCAGAGAGTACCGTTGAGGTGCATTATGCTGGGCGACTACTTGATGGCACTGAATTTGATAGTTCAATCAAGCGTGGCGTTCCAACGCAATTTGGTGTGACTCAAGTTATTGCCGGTTGGACCGAGGGATTGCAGTTGATGACCGAGGGATCTAAATGGGAGCTTTATATTCCTTCAGATCTGGCATACGGGCCAGGGGGAACCGGACCAACCGGACCGATTGGTCCCAATGCAACACTCATTTTTGAAGTTGAGTTGCTCCAGGCTAATGTGCCTGATGAGAATTAATTATTTCGATTCTTTTGACGTTACAAAAGCCCCTTTTGCAGGGGCTTTTTTTATGGTCATTATTTTTATTTAGATGGTATCTGTCTGCGGTTCGTTGAGCAATTTTCCGACATGGGAACTATGAAGTACATCTATTAAAGTATCTTCCTGGTCAAAACGTTTAGCTAAGGTCTCTCCAATACTGGCAAGATCAATAACAAGTGATTCTAGGTCATCTGTAATAAGATATTTCTCATTAAAATCAAGGATCAACTCTGTTGATGGTTGAATTTTTTCAATAATTTTATTGCCTTTCTTAAGGCCCGATTTATCTTTAAATAAAGTGCCCTCTTGATTTAGATAGTCAAATATTTCGAAATGTCCCGCGGAGGCATAATCTACCATCATCTCGCAGAAGAGCTTTAATTCTTCACTGTGATTACTACCTGCTGCAGAAAAGTCGGTAATCTCCGTTAACTCACAATACATGGCCAGAAGTTCACGGCGGTCCTCCAGCCATCGATCAATAATGTCACCGGCGTTATTCCAGTGAGCTTGTAACGTTTGATTTTCCGTAACCATAAGCTTATTCCCTAGTTGACTCAGTTTTACTTGAGTTTACAGCTTTTCTAGTGAAAGCATATTTTTTAAGCCATAAATATCTGGACCATTGGCACTAAAAACAGTGAAGTCCAAATGCCATTTAAGCCCATTCCTATAGTTGCAAAGGCACCACAACGGGAGCTTTTCTCGAAGGCCTTGAGCGTTCCGATAGCATGCGCGGTGACACCAAGAATAAGACCTTGCCAGCGCTCGTCTTGTAACCTAAACACCTTAAACACTTGAGGAGCTACCAAAATCCCCACAATCCCAGTGAAAAGCACTATCGGAGTAATCAGCGTGACGAGTCCCCCTAGCTGCTGAGTAATAACCATAGCAATCGGGGTAGTGACTGATTTAGCGGCTATAGACAACATCATAATGGGTTCGGAAGTCAGCCACAAAGCCAAAGAAAGGGCAGAAACAGCAGCGAAAAAACCACCAAAAAGCACTGCAATCGTTAATATCGGTATCACTTTAGACATTTGCTTTAAATATTTAGAAAGAGGCACAGCCAGAGCCACGGTGGCAGGGCCTAGTAGCCAACTCAATAGGCCGTTGGCCTTGTAGTACTGATCAAAATCAATGCTCATGAGAACGAGCAAGACAGCAATAAAGGGAGTACCAATAATGAGTGGGTGTAATAAAGGTTTTCCTGAACTACGCTGATAGATCGACATTCCAAGCCAAAAACCCGTCACTGAGAGAAGCATTATCCAGGAGGAGGCTGTAATCTGCTGCCATTGCAGGGCAAACAAATCAGTCATTTTTATCCGCTCCGATAGTTTTGATCAACACTGCCATGAAAATGATTGCCAGCAGAGTACTTAAGGCGATCACAACCATTAGTAGGGGTATTTGTAAGCTGATAGCGGGGCCAAGGAAAAATACGCCTACGCAGGCAGGTATAAACAACAAAGAAAGATTTTGAATAAGCTTGTTACTGATAGGTCCAACGATTGCGGCTAATCGGCTAGGATAAGCGAGAAATATTAGTAGGAGCAACATGCCCATTAATGACCCTGGAACGATCACGCCAGTCCTCTGGACGACTAACTCTCCAAGCCATTGGAAAATGACCAAGACAGTAAGTCCTGCGATTAATTTCAATCCTTTCGAAATAATTGATATAGCCCTATGCCGGCCAGTACGACAAAAATAAATAATACCCATCCCGGCATGCTGACACCGAAAAGTTCCCACTGGACCTTGGCACAGTTACCATCGCCGCGTATTAGCATGGTAATGACCTCGGACGCAGGGAAGACATCAAATAGATAGTCTACAGGCGGTCCACAGGTTGGCACTTGATCTTCTGGCAGATTTTGCAGCCATATCTGCTTTGCTGAAAAAAAGCCGCCTGTGATAGCACCTGCAAACCCTAGAGCAGCATAGGTTTTTTGACCCTTCTGTTGCGGGTTATGTAATGCCGCTACCAAAAAGATAACACCAACAAGAGCAACAAATACGCGTTGAGTAATGCACAGATAGCAGGGCTCCAGTCCAAGGTGCTCTTGGAAATAAAGCACCGCAATAAGTAGCGCACCACCACAGCCAAGGGCGATCAAAAAATTGACTGTTCTATTATTTGGGTAAACCAAGTGTCACTCCGTAATTGGTTGGGTCTTACTCTGGCTTATTATGCCATTAGCGGTAATAGCCAGCGAGGAAATCATCAAAAGAGAGAGTATCGCTAGCCTCTATCTCAGTTTGCCGCCGTAAAGATTCCTCAGCCAGTTGCCTATATTTAGCCGTTGTCTCTGCGCTTGGGGGTTTAGCTTGAAAATAGTCGCGATGCTCAGTAGCTTTGCGCATGGCCATAGCGTAATAGGTTTCGCCATTGGCCCTCATCTCTTCTAACAGCATTGCCGCTGGCGTGGCGCCGTCATCAGTCAACTTTAGCATCATGACATTAAAGGCCTGGCCATAGGCATTGGTTTGATGGGCACTATCGAGAAGGTCAGCGACCGGTCGCATTTCATCAAATAATAATTGGCCCCATTCTCTGAGGAGAATTTCAGAATCACCAACGAGCAACTTTATCTCAGGGTCTCGACCTTGGTATACAGTTCGATCTATATTCTGCGGAATCAGCGCGTACTCTACATTGTTAGTTTTCGGGCTGTCTTTGAGTAGACAAAATAACAAGAACGTATCAAGAAAGCACATCGTTTGCATGTCAATACCGCAAGGTAATAGCGGGTTAAGGTCGACACAGCGAACCTCAATATATTCTACTCCACGCTCTGTGAGTGCATGCAGTGGGGTTTCTCCAGAGGCTGCTGTCCGCTTTGGCCTGATGGAGCTATAGAACTCATTTTCGATTTGTAGCAGGTGAGTATTCAACTGTTTGTGATTGCCTTCACTGTCCTTAAAGCCGATCTCTTCGTAGTCAGGGTACGGCTTCTCTAGAGCCTCTTGCAGTGTTTTTGTGTACTGCGACAAATCGTTATAACACACAGTCAAAGAGCTCTGAGCATCGCTTTGATAACCCAAATCACCCATTCGCAATGACGTAGCATAAGGCTGATGCAGGCTATGAGAATCACTACCAACAGGTGTTAATCGATGCTCTTGATTACGCACAAAGCTGCGACAAACTGCCGGTGCGGCTCCCAGTAAATAGAGTAGCAGCCAAGAATAGCGCCGAAAATTACGAATCAGAGAAAAATATCCATCAGACTTAAAATCTTGCAGTGATTGCTGATTACCGGCGGCATCTCTCAAATCTTCCCACAAAGAATCTGGCACAGAAAAATTGTAATGAATTCCCGCAATGGTTTGCATAAGTCGACCATAGCGATTACCTAGACCTTGCCGATAGACGTTCTTCATGGTGCCGATATTTGAGCTGCCGTATTGACCGAGGGGTATGCTGCCATTATCGCTCAGCTGGCAAGGCATGCTGCTGACCCACAGTAATTCATCCCCAATTTCTTGGTACGTGACCCGATGAATTTCTTCTAGCTCCTTTAAAACACTATCCATCGATGAAGAAGGGGCGGTGATGAACTCAAGTAGGGCTTCAGAAAAGTCGGTGGTGATAAGCGGGTGGGTTAGCGCCGAACCCAATGTTTTTGGGTGGGGCGTTTGCGCCAAGTTGCCGCTGGACTCAACACGCAGGCTCTCTTTCTCGATGCCTCGCATAATGCCAGTTAATCGATCTGCTCGGGCTGGATCTCTTAATAACTCGAGATTGGTGTCTAAAGACAAATGGCTATCCCCTTTTAAGCAGCGCTGGATTGATCATTGTTTGCAGCTATGAGGTGTTTACTGGTAGCTGCAACAGAGAGTAGTGGCAATCCGTTCGGCCCCAATTCGTACTCAACGACCTCAGCCCTTAAGCTAGCATCCTTAGCGTTGAGTTCAACCAGTTGATTAAGCGCTATATCCCTATGGGGAGTGGTAAAAATATGCTTGGCAACGATCTCGGACGTCCACTGCAATTCCTTGTCGAGCATGTCATTATTCTGCGCCTGCAAAACGTAAGTTTTCATGCTATCTCCGTGACAGACATATGGTTTTCGGGCACAGTGTAACCTATACATATACCGAATAAAAAGGGGAAAAAATGAGTAAGCAAGCCTTAGTTCCCATTGCAGATGGAACTGAAGAAATAGAAGCGGTAACGATCATTGATCTGCTGAGACGAGCGGGCATAGAGGTCACCGTTGCCAGTGTCAGCGAACAGGGAGAATTGCAAATAACCGCGGCTAGGGGAACTTATATTGTCGGTGATTGTGCTATCGAAAACTGTGTAGGCCAATCATGGGATTTGATTGCACTTCCAGGTGGCGTGGTTGGATCAGAGACTTTGGCTGGTTGCGATACCCTTGACAAGTTGCTTCGACAACAAGCGTCTGACGGGAAGTTGTTTGCTGCGATCTGTGCGGCGCCTGCGTTAGTACTGGGGACAAAAGGACTGTTGGCGAATAGAACGGCCACCTGTCATCCAAAGTTCCACCAGTCTTTATTAGCCAAAGAGGTAGATGTTGAATCTCGCGTTGCGGTAGACGGGAACTGTGTAACCAGTCAAGGTCCTGGCACGGCCATAGATTTTACTCTGGAGCTTGTCGAGCAGCTCTGTGGCGTGGTGAAACGGGAGGAAGTTGCCTCGCCTCTAGTCCTTACCACATCGGCCACCGCATATTACTAAAGGCTTAATTAACTACCGTATTAGCGTCGAGGGCATTTCCCGTTATTTTTTGCTTAAGAGTGGCTCCAGCCATGTAAAGGCATGGCACAAATAGTAGTGTTACTGCCGTAGCAAATAACACCCCGAAAGCGAGCGAAGCAACCATTGGAATAAGAAACTGAGCCTGTACGCTGGTCTCAAATAAAATGGGGGTAAGACCAATAAACGTTGTAAGTGAGGTCAGAATGATGGGTCTAAAGCGTTCAACACTACCTCTGACCAGAGATGTATAGACGTCTTCTCCCTCTTCGCGAAGTTGAATAATTCGATCGATCAATACTAAATTGTCATTAACGACCACCCCAGATACAGCCAACACCCCCACCAGTGAGAGCAGACTGAAGTCTAAGCCCATTAAGAGATGTCCGAAAATAGCACCCATAATGCCGAAAGGAATTGCCGATAAAACCCCCAGGGGTTTTAGATACGATTTAAATTCGATTGCCATGAGAGAATAAATCAGCAAAATGGCCAGACCAAAGAGCTTAAGCGCCGCACTGTTAAATTCTTCTTGGTCCTCGATTTGACCATCTTTTTTAATCGATACCTCAGGAAATAACAGCTGCATCTCCTCGGCAACATCGCCATACATGATGTCAGCTATCTCACTTACAGTTAGCTTGCCGGTGGAAGGCAGAGCACTGATAACAATACTTCGCTCCCGGTCTTTGCGTTTGATCCTAGAATATCCGGGCACGTAACTAGCTTCTGCTACGGAGTAAAAGGGCACCTCTGCGCCACTTGCTGTTCGAATACGCATATCTGCAAGTGTATCTACCTGCGATCTAGCATCTTTTGGATAACGCACCATCACGCGCACATCATCGCGGCCGCGCGGGACTCTCTGAGCTTCGGCACCATAAAAGCCCTGACGCACTTGCGTGGCCACTTGAGAAAGGCTAACACCAAGACTGTCCGCATTAGGACGCAAACTAATATCAATGTCCTCACGCCCAGAATATAAGTTATCACGGATATTTCTGGTGCCGGACAGCTGCTCCAGTTGCTGCTTTACAAATTGCGCGGCATCTGCCAATTGACCGACATTAGATGCCGTTAGTGACATAGAAAACCGAGACTGAGGAGGCCCCAGAGTTATATCAACATCAAGCTTTTTAGCATCTGGCACTGGTCCCATATAATACTGCCATCGCTCAACCACCAGCTTGGGGTTTATTGTACCGCTGACCTCGGGGCTGAGCTCGAGTAGCAGCTGAATATTATCTCCCCACATGAAGGATAGCTGGTTGGCGATCAGTCGGTCGGTTATAACGGCTTTTTGAATATCGGGATCTCCAGCAAGTTGCGTTGAAGCTCGCTCTGCTCGCTTTATGATTTCTAACTTAGCCTCTTTAGAGTGACCGTCGGGCATCTCTAAGCGCATCCTAATGAAGTCTGAGGCAACATTCGGCATTTGTACCTGCCTAACATAGCCCGCCCCGACTAGCGTGAGCGATAGGACGAAGGCTAACAAGAATAACACCAACGTTAAGCTATGCCAGCGCAATGCTTTTTCCAGTAGAGGCCGGAATACATCTTGACCTACCCGCTTCAAGCCAGAGGCACACCACAGGCGTGCCTTGTACAATGTGCCTAATTCTGCAGTTCGTTCTTTTTCCGGCTTCATTTGCGCCAGGTGTGAGGGCAAAATCCACAGTGACTCAATTAATGAAAAGCTAAGAGCAATGACTGTAATAGCAGGTATAGCCCAAAGTAATTGTGCCCACAACCCAGGTAGAAAGAAAATCGGTGAGAAGAAAATCATGGTGCTTAACACGGCTAAAAATACGGGCTTTGATACTGCCTGTGCACCCATTTGCGCAGCAGTAAACCTGTCATATCCTTCCTCTTGATGCCGAAAGATACTCTCGCCGACGATAATCGCATCATCGACAATAATCCCTAAAATCAGTAGGAATGAAAACATTGATAGCATGTTTATCGTCAAACCGACCCCGGGCAAAATCCAGAGTGCACCCATGTAGGCAACACCGATACCTAAGGCCACCCAAAGTGCTAGCTGCGGGCTTAGGAACAGCATCAGTATAATAAAGACCAGGATCAAACCGCCTATGGCATTCTTAGTGAGCAGTGTCAGGCGGCCCTCAAACAGCACTGAAAAGTCTCGCCAAGTATCCATTTTAAGTTCGTTGGGCAAAAAGGAAGCGCCTGTTGCGACATAGTCCTTAACGGCTTTGGTGGTCGCCATCACGTCGGGGTTTTCACCCACGCTGATAGCAAGGAAAATAGCGGTTTTACCATTAAAGCGGGTCAGCGAATTTCGTTCTTCAAAAGTGTCTTTAACAACAGCCACATCGCCAATAGTAATCTCTGTTCCGTCATCGCGACTGGTTACGATGATCTTGTTAAAATCGTCTTCATAGTAGGCCTGACCCCGCGTTTGTATTTGAATATCACCACTGTCGGCGCGGATAGTACCCGCGGGTAAATTCAGGGAGGTGCGACGAATTGCGGTAACAACATCGTCAAAAGAAAGCCCATAGCGACGCATATCAATCTCAGATAGCTCTATATCAACCTGTGGCTGACGAACACCCCAGACTTCGACAGAATCAATATCGCGCATGGCGGCAAGATCATCACGAATACGTTCGCCATATTCTTTCAGCACGCGCTCTTCAGCATCGCCATATAGAGCAATTCTGATGACCTCCTCGCGCTCTACTAGCTCAGTAACAATAGGACGTTCGGCGTCTGTAGGAAAGGTGGTGACAGCATCGACGCGACTCTTGATGTCATTGAGCATTTTTGTCATTTCATAGTTCGTGTCAACTTCGACCGTCACAGATCCTCGGCCTTTGCGTGCTTCTGACGATAAACCTTTGATACCCTCTAGGTTATAAATGGCTTCCTCAATACGCACCACAATTTGTTCTTCGACTTCTTTTGGCCCCGCTCCAGGATAGGGCATATTGACGGTAATATAATTCACCGATATGGAGGGAAAAACCTCTTTTCCAATACCGTAGGCACCAAAAAAACCTCCGATTAAAATCAGTATCATTAACAGGTTGGCAGCCACAGGGTTGCTTACAAACCACTTAATGGACGCATTCAAAGTATTGATTCCTCTGTGTCGGCGCTCTGGTTCTTGACCGAGACCTCTTTCTTAGGCAGTACTTTCATACCATTGATGGCTAGGGGGATACGAGAAGAAACAATGCGCATACCGGGTGTGAGGCCAACCGCAGTGATGCTGTTAGCTTGGGTCTGAATGACTGAAACCGACTGATAATGAACTTCATTGTCTTGATTAAGAATGAGAATCTCATTACCCCGATACACGGCGGTTTTTGGAATATTTACTGCGTCAGCAATGATTTTTCCTGTAATCTCAGCTTCAACAAAAAGTCCAATATTTAAGGGAGGTCTGTTACCTGAAACATCTGATTTAAAGGGGTTCTCTACCTCCGCCACTGCATAGGTCATTCTGCTTTTAACATCAATGGATGCATCGGTTCGAACGATTTTGCCTTGCCACTCATAAACCTGATCACCGACTCTGCTACGCAGAATAACACTGGGATAGTAAATTGTTTTGTTGTCTTCGAAATTCACGGGCAGTTCAACTAACGCAGCTTCTCTATCAGACAGCGGCAGGCGCACTTCTACGACATCAGTGCTATAAACCTTTGCAATTCGAGCGCCGGGATTAACGTACTGCCCAAGGTTAGCAAATGTCTGGCGAATGCGGCCACGAAAGGGCGCGCTAATACCAGTGCGAGCAAGGTCTAGTTGCGCCTTTTTTAGATCGGCTTGCGCCGATTCAAGACCCGCCTTTGCTGAGTTTAATTGTGGTTGCCGCAAAAAAAGAGCATTTGCAGTTGTATCCTTGAGGTCTCGCCATTCACGTTTAGCTTGTCGCGAGCGCCCTTGTTCCAGAGCAACCAATTCAGCAGCCTTAGCCACCTGAGCTTTTGCTCGGGTCACCGAGAATTCATAATCTTCTGGCTCAATCTGTATGAGTTGCTCACCGGCCTTAAAAAACCCACCATTGGCATATTGATCAGCTGTTGAAATAACGCGTCCAGCCACCTGTGAAACCAAATCAATTTCGCGTTTTGGTGCGACTGTGCCCTGAGAGCGAATGGTCACAGCAAGGGGAGAAGGTGAGATCGTCATAACCTGAACTGAAAGTACCGGTTTCGGTGCTCGTGGTGTGCGCTGAGGTTTAGGACTGAAATAGTAGAGTGAGGCTATTATTAATAGCCCTGCGATTAAAGCACATCCTGCGATCAGCTCCTTACGACTTAACAATGACATTAACGAATAACCTTTAAATTGAGTACATTGTGACGATCTAGACAAAAGTCACTCATAAATTCTTTTTAGATGGGATAAAACGCACCAGAAGCCGCATGGTTGACGCAGTTTAGTACCTAAAAATACAGATATCACGCACTTTTATCCTAAAAATACGTTAAAAAACCGGCAATGGATTGTTTTAGCTGGCTTTGGCTTTTTGGTGTTTATCCTGATCTGATAAGTCATTAAACATATCTCGGTCTAATAGACCTTCACTATCGGCTACCACTGCGGTGACCATGCCATCTCCTGACACATTGACGACAGTTCTCATCATATCTAGCAAGCGATCAACACCGATAATCAAGCCAATGCCCTCGACAGGTAGGCCAACTTGCTGCAAGACCATGGCTAAGGTAATTAACCCTACACCTGGCACACCGGCAGTGCCAATGGAGGCTAATGTGGCCGTTGCAACAACGGCTAAGTATTCGCTCATAGTCAGGTCAAGACCATAGGCCTGAGCAATAAAGACGGTCGCAATGCCTTGCATAATTGCGGTTCCATCCATATTGACTGTTGCCCCTAAAGGAATCGTAAAAGATGCAATTGAATTGTGTGCGCCAACTCTTGTTCGGGCTACATTGAGAGTGATTGGCATCGTTGCATTACTAGATGAAGTACTAAAAGCGAATAATAGTGCCGGGCGCATATTTTTAAATAGGGTTAGTGGATTTAAGCGGGTAAGTAGCGCAAATATACTGGTATACACAACGCTGGCATGGAGAAATAGAACGAACACTATCGTGCCAAAGTACAGTGCCAGATTAATAATGGCTGAGAACCCTTGGCTGGTAAATAATTTCGCCAACAGGCAAAACACCCCATAAGGCGCAAGGTTCATTAAAATAGCCACCATTCTCATAATGACATCACTAATCATCTGACAGCCGCGCAACACGGTTTTTCCAGAATCACCTGCCTGTAATATAGCGACGCCGACTAGAATGGCGAAGACTATAACTTGCAACATATTACCCTCGACCATTGCCTGAAATGGATTAGAGGGGAAAATTCCAATAAAGACGTCTTTAAAGGATGGCGCGGGTTTGGCGATATAGTTAGCCGCTTCAGCGGTATTGATGCCTACGCCAGGGTCGACGATATTAGCGATGGTCAGGGCAAGACTCACTGCGATTGCTGTCGTCACTAAGTAAAGGCCGATGGTTTTAAGGGCTACCTGACCCATCTTGACGTCCTCGCCCATTGAGGCAGAACCGCACACCAAAGAGAAAAATACCAGAGGTACTACTAACAACTTTAAAGAAATGACGAAAATCTTACCTATCACATCAAAAACATTATCTACAAACCACGAGATAAGAGGCGTTTGTTCAGGATCAGCTCCACCGAGTGCATTTAGTACTAAACCTAGAATTATGCCAAGTACCATTCCGGATAGAATTTTTGATGAAAGTTGCATGCGCGCTTAGAGCTCCGTATTAGCGATTAAAGGTGCAGTTTGAACCGGCTTGATGACCAGAGTACAAACCTTGAAAAAAATTCAGGGACCCGCACAAATATTACCCCGACCACGATTATATTCATGATGGCTACAGTAATGAAAAACTCCATAATACTCCAGCCCAAAAAGCTTAGGAAAAACATTCCCAACAGGCTGCCACCGACCATAAATGCGGCATTAATAATAGCATTTACAGAGAGAATGCGTGCCCGCTTGTTACTGGCAGTTCGCTGCTGAACCATTGAGTTAAGAGGTACGATAAAGAAGCCGCCAAACATGCCAATCATTACTAAGTCGATGAGTATATGGGTTCCGCCGCTCAGGCTGAAGAACTGACCCGGCATTACTTCACTGAACGACGCATTTGCTTGCTGATAGGCGATGGAGGTAAAACTTAGATCAAAGGCAAAAATACTGAGCCCCAGGGCTCCCAACGGAACAATGCCTGGTTCGATAGCGCCTCTAGACAAGCGGTTACACAGTAAGGAGCCAATAGCGACGCCAACAATGAAGGCGCCAAGTAAAATGGAGATTAGGCGGGGGTGGCCATTCAATATGGTTACTGTGTAGTTGGGCACCTGGGTAAGAAAGCAACCGCCATAGAGCCAAAACCAAGAGATCGCCAGAATGCAGTAAAACACCGTGCGGTTCTCGCGCGCCATGCGGAAATTGCCCGATGTTTCGGTCAATGGATTTAAGCGTAGCTTTTGCCCAGGATTTTCTGAAGGGGCCTCTGGAATCTCTCTGCTACTGACCCATCCAATCAGGGAGACAAGAACAATGAGGCCACTTAACATCGCAATGCCGTTCTCCAGCGTTACCATCCATCCGCCAATCAATGTGCCAAGTAAAATAGATCCAAAGGTACCCATGCTTATCTGTGCATTACCTGCCAATAACTCATCATTGTTTAAATGCTGAGGGATAAGAGAATATTTTGCAGGGCCAAAAAATGCTGATTGGGTGCCCAGTAAAAATAAGATGACCAGCATGAAATTAAAATTCTCAGTCATCAGAGCGTAGGTGCCGGCCAACATAATAAAAATCTCAGCAAGCTTAACTCTGCGCATCAACATTGCTTTGTCATAGGTATCTGCCAATTGGCCGGCCGTCGTAGAGAACAGGAAAAAGGGTAGGATAAATAAGCCAACGGCCAAGTTGGTTGTGAAGTTAGTGCTGCTATCTGACCCCGCTGCCGCGGTGCTAACGACAATCACCAAAAGGGCATTTTTGAATAGGTTGTCATTGAATGCGCCGAGAAATTGAGTAATAAAAAAAGGTAGGAACCTTCTTTGAGTAAACAGGTGAAACTGACTTTTCAGCTGATTAGATTGTTCCATTGAAACCTCGTTATTTAGCGTAATGACTTGCGCCTAAAAAGTGCAGAGACACGTAAGGCTGATCTCCTACCACCCAACTATCATGCGGTTCTTTAGGGGCGTAAAACAAATCACTTTCATGCATCTCTACAACAGGGCCATCAAGAAAAGCTGCTGTAGCACACCCAGATATTACCATTCCGACATGCTCAACATCACAAAAATTTTTACCCAAAGGTTGGCCTACATCGGAAGACCACTTCCAACCCGGCATACAAGTCGCACGGCCTATGGTCAGCGTTTCAAATTTGCCTTTGTCAAAGGTAGTGACTTCATCCGGGTTATCAAAATCCGCTCCATCCTTGGCTATCAGACAGTAATCAGCCCCTACAGCAAGGCGCTTGAATTGCTGATTTATGCCATCCTCGGGAAGGTAGTTCCATTGATTGGTGCCGTTTTGCACGAGAAAATTTTGTAGGTAGTCAAGCTCATTCGATAAAGCAAAATGTGTCGTTAACATGATCGAATGCTCTTTAATGTTAGGTCAGTAAGGCGGCAGTTTTCACCTGAGCATAAACGTTATCGCCCTCTTTAAGATTTAGATTATAAGCTGATTTACACGTAATTCTGGACAGCAGAACGGTTTCATCGGCAATTAATCGCACCGTCATGTGAGATTTGCTTTCTTTAGCAATCGCATCGATAGTGACAGGAATAATATTGAGAATGCTCGTGTTTTTTTGCGGCTCAAGAGTAATGCTGACATCACGGGCGAGCACCTGTAAACGGACTTTTGAGCCCACGGTTAAAGGTTCAGCCGCTACTGAAAATTGACCGCCTAGAAATGCCACAGAGGCTATGCCAAATTTTTCATCGTAGTGCGACACGGAGGCTTTAATAATACTTTCAGCACGAGATTGATGAGCCATCGGTAGGTCCAGAGCGGTGAATATTTCAGTCATCTTGCCGGAGGCTTTTATCTCACCATTATCAAGCAACAGCATGTGATCGGCTAAGCGAGCAACCTCGTTGCGTGAATGGCTCACATACAGAACTGGGATGTCTAGCTGCTGATAAACAGATTCAAGGTAGGGCAATATGCCGGCTTTTTGATCGTCCCCCAAGGCTGCCAAGGGCTCATCGAGTAACAACATTGACGGGTTTGCGGCTAACGCTCGCGCGATGGCAACTCGCTGTTGTTCGCCGCCGGATAACTGCCATGGCATTCGCTTTAGCAGGTGCTCTATACCAAGCAAGTCTATGGTTTGTTGCACGACGACTGCAGAAGATTCATCTTTTGCACGCTCCAGGCCATAGTCGAGATTACCTTTTACAGAGAGATGGCTGAACAGGCTGGGTTCTTGGAAGACATAGCCGATTTTACGTTGGTGTGTTGGCAAAAATACGCCATTCCCTTGCCATAGGGTATCACCTACTTTGAGGTAGCCATTATCGGCGTGCTCCAAACCTGCGATAGCTCTTAAAAGTGTTGTTTTTCCGCTGCCAGAGGGCCCGAATATGGCTGTTACGCCAGTTTCAGGAACAACAGTGTCGATATTGAGAGTAAACCCACCACGTTGAATATTAAATCGCACGGCTATCGTCATGGTTGGGCCACCGTGTAGCGACGGTTGGTACCATAAACAACAATCAACAACAGAAATGAGAACAGTAAAAGGCTGCCGGCTAACCAATGTGCTTGACCATACTCCAGAGCCTCAACATGATCATAAATAGCAATTGAAGCGACTTGCGTACTCCCAGGAATATTGCCGCCAATCATCAACACCACCCCGAATTCACCCAAGGTATGAGCGAAGCCCAGCACACTCGCAGTAATAAATCCGGGCTTAGCCAGGGGCACGGCAATGGTAAAAAACCGGTCAAGTGGTGATGCGCGAAGTGTTGCCGCTACTTCTAAAGGTCTTTGGCCAACAGCAGTAAAGGCATTTTGCAGTGGCTGCACAACAAAAGGCATGGAATAAAATACCGAGCCAATCACAAGTCCGGTAAAGGTAAAGGCCAAGGGCGCACCACCTAACATATCCACAAAGCCGCCGATCGGACCATTAGGGCCCAGTGAAATTAGCAAATAAAAGCCTAGCACCGTCGGGGGTAAAATAAGTGGCAGGGCAATAATGGCTTCGATAATATACTTAAATCGCCATTGGCTACGTGACAGCCACCAGGCCAGAGGTGTACCAATAATCAATAAAACGAGCGTACTCACCGACGCCAACTTAAGGGTCACGAAAAGCGCGGTTAAATCCTGTTCACTGAGGATCATGGTAAGTCATATCCGTGATTTTGAATAATCTGTCGAGCTAGGGGGCCTTTTAAAAACTTCAAAAAGTCCTTCGAAGCTTGTTTGTCGTTTAATAATACTGCTTGCTGATCAATCGGGCTATAAAGAGATTGGTGCGGCATCCAAAATGATCCTTGCACAGATCGCTTAGGATTGGCCGCTTGCGAATAGGCGACAAAACCCAACTCAGCATTGCCGCTGTGCACAAATTGAAACGTTTGGGCGATGTTCTCCCCACGCACTAGCTTGGGTTGAAGTCTTGGCCATACATCAATCTTTATCATAACTTGCTGTGCAGCCAATCCATAAGGAGATAATTTTGGGTTAGCCACCGCCAAGTGGCGAAAGTCTTGACCTATCAGGGTATTTTTAATGTCATCGATTCCAGATTTCGATGTCCACAGAATTAACTTCCCTCTGGCATAGGTCATTCGGCTATCTGCCTGGATAAGGCCTTGAGTTTCTAAAAGCCGTGGGCGCTCCGCATCGGCAGCCAGAAATACATCAAAAGGCGCACCATTTTTGATTTGCGCATAGTGCTTACCGGTAGAGCCAAACGAAAGTACGACATGATGAGCCGTTGTCTTTTCAAACTCCACCGTGAGGGCTTTCATTGTAGTAGCAAAATTGCTGGCCACGGCCACTCTAATTTCATCAGAAAGTGCGGTTGTGCCAGCGCTCCACAGAGTCAATATAAGTGATAAATTAATGGCTAGTTGTTTGATGGCAACGGCATCCGAATAATGAGTGTGCGTATCTCTATGCTACTGCTTGGAATCTGAGGCCGCAAGCGATGTGTTTCCACCGCGGCGAGATAGGGTTTAACCAAACAGCCAACTATGCATTAATCGCCCAGGCGTCAGTGTGAAACTACCTGCCACCAGAAGAGCGCCTACATATAAACCAATCATTTTGCGCCTATGTACCCCGATATTGCCAGAACGTATCGCCGTATAGGCGGTGGGGACTGTGTATATAACAAATAGACTTAGCAGATGGATGTAACCAAAGTGATTTAGAAATAGAGGGCCGATAACGGCTTCCATAAAAAGTGTAACGATGGCGGTAAATAGCATTAGCACCATATAAATTTTACCCAGCAGCCTGTGGGCGGGTGTTCCTTTACGATTCAGTAGCAGGTAAGTACCGATGACGAAGGCTGGTGCTAAAGTGCCAAGATGAAGATAGGTTAATTGCATATAGGTCATCACAAGCTCTTTTAAGTCAGTCTACTATTGGGCTGCGTTGTTGCCACTCGATGCTCGGCTTCCCCAGGGAGAGGGTGGCTCAAACGTTGATATATACAGGCTCTCTACTTTTTCTCTAGCCCAGAGCGTTCTGCGCAAGAATTTTAAGGACGACTTAACTGACGGGTTGCTCTTAAAGCAGTTAATACTGATGCGCTGCGCAAGGCCATCCCAACCATAATGGTCAGCGAGGTTAGTTACCACCATTTCTAAGGTGATGCCATGCAATGGGTTGTTGGGCTGTTTTTCAGTCATTCGGCACTATAGCATCACTCGTCAAAAGTGACTGTAAATAGGTTTCATAATGTTTTAACACCGAAGAGGGCGCCTCTACTTGGGGATAGTGGCCAATCAAGGGTAGTTCAGCCAGATAATCTAATCGGCAATTCAGTTCTTTATAGCGTGCCACCATATGGTCACCCGATACTGGGTCTACAGAGCCATTAATTAAGCCCAGTGGAATAGTGGATTTTCGTAGTGCAGATACCCAGCGCTCTCGATGTTCAATCCGGTCACGCATGTAGGTGATCAGATTGTGAAAAATGTGCTTTCCGTCGCTGAAATTAATTAGCCACCAAAAATTTTCTAGGTCTTGTTCTGAAGGCTTACTTTGTGGGCCAAAAACCGAACTAAAATTTTTGCTGAATTTTGAGTAACCGGTTAATCGATTCAAAAATTTACCTAATGGGCTCAATAGTAATTTTTGCGTTAGCAGCGCTCGGTGCGTTTCGGGAAATAAACCGCCATTAAGAAGGCAACAAGAAAGCCATGTTCCTACTCCAGCGCCGGTTAACTGACGCGCCAACAGTTCTTGCGCTACCGTATCGCCATAGTCGTGCGCCAACACATGAAAGTTATCAAGCCCTTTTGTTTTAACTAAGGCTTCAACAATGTCAGCTTGACCATGAATACTATAACGATGGCTGTTGGGCTTGTCCGAGAAGCCAAAGCCCAGCATGTCTAAAGCGATTAATCGATAGCTCTGTGAGAGCGAATGCCAAATGGGAGCCCAATCCCAACTTGACGTAGGAAATCCGTGTAGCAATACAATAGTCGGTAAATGGGTAGCACCCTCATCGATAACAAAGATCGAGCGGCCAAGTAAAATTTCTAGCTCACCCCGCGACTGCCATTGTTTTGGAGAGATGTAGTCAGGGTTGTCATTTGAGTCCATTAGGCGTTCCAAGCATTAGTTATCAGTACTCTAAAGTCACTATAGTAAGAGCTAGAAGCTTGACCTTAATTTCTGCTAAGTGCAATACTGACAGTATTCAAACCTCAAGAGACTCAAGCCTAATGCATGCGGAAATTCAGAATTTTGATACCCTCATTAAAAATGCAAAAGTGTTTAACAATGGTGAGGCAGCGGTCATTGAAGATGTCGCGGTCAGTGACGGGCGTATCATCGCACGCGGTACAGACTTAAATGAAGAGAATGCCCGCCGCGTTATCGATGCAAAAGGTATGTGGTTGATGCCGGGCTTATTCGACATACATACTCACTACGATTTAGAGTTAGAAGTTGCACCAGGATTACCTGAATCAACGCGCCATGGCACCACATCAGTGGTGATCGCCAATTGCAGTTTGGGGCTAGCGTTTGGTGCTCAGCGCGACGGCACTAATGACCCTATAGTGAGTTGTTATGCCAGAGTTGAAAATATCCCCAAGTCGGTACTCAAAAATTGTGCCGACAATATCACTTGGGACAACCCAAAAGCTTATTTGGAACATTTGGATGAATTGAATCTGGGGCCTAATGTGGCGGTTCTTTTCCCTCATTCAATGTTGCGTATCGACGCGATGGGGTTTGATAACAGCGTGACTCGGGATCCCACCAGTCATGAAATTAACAGTATGAAAGAGACACTTTCAGACGCCCTTAAGTGCGGCTATGCTGGGTTCTCAACCGATGCACTGCCCTTCCATTATTTGGCAGCTCAACCTCACTGTGAGAAGACTATTCCGACTCAGTTCGCAAAGTATGGCGAACTTAAACAGCTTGCTCAGGTCGTCAGAGAGCAGGGGTCTACTTGGCAGGCGACCCCACCAAAAGACAGTGTTATCGGCACTTTAAGGACTTTTTTACTGACCAGTGGCAGACTTCATGGGAAGCCGCTGCGAACCACTGTTGTGGCAGCCTTGGATATTGCTAATAATTGGAAGCTCTCCAGAATGGTAAAGACGCTGTCCAATGTGCTCAACTCGTCTCTTGTGGGGGGCGACTTTCATATGCAAGCGTTGGGTGCACCTTTTAAGGTTTGGTCCGATGGGGCGATTACCCCGATTGCGGAAGAGATTCCAGAACTGCGTCGACTGAATGAGACGGATATTGAGGATCGTGAAGGGCGGCGTAAAATCATGCACGAGACTGACTATATTAAGTCATTCAAAGACATGTGGATGAGGGGTAAGCAAGGCTGGAATCTTGATCGACTAAAACGCAAACTCAATATCGAGGATTTTGCTTTCAATCGAACACTGGCTGATATGACAGTGGATAGATGCCCGCAAAAAAATTGGGAGGGAATGGATTTTCAGGCGGTTTTAGATCGTGTTGTGGCTATTAAGCAAGATGAGTGCAAAGAGCCGGTCAGTAAAGCAGAGCAGAAATTAGTGAAATCAGATTTTTTCTGGATTGCCGATGAAGGCGACTTCATGCTGCAAATGCTGAGAACCTTTGATACTGATTTAACCTGGAGTACGGTGACGGCAAATCGTGATTTAAAGGTAGTTCGAGAGCTGTTGATGAACCCTAAGTTGCTGCCAGGATTTAACGACAGCGGTGCTCATTTAACCAATATGGCGTTTTATGATGTTAATCTGAGAAGCTTGAAGTTAGCGGCTGAAGGTGGCGATGGTGATGTTAGTTACATGGTTAAGCGGCTGACTAAAGATGCGGCAGATGTATTTGGTGTTGCCGGTGGGACTATTCATGAAGGTGATATTGCTGACCTTATATTGATCGATCCAGAGCAGCTGGCAAGCTATGACGGTGAGAGCAATGTACAGCGAGTTCATCGTGAAGAATTTCAGCATGAGCAGTTAGTGAATCGATCAGATGGCGTGGTGCCACTGGTGATGATTGGCGGTCATATGGCTTGGGAGGGCAATAATTTTGCACCTGACTTAGGGCAAAAGCCTATGGGTCGTTTATTGCGAGCTATTCATTAAATTAAAACTCTCGCTCCGCTTAACAGTGTGGCGCTAAATTTTAGGGGAAGTCATGTACATAATTATAGATAGATTGTTTAAGCCACTGCTTTTTTTAGCGGCGCTATTGATGTTAACTATTTCAGCCAGTTTTGCTGATCACCATCAAACCTCGCCTTCTTTTGCTGAGGTTCAGGTAACGTCTAATATCCTTATGCTGCAGGGTAAAGGAGGCAACCTTGCCTTGCTCACTGGAGATCAAGGCTTAGTTCTGGTAGACGATGATTATCAGGAAATGTCGGCCGCCTTAACTGATGTTATTGCGGGAAAAGGGGGCTTGGACAAGCTCATCTATATAATCAATACCCACTGGCATGGTGATCACACCCAAGGCAACTTAGCGCTGGGCGACCATGCAACCATAGTAGCCCATGACAATGTGCGTGCTCGCTTGTTAAGTGCGCAAGAAGTTAAATTGTTTAATATGAAATCTGAGCCCTACCCTGAGCAAGCGCTACCATCGGTAACCTATAAAAAGTCGCTATCATTACACATCAATGATGAGCATGTAGAGCTCATTCATTTGGCCAATGGGCACACTGACGGTGATTCTGTGGTGTTTTTCAGAAAAGCTAATGTAGTACACATGGGCGACCACTTCTTCAATGGCACTTTTCCCTTTGTTGACGTCGGCACAGGTGGCAATGTTTTTACTTTGACAGACAATATTGCCAAGGTGCTGGGTCTTATTGATGAGAAAACCAAACTCATACCCGGGCATGGCTCGTTAGCGGATAAACAAGACTTGCAGGATTTCCACACCATGTTGGTGGCTACGTCGTCTACCGTGAAAATAATGACTGAAAAAGGAAAGAGCTTAGAGCAGATTCAAGCTGCTGGTTTAGGCGCACAGTGGAACTCATGGGCCAAATTTTTTAGTGAAGAGGTTTGGATTAGCATTATTCACAGCAGCCTTTAAGACTTGATTGATACTGATAGGTCACTGAAGCAATGAATTGATCAAGGATTGGGCGCCTAGTTTGGGAAAAATCAGTGGGCTGGTCTTTGTGAACCGCCTGCTCCTAAATTACTAAGACGCCTGCTTGCGGCGCCAAGTAATAAATATAAAACCCATAATCAATTGCCACCCGCCATAGAGCAGCAACGATAGAAGCACCATGTCGGCAAGTGGATTTGTCTGCCCGGCAATAAGTGGGAACAAAGAAATCTTTATCAAAAGGCCTAAATTAATATTTCTAACGACCACCTCCATTTCAATCGCAGTGTTTTCTGCCTTACTAAGGCCAAAGGTTTTGGTGATAAATACACCCGCAATGGTGAGGCTGAGGATAAACAGACATAGCCCTGCGAGATCCATAGACGACGCTGTGGCAAAATTAATACGCCCAGCACCTAGAGACCCAAGAACAATAATGGCAATACCTAAAAGCGATCCTCTTACGCAAAATATTGAAAACTGCGGGGCATATTCTGGGTACTTTCTTAAAAAACTCATTCCTACTAATAAGGGTACTAAAAGGCAAAGACCAATCTCAATGGCAACCCGCATGGTGGGCATTGAAAAATTATCAGGCATAAAGTCGGCAATTAAAAAATCGAGTATTACGGGTGTTGTTGCTAGACAGGCAAACGACGTCAATGCCGTTATGCTAATCGACAGGGGTACATTGCCTCGGGCTAAAAAGGTAAAAATATTCGACGATGCGCCACCCGGAATAGCAGCAATAATGGCGATGCCAATGACCATGCCGGAGGGGAGATTTGTGTAACTAATAAAACCAAAGGCAATAAGCGGTACTATTATTAGCTGCATCATCAACCCTAGGCTCACCGCTTTGGGTTGTTGCGCGACTTTTTGAAAATCAGCTACCTGTAGTCCAGCCCCCATACCTAACATTGCCAGCACTAACTGCACAACGGCGACCCAATATTCGTATTGCAGATAAAGCTCAACCATATTACTTATCCTTAATAGTTACCGTTGTTCAATTTTTTTGTAGGCCAGTACTTTTTCTTCGAGCGTTAAAAGACGTTTTTTTAAAGGTAAGCCGCCACCATAGCCACCCATGCTTCCATCGTTGGCAATCACTCTATGGCAAGGGATGATAATAGCTAATGCATTAGCACCGTTGGCGGTGCCGACAGCTCTTACCGCACCCACATTATCAATCGTTGTTGCTAGATCTTGGTAAGAAAGAGTTTCACCGTAACCAATAGTCTGCAGGGCATCCCATACACTTTTTTGGAAAGGGGTTCCTGCGGTTATCAGAGGAAGATAAAAAGATGTCCGGGCTCCCGAAAAGTATTCGTTTAATTGGACTTTGGTAGTTTCGATGACATCACTATTTTTTTCAATGAACACGGCACCGAGCAACTTTTGAATTCGATCATCAACAGCTGAGCGTAATTTACGGTAGTGAAAGTCACAGAGACAGAGCTTATTATCATAGGAGCCCAAGATAAATTCAGCATAAGAATGCTTAAAGTATTGAATGCTGATTTGTGGCGTCAGTTTAGTCACCCTTACGACCTTGAAGAGCGGCTAGAATTTTATTGGCGACTAACTGCGCCTGTGCATAGGCTATATTGTGATTGCCGTCTTCAATAGCTTCAATTTTCAACTGCGGAACATCTGCAGCCATTTCAGCAGCACCCGAGTAGGGCACTACTTCATCTGCCGTGCCCCATATAGCTAAAACAGGTATGCCAGCCTTGCCAACTATCTTATAACGATGGGCCAAATCATGCATTGGGTAATGGCGCCGAGTTGATAGCAATGCCTCGGTATAGCCTTTAAAAGCGGCTTGTTTTTGAAACTTCTCATACATATCTTTTGGCGCCAGACCTTCTTCTATTTCGCTCTGGATAGCAGTGCCTGCATATTGATTGCCAAACACAGTGGCGAGCCATTCTCCTATAATTGGTTTGGTAGCTAGGGCCGAAGAGTCGGGATCATCCATATAGCCAGCCGGTGCGATCAATATAAGCTGTTGAATCTGCTCAGGGTGCGAAGCAGCATAATCAACAACATTAGCGCCACCCATTGAATAACCAACCAAGGTTAGGGGTGTTTTAAGTTCTAGTTTAGCTATCAGGCCCGCTAACTCACTTTGGTAGAGTTCAGCATTGTAAGGTCCGGCTGGACGATCAGAGAAGCCGCGGCCTAGATGATCAAAGGTAATAACCTGATAACCCTTAGCAACGAGTGACGGAGTGATCTGGTCCCAAACAAATTTTGGTGTACTAAAACCATGTACTAATATGACAGCCGACGAATTGACCGACCCTTCGCGAGTGTAAGAGAGCGTGCCATATTCAGTGTCCAGATAGAGCCCGCCAATCTCCTCACGGGCTTGTTCACTAAGCTCTTTTAAACCATTGCGCGTCGCCATATAGACCGCCAGTGACATGACCAATAGAAATAGGCCAGCATAAATAAAGAGCACCATTACTTTTTTCATTTGCTTCCCCTATTAAAACTTTCTAAGTGAAAATCAAACTAGCGGCCAAGATCAACATCAATAGGCCAATGAAAAATTCCAGTATTTGCCATGCCCGAGGTTGTTCAAATACCGGAATTAAAATGCGCGCGCCGTAACCGAGGCTGTAAAAAAATACAAAAGATGCACTGACAGCACCTAGTGTAAAGGCCTCTATGTCAGCTGAAAATTGCGTTGAAATAGAGCCTAAAAATATCACGGTGTCGAGATAAACGTGCGGATTTAACCAGGTAAAGCCAAGACAAATTAAGGCAATTTTTAAGGCTGATTCGGGCGCACTATCACTCGGCACTAGATTATGGTTTTGACTATAGGCAGAGTAAAAACTCATTGCAGCATAAACAGCTAGAAAGGCCGCTCCGCCATAGCGGGCAATTTGTGCGACCCAAGGATATTGCTCAACAAGCGCGCCAAAACCCATGACGCCAAAAGTAATGAGTATGGCATCAGAAATAGCACAAAGACTACAGACTAAAAAGACATGCTGCCTTTTTAGACCCTGCTTTAAGACAAACGCATTCTGGGCACCAATCGCCAAAATCAACGATAGTCCAAGCGCAAAGCCGGAAAGATATGCTGTCATGGATTTAGAAATTCCTAATTACATAAATGCAGGAGTATACCTCAATAAATGGTTTCTGCTTTTGCGTGGGCAATTCACAAGATCGTGATCCTCAGTGCCTAAAGCACAATCAAAACCTCTTTTGATGCTTTTGTGGCTAATGAGCATTTGAAGAGCGCGAGAGCAGCAATCATAATCACTAAATGCAACCCCGCCGCGGCTATAAAATAACTTTTCCTTTAAGCATGCAGACATAACGCACTATCGACTATCGACTATCGTCGGAGGGCTGTGTTAAGCTGACATTTAGCATGTCATATGACATGCTCTAAAATTGGGAGATTATTCTGGCCTCAAGAATCAAGATTTTCTAAATGGTATCGCTATTGGCACGGGTGCAAGCCTATTCCTGTCCGGGCAAATTATAGCGAAAGCATCTGGGTCGCTAGTCTCTAAAAAATTATCTGGTAACTATTATCCGCCTACGCTCACAGGCATGCGTGGCAGCCATAAAGGGTCTTATGAGGTTGCTCATGCTTTGGCTTGGAAGGGACAAAGACCAGCTCATTATGAAGAATTAGATGAGCACTATGACTTAGTAGTGGTAGGAGCGGGCCAGAGTGGCCTTGCCGCAGCTTGGTATTACCGAAAAAAAATGGGTGCCGATGTAAAAATATTATTGTTAGACAATCATGATGATTTTGGCGGGCACGCGAAGCGCAATGAGTTTCACGAAAATGGAAAGATGGTACTGAGTTTGGGTGGCGCTCAAAATATTGAGCCCATGTCTAGTTATAGTGAAATGGCTGCTGGCTTGTTAGAGGATATTGGACTTGACCAGAAGACACTAGATTCAATAGCAATCAATACGCCTGACAATTGCGCGCTTGCTGGAAAAATAAGAGCCAATAACGCCATGACGATTCCTTATGGTGACAGTCATAAAACGGTGAGTGGAAATTGGGTAGGGTATTTTCATGGGGGTGAAGGTTACAAGGAGGCCGTTAAAGAACTTCCTATTCCGCGGGAAGAGCAAAAAAAATTGAGTGTATTCTTTGGTGGCGAGCGAGACTTCCTCGATGATTTGTCTCTCTTAGAACAATATAGATACGTTAAATCAGTTAGTTACAACCAGTTTTTGGTGGAGCGCGTTGGTTTAGCTGAAGAAACGTTGCCCATACTCGGTTCGTTCATGAGTGTTTTAAATGGCCCTGCTGGGTGGAATCATACGGTCTTAGAAGCTCTGGTTTCAGGTTGTCCAGGTCTTAAGGCCATGGGCTGGGTAACAAATCGGCTCAGCGATCTTGCTGGCGCTTTTGTTTTAGGAGATGCTCCAGTGGCCTACATGTTGCCTGATGGCAATGCCTCGGTTGCTCGGTTGTTGGTCCATAAGCTCATACCTAGTGTGGCACCGACCATGAAAGGTCTTGAGGATGTTGCCGTCGCACAGTTTAACTATACAGCTCTGGACCTTGAAAAAAACACAACTCGACTAAGGCTCAACAGCACGGTGGTCGGCGTCAAAGAGATCACTTCAAAATATGTACAGGTGGACTACGTTCAAAAAGGTAAGGCACTAAGGGTAAGTGCCAAGCATTGTATTCTTGCATGTTACAACGGCCTTGTTCCCCACCTTTGCCCCGAAATGAGCAAAGAGCAAAAAGACGGTTTGAGCTACGGTGTAAAGGTGCCTTTTGTCTATGCCAATGTACTACTTAAAAATGGTCGCGCCTTTGCCGGGCTTGGAGCTACCTTAACGCAGTGTCCCTATGATCCCTTTTTATGGGTTAGTGCCGCCCCCACCATGACCGCAGGGGGCTATCAGCCACCCCAGGATCTGGACGAGCCTATGGCAGTATTTATGATGGCCTCGCCGACGCCTGCGGATGTCAAAGACATGTCTGCACGCGATTTATTCAGAGTGGGTCGCCACAAGATTTATACCACACCCTTTAAAGCCTATGAGCAAGAGATTCGTACCCAATTGCAGTCAATGCTGGGCCAACATGGGTTTAATCATGAGGCTGACATTGCGGCCATTACGGTCAATCGAATTCCTCACGGTTACGCTTATACGTATATGGGGTTGGATGATCCTGAGTGGGAAGAAGGGCAGGCACCCCATGAAATTGGGCGAGCACAATTTGGACGCATCTCTATTGCGAATTCTGACTCAGAGGCTATGCCATTAATGCAGGCAGCTTTTG
>Ga0209279_10000171_pt1 | contig 43971 bp, 33 predicted proteins | sample CoawatmetaG00DNA_3_FD_187508 | JGI IMG/M metagenome (GOLD analysis project Ga0209279, IMG submission 187508) | Marine microbial communities from the West Antarctic Peninsula - Coastal water metaG006-DNA (SPAdes) (version 2) | ecosystem: Environmental > Aquatic > Marine > Coastal ...
GGCTTGGGTGCCATCCCGACCCCACCCACCTTGTCATCCCGACCGCAGTGGAGGGATCTCATCCAGTCGGCACAATACACTTCGACATCGCTCAGACTTACAGGCTTGAGTGCCATTCTGTAGGAGGTCCTTCGGCTTCGCTCAGGATGACAGGCTTGGGTGTCATCCCGACCGCACCCACCTTGTCATCCCGACCGCAGTGGAGGGATCTCATCCAGTCGGCACAATATACTTCGACATCGCTCAGGCTTACAGGCTTGAGTGCCATTCTGTATGAGGTCCTTCGACATCGCTCAGGATGACAGGCTTGGGTGCCATCCCAACCCCACCCACCATGTCATCCCGACCGCAGTGGAGGGATCTCATCCAGTCGGCAGAAGTCCTTCGATCTTCGCTCAGGGCAATAAAATAAAACTACAGGGTTAACCAATTCTCAGGCACAAAAAAAAGCCCTGAGTTATCAGGACCTTTTAGAGGGGGATATAAACGTGTATTTTCTTTGGGGAAGAATCATGCACATAAAGTAAGACCGCTACTTTCTGAGAAGTTCACTATTGGAGACACTTTTAATCATTTAAATATTTACTGCCGAAATAGCGAGTTCTTCTGCTTAGCCTCTATATACTCGACAGCCTCCGTATCCCCAGAGCTACTCAGCGCCCCGCCGATGTCCGAAGAGACACAGCTAGCCTAAACAGCAGATGCGATTAGCTCCCACTGAGCAGATCCTTCGCCTGCCGAATTCGCACCGGGGTGGTTCCCGACCAGCGCTTGAACGAACGGCGGAAATTAGCCGAATTATTAAAACCCAACAGAGCAGCAATTTCTGCGGCAGGCAAATCTGTGCCCTGTAAATATTCGAGCGCTAAGCGATACCTCACCTGATCCAACAACTGCTGGAACCTAGCCCCCTCTTTTGCCAGCCGACGCTGCAAGGTACTTTCACTCATAAACATCTGCTGGGCAACAGCTGCAGCGGTCGGAAACTCTGAGCGCGATAACAACAGCAATTGCACAACTCGCTCACTCACAGCACCAGAATAATTATCGTTGGCCAAAATGCGATCGCACTCCCGACGAAACACACCCTGAGCCACAGGGTCCGATGTGGAGACAGTCACCGCAAGACTCTCAGCATCAAAGGTCAGTCCACAACGATTCGAGTTAAAGTGAATCGTCGAACCAAATACAGACTCGTAAAACGCACGGTCTTCTGGCTGCCCATGATTCAGTTCAAGAACCGCCCTAGCCCCGCGATTGTCGGTAAGCACATTTAGATTGGTCACCAGACCCGCATAGAGCGCATCTTTGTAAAACTGTTCCAATGCTTGGGGGAGATGGGGGGCGGCACTGCGCAACTCCACAGACCCTTCACCTGGTATGAGCTCAATACGCATGCTCGGCAGCAGTGCACGCTTGTAACGCACCATTAATTTGAGCACATCGTCCACTGTGGCACTGGTCATCAGGGCATAACCCAAAATGCCCAGAGAGACCATGTCCAACCTAGTGCCCAACTTAATACCCAGCAACCTGTCAGCGGAAAGTGCAATCGCTTTGCCGCAAATCTCGTCCGCTTGAGCCGCATTAAAAAGCTGTGATTTACTCAGATCAACACCTTCCAGACCGGTGTTTTCCAGTAATTGAGTCTTAGAGATACCCTGCTCTGCTAGCAGATCTATCAATACAGGCAACACAAAAGAATTCATAAATACCTCAAAGCCATTGATCAGAAAGCCATAAAGCTGACTGTAAATGACCTGCTAATTGACGGAAAATGACTTACTGATTGACTGTATTTGACACCCTCTGATAGCTCACTGTCAATTACAATCTTCAAAACAGAATTTCCGCAAATAAAACCTAAGGGGATCACAATGGCGACTTATACACTAGAGCACCCAGACAAAGGCTCAATCACCTACACCGATAAAAAACGCTACCTATGGTTAATATCCATGGTAATGCCAGCCTTCCCCCTAATGGGTGTGGCTATTTTTTATCAGACAGGTATGCAGTGGACCCTTGCCCTGCCCCTGGCAGTGAACTATCTGGTTCTGCCTTTTGTCGATTACCTGATCGGCAGCGACCTCAACAATCCCCCGGAAGAACTGGTACCTCAGTTAGAAGCTGACAGGTACTACCGTATTTTGACCATGCTGACTGTTCCTCTCCATTTTGCCGTGCTCGGTGTAATGGCCTATGTGGTGGGCACCAACGACCTGAGCCCCTGGACAGTGTTGGTTATGGCAATTATTGCCGGCGGCTACAGCGGTCTGGGGATTAACACTGCCCATGAACTGGGCCACAAGCAAACTGCCCTGGAACAACTGCTGGCCAAAATAGTACTGGCCGTTCCCGCCTATGGTCATTTTTGTGTCGAGCACAATCGCGGCCATCATGTACTGGTAGCAACGCCGGATGACCCGGCCAGCTCAAGACTGGGTGAAAACATCTATGCCTTTACCCTGCGTGAAATACCCGGCACCTTTGTGCGCGGCTGGAACCTGGAAAAAACCCGTCTCAATAAACAGGGCAAAGCTACCTGGTCTGTGCAGAATAATATTTTGCAGTCCTACCTGATAAGTCTCGTATTACAGGGCACATTGGTTTATTTGTTTGGCTGGATTATGTTGCCATTTTTGGCTGTGCATAACTTCTGGGCCTGGTATCAGCTGACCTCAGCCAACTATATTGAGCACTATGGTTTACTGCGCAAAAAGAATGACAACGGTCGCTACGAGCGCTGCCAGCCACACCATTCTTGGAATGCTAATTATATTATGAGCAACCTGGCACTGTTTCATCTGCAACGACACTCAGACCACCATGCCAACCCTATTCGCCGCTACCAGAGCCTGCGCAACTTTGATGATATCCCCGAACTACCCAATGGCTATTACGGCATGTATCTGCTTGCCTATATTCCTTGGCTGTGGTTTAAAGTGATGGATAAGCGCGTGCTCGCCCTACCCCATATCAATGGTGACCTGAGTAAGGTTAATATACTGCCCTCAAAGCTTAAATCGACCTATGAGCAATATGGCCAAGGCCAGGAAATGCCTCAATAAGGACAAAACCCTAGAGGCTCGCGAAAGAGTCTCTAGCCAATCTTTTAAAACACAGGAAAGACTAAATGACCGTTTACATCATTGCCACATTCACTATTCATGACCGCAGCGAATACGACATATACGAGAGTGGTTTTGCAGAGGTCTTCGCAAAGTTTGATGGCAAAATGCTAAGTGTCGACGAAGAGCCAATGGTGCTGTCAGGAGATTGGCAGGCCACGCGATCGGTCATTATTGAATTTCCGTCAAAGGAAAGCGCTTTAACCTGGATGATGTCTGATGAATATCAGGCGATTGCAAAGCATCGCAATGCTGGCAGCACAGTGACATCGATATTGGTAAAGGGCCTTAATTAAGCGATTAAGTTAGTGCCATAGCAATCTACTTCGCAGCCCAAATACTGGGCTCTTTAGCCCCTACAATAGCGTCCGGTGCCTTGGGCCTAAAGTAATAATGGAATAGCGCGGCTGGCACTAAGTACGATGCAAGACTCCCAACCAGAAAACTATCTAAAACAGGCATCATAATTTCGCCTTGATATGAGCCTGCCATAAACAATCGAAAAGCAATGATACCCAGAGACAGAATCCATAAATAGGGTATGACTTTAACAGGACTCAAAAAAGGTAGTAACCTGTAGGGCAGTATCCAAAGCAACGCACCCACTAGGGAAAAAACCCCCTGAGCTAATCTAACATCCCATTCCCAGTGGTAAACCATTAGCTCAGAAGGGATCAACTCAATGATCCACAGTGCGAGGCTATACGGATCCACAAGCTGATGTAAATCCACAACCCATAGCTCTGCCAAGTAGACAAAGGCCCCCAGATTAAGGACCAGTTTCAGTTGTTCACCACTGTCTAAATAGCGTGGCATTGCCTTCCCCTAAACATATTATTTGAGTAATCCATAACTTTTGAAAACTATAGCTTTAGAAACGATAGCTTTAGAAACGATAGCGAATCTTAGCAATAATAGATTCAACCTGAACCCCATCCCAACCCTCTTTAATAAGCGTTCCCGGGCCCTCATCACCCTCATCGCTGGAGAAGTAAGCACCGCGACTGTAGACCAGAAAAATATCGGACAACGGTGCTAACTGATAGCGATAACGCACTTGCAACGCCGTATCACTGAGGCTGAAATCATCAGCCGAGCTGGCGGATAAGCCCAAAGTGCCATCGCTATCGAGCTGATAACTATCGACCTGCTCTGCGTCTATACCCACCCACTGGAATTTTAAGCGCACTTCTTGTCTCGCCGATGGATACCAATCAAAACGCAGGTCGGCATTAAAGCGGTCAGCCTCAAAACCCGCCAATTGGGCTGTGTCAAAATCCCATATTAACCATTTCTGTAAGCGTTTATAACTCAGATCCGTGCCCAGAGTCACTGTCTCACTAAGGTATACCTGGGCACTAAATCCAAGACTTAGAGCCGCTTTTTCGATCTCATCATATTCAACATTGGCGTCAATATTGAAGGTCAGGTCATCACCCCTCGGGCTTGAGTATCTTGTCTCTAGCCAATAACGAGCTGGCTTAGCAAACAGGCCATTGCCGCGAGTCAATCGATCATCCCAGCTGGACGCAGAAGCGCCGGCTTTTAAGCCTAGTTTACGGGTCGATTTATAGGTCCAGGTATGATCCCAATCAGCGCGCAACTCCAGGCGATCGCCCTGAGTATTCTCGATATAGCCATACTCAAACAACGTAGTGCTGGAGAGGATATTTGAACCAGTTTCATACGCCAAGCGATCATGACGAGTGCTACCGGCAAACTCTCTAAAATCATTGCGCTTCATAAAGCCCATATCGTTCATATCAAACTTATCACCGTAATGGGATAAATAGACACTGTGGTACCACTCATCACTGGGTGCATAAGACCCACTAGCCCAACCAGCAACATCTTGATCATCTACAGATTTCTGACTGTTAGCACTGTTTCCCTGCTGCTGAACATCAGCATGGAGAATCTGCCCGCGAAATTCTGTAGTCTCATTTTTGCGCCAGATCATATCTAGCACCTGAACTGTCGCCTCTCTATCAAGAATAGATCTCTCTGCATAGGTCAGACGATGCCCAAGGGTTAACCCGTTGACTGTGCGCTGAATCCTGCTGGATAAGAAGTCACCACCATAAATGCCCTTAGAATCATCTTCTCTGACGACAAAAAGACCTAGGTCAGTGGTCTCACCGAAATGAGTCACCTTGGCCGCCAAATCAATATCCACCAAACCACCGCCCTGACCTGCAGGGCCGGCGCCGATGCGCCGCGTGTAAAGTGTTTGATCCCCATTGCGAATATTGCTGCTAAACAGTGATTGGTTCTCGGTAAAAAAGGGCCGTTTTTCAGTAACGAATGTTTCAAAGGCTGAGAAATTGACCACCAGATCATCACTCTCCACCTGGCCAAAATCAGGATTAATCGCACCAGTCAGCTGGCTGCTACTATTGGGTCGCCAGATAAAATCCAGGCCCCCATTAAACTCATCACTGGTAGTTCCAGGTGTACTGTCTTGCAGGTCACTGCTGTAACTAATATAGGGAAACCAGTCCAAGGTTGAGGTGGACACCTGTTCAACTTCTAATGGTTGCCAGTCCTCCATAAAAGTGGGTCGCGAATAATAGGCATTGGGAAAGGCGAAGCGCAGAGATTCATCAAACACCACTCTGGAAAACCACAGAGCGATCTTTTTACGACCATTCCCGGCATCGGTCATCGGCGCTACAGTCCAGGGAATATGCATTTCGCTGTACCAGTAATCCTTGTTAGACGATGTTTGGGAATACCAGGTACCGTCCCAATCTCCCGAGTAGTCGCCGGGCGTGACAATGCCATCCTGCTGCGAGTTGGCCGAGCCCACAGTAAAGTCATAGCCTGCAAGCGCAGTGCTATCGAAGTCGATACTGACAATATTTCGATCTGCCTCAATCTGTGCATCGCGGGGAAATTGCCGATTAACACGCTTTACTGAAGCCGGTTGATAGTTGCTAAAGCCAACGAAAATTCCTTCGGAATTAGTGATTACTCGCACCTCAGTACGATATTTCGCCGAGTCCCCAGTGAGCGGCTCTACGGTCACAAAGTCACTGTATATCTCTGCATCGGCCCACTCCCGCTCGTCAAGAACCCCGTCAATAACAATACCAGCAAACACACTGGACATAGAAAATAGACAGCAACTGAGGAGTAGCCATAAATGGCTAGAGAATTTATTTCGCATAAAAGAATCTTTTTATTATTGTTATAGGGTCGGAGTAATAGTCTATTGGATTTCAGCCAAAGAAACAGCCGCAAGATCTAAAGCAAGCTGACCCCAAGCTGTAAAATGATCAAGCAGCGTGCCGAACTAGACAGCAGCATGGTTAGCCTGTCGAATCCCTGCTGGCGTTGTTGCCGACCAACGTTTAAAGGAGCGGCGAAAATTAGCCGAACTACTGAAGCCCACCAAGGCTGCAATTTCTGCTACTGGCAACGCCGTGCCCTGCAGGTACTCGAGCGCCAGCCGGTATCTCACCTGATCCAACAATTGCTGGAATCGAGTCCCCTCCTTGGCCAGTCTTCTCTGCAAGGTACTTTCGCTCATATGCATCTGCTCGGCTACAGCGGCACCGGTGGGGAATTCTGAGCGCGACAACAGCAACAGCTGTTTAACCCGCTCGCTGACAACACCAGAATAATCATCGTTGGCCAAAATACGATCACACTCCCGGCGAAAGATATCCTGAGCCACAGGGTCAGACGAGGTTATCGGCACAGCTAGGCTAGCGGCATCAAACACCAGGCAACAACGGTCAGCATTTAAACGGACATTAGGACCGAATACAGATTGATAAAAACTCATGTCCTCTGCCTGACCATGATCCAACTCAAGGCGTGTCGCGGCCCCCTGATTGTCCGTGAGTAATTTTAGATTAGTGACCAGACCAGCAAACAGTGAGTCTTGATAAAACTGCTCTAAGGCTTCGGGCAAATGGGCAGCTGAACAGTGCAATTCCAAAGTGCCGACCCCTGCTATTAACTCAATACGCACACTGGGCAGTACCACACGTTTATAACGTACCAATATTTTGACCATATCCCCTGCGGTAGCGCTGGTCATCAAGGCGTAACCGAGGATGCCCAGGGAGACTATATCGAGCTTCGTGCCAAGCTTAGCACCCAGTAATCGATCACCAGAAAGCTTGATGGCTTTACTGCAAATTTCATCCGCTTGCTGGGAACTGAAAAACGTCGTGGCGCCCAAATCTAGAACTTTCAAGCCAGTTTTTTCAAGCAGCTGTGTTTCAGATATACCCTGATCAGCGAGTAGATCGATCAATACTGGTAATACAGGAGAAAGCATAGACACCTCAAAGCAATTGTTGAAAAACCAGTAAATGACGGCAAATGAGCTGCTCATTGACCGTATTTGACACTGTCCTTTAACGGCCTGTCAATTACAATAGGCAACTAGAATGTTCGCAAACAGAATAAACCGAGGCATTATTACTCTGCGCTTGGCCTAGAAGGCTAATGGCCACTGTGCAACATTCAGACCTAGCCAATAAAAAAAATTAAAAAAAGGGCAACCTCAATGAAAACGCTTTCCAACAAAGTCGCAGTAATCACCGGTGCAGGTTCAGGTATAGGCCGCTATCTCGCCATACTATTGGCAAAATCTGGAGCCAATATAGCTGCCTGTGAGATTAATGCAGTAGCTCTCGCAGAGACCGTTGCGATGCTCCAAGACTACCCTGTCAAAGTGTCTAGTCATTCTCTCGATGTAGCTGACAAAGTGGCGATTGAAGCCTTACCTGGACAGGTCATTGCCCAGCATGGACATGTTGACCTTGTATTCAATAACGCCGGGGTTACCGTTGACTCAACCTTTGAGGATATTTCGGAAACCGATTGGGACTGGGTTATGAATATCAATCTGCAAGGAGTGATCAATTCCAGCCGCGCCTTCTTGCCTCATCTAAAGCAACGACCTGAAGCCGCGCTAATCAATACCTCCTCTATATTTGGCATGATTGTGGTTGAACGACAGTCGGTTTATCACACGGCAAAATTTGCTGTGCGCGGCTTTACCGAAAGTCTCGCCAAAGAAATGAAAGGTGGCTCAGTGCAGATCCACTGCGTGCATCCCGGCCATATTGGCACCAATATTCTCGGCAATGCGCGGATCAATAAAAGCGAAGAATCCGCCAACGCATTTCAGCGCCTGATGGGCAAGCTAGCAGGTATAGGTGATGACCAGGAATCGATGGCCGCGTTTTTTCAACAAAATGGTATGCATCCCAGCCGTGCAGCTCAGATTATGCTCAATGGCGTGTTAAAAAATCGCCCTCGAATTCTTGTCGGTACTGACGCAAAACTGATGGACCTGTGCCAGCGTCTGATGCCCATACACTACGAAAAGTTATTTCCATTTTTTACTGTGCCGCTGACCTTTTTACGTAATAAGAAACCGGTTGTGGGCCTGCCCAGTCTTTAGGCCCAGTTTCTAAGCTAATAACAGACCGGCAAGCTGCATAATGAGGGTAAATGAGTCCTTAATAGACCGTATTTGAACCCCTCGATTTGTAGCCCGTCAATTACAATGTAAATCTGAATTGTCAGAAGCACAGTAAGGGGAAATACAAATGTCGGGATCTTTAGCGCAGCACTCAGATAAAGAACTAGTCACAGAGCCATCTATAGAGCATAGAGACGTTATTATCGTCGGTGCTGGCCTCTCCGGTATTGGCGCGGCCTGCCATCTCGCCGAAAAATGCCCTGACCGCAGTTATCTATTACTGGAATCACGCAAGGCTATGGGTGGCACCTGGGATCTGTTTCGCTACCCCGGCATTCGCAGCGACAGTGATATGCACACATTGGGCTATAGCTTCAAACCTTGGGAAGGTGCCAAAGCCATTGCCGACGGCCCCTCTATTCTCGACTATGTTCGCGAAACCGCAGCTGACCATGGCGTCGACCAACATATTCGTTACGGCCACCGCCTAGTCTCAGCTAGCTGGTCTTCGGAGCAGTCAATTTGGACATTAGAGATACGTCAGTCTGACAGCGATCAAACTGTGCAGATGACCTGTAATTTTCTCTATATGTGTTCTGGCTACTACAGCTATGAGAAACCCCATGATCCCCAGTTTCCCGAAGTGGATAGCTTTAAAGGCAAGGTAGTTCGCCCGCAATTTTGGCCCGAAGATCTCGACTACAAAGATAAGGCCGTGGTGATCATTGGCTCCGGCGCTACAGCTATGACACTGGTTCCCGCCATGGCAAAAAAAGCCAAACAGGTGACTATGCTGCAACGCTCCCCCACCTATGTGCTCTCAAGGCCGTCCGAAGACTGGTTTGCCAACGGTCTGCGAAAAATCATGCCGTCAACCTGGGCCTATGCGGTAACGCGCTTTAGAAATACGCTATTCCAAGAGTTTCTTTTTAAGCAGGCGCGCAAATATCCGGCGATGGCTAAGCGTCTTCTAATCCATCAGTTACGCAAACAGCTTGGTAAGGACTATGACGTCGAAAAGCATTTTACGCCCAACTATAACCCCTGGGATCAGCGCCTCTGCCTAGTGCCCGATGACGACTTATTTAAAGCCATTAGCAGCGGTAGCGCCACCGTTGTAACCGACCATATTCAGCGCTTTACCGAGACTGGCATTGAGCTGAAATCGGGCCAGCATCTACAGGCAGATATTGTTGTCAGTGCCACTGGCCTTGAACTTGAGGTAATGGGCGGTGCGACATTTAGTGTTGATGGCCAAGCCGTAGATTTCGCCACCCTGACCACATACAAAGGCTTTATGGTCTCAGATGTGCCCAATATGGTATCGACCTTTGGCTATGTTAACGCCTCCTGGACACTCCGCGCAGACCTGATCTCCGAATGGGTGTGCAGAGCACTAAATCATATGACTAAAACCAAGACCAGTAAGGTCGTGCCGCTGGTGCCGGAGTCCTTAAAAAATATGCCCACCAAAGACTGGATTGCCGACTTCCCAGCAGGCTACCTGCAGCGGGCTATGCATCTGCAACCTAAACAGGGCAATCAGGCACCCTGGGTGAATAGCCAAGATTTCCGCAGTGAGCGGGCCCTTTTCAGTCTCCCCATAGACTCCGATGACGCACTGCATTTTAGCGGTTCAGCAAATGGCGAGTAATTAGTGAGTTTCGTCCAGACGACGGGATAGGCTGTTATACAAGAGCCTCAGGTTTAGCCATCCACACTAGGCCTGTCATCCCAACAGAGCGCACCATCCCAACCCTGTCATCCCGACAGAGCGCAGCGACGAGGGATCTGCTGATGCAGAAGTAGACCACTCACATACGTTCGAGATGACAGGCACCCAACTTTGTCATCCTGAGCGAAGCCGAAGGATCTCCTGCCCTATTGCACCCAACGTTGTCATCCTGAGCGAAGCCGAAGGATCTCCTGCCCTATTGCACCCAACTTTGTCATCCTGAGCGAAGCCGAAGGATCTCCTGCCCTATTGCACCCAACTTTGTCATCCTGAGCGAAGCCGAAGGATCTCCTGCCCTATTGCACCCAACCCCCCAATCTCCAGTGAGGCAAAGACACTGCTGCCAGCTGATTGATATCTCTCACATACGTTCGAGATGATAGGTTTCGGCCTTGGACCGAGGTGACAAATTGGAGGTTTAGAATGGGTTAACAGGGTTCACAATAACCGAATACACCCCTTTCTAGGTCCAAAATTCCGCATCCGCAATACGTTGGCCGGCACACTAAAACGGAAAACCCTGCACATTTAGTTTTGCAGTATAGATGCCCGCGCTTAAACAGGCAGCAACGCCACACTGACGCACATGTTCTCCATCCATAGGATCCGTTAAGCCCGTTACAAATAGAGTTTTTCCATCCTCGCCACCAAAGGCAACATTCGTCACAATATGGATGCCTTCGACATTTAGCAGGCCCAGCTCAGTATGATTTTTATCGATTATCACAACCACTTGGCTGTCAGATCTGGAGGCCATTTCTCTGGTTGTGGTAGCATAAATATTACCGCTACAATCTTTTCCCAAACCATCAATTGGCGTATCTAATATTTTCTTTGGTTCGGATACTTGCCCTGCCGTTAAATCAAATGCCCACAACCCCTGCAGTCCACCAACAATCAGTTGCTGTTGATCGAGAGATAGGATAATCCCATTGGGCTTATCGCTTAACTCCGGCACAAGCTCAGTCACAGCGGTGGCATTTACTACGCCGTCACTAGTGACACTGTATATACGTTGCCCCGGCTCTGTTGACCCAGCTTGACCGCCACCTTGAATTGTATCCAAGTTAATATTGGACGGCGTATTCCAATTAGGATCAGTAAAATAAATCGTATCATTATGGCCAATGGTCAAATCATTGGGGGCATTGAATCGTTTATTCTTGTAACTGGAAACAATCGGCGTGATCTCTTGGGTTACCCAGTCGATATAAGACAGAGAGCCATCTAACTGCCGAGCGGCGACTAAATTACCCTGACTATCCAGTGCCAAACCATTGCTACCTGCAATCTCATCATTCAACCAGACCTCTGGCTCTTGGCCCTCAACCCAACGCCAGATGGTGGTCTGATTACTTAACTGAAAGCCTGTTTCATCTGCCTCAAGTGATCCCATATTGGAGTAATAGAGCGCCCCATCGTGCCAAACTGGGCCTTCAATATTGTTAAACCCCTGATAGCTTAATGGAATATTCTGTTCACGTTTAAGGACTATGCTGGTTAAATCCAGCTCTAGGTTTTCTGAGCCCAAGGGACAATACAGTGCATTGGCATTCGCGATGGATGTCAGATCATTGGCAAGCTTAGGCGTCACCACATCTGAACATGAAGTAGCCAGAATAGCCGAGCAAGCCAGAGTTATAAGTGAGATTTTTTTGGACTTATGTTTTTCAAAAGACGATAGATTACGAGACGATAGATTAAAAGACAATGGAGGCACCTTTACAATGTTGTGATTATATTTTTTGTATTTTGAGTGTCGTATTGGGAGTTGCAGCTATCGGGTTGATTTACGCATAACCAGCTCAAACCCGGTATTGATATAGTTTGATGACGGCAACTGGCTGTCGTCATTTTGATTTATTTTCTGAAAAATAATATCCATGGCTTTGCTTCCCATAATGTATCGATTAACACTGACACTGGACAGCGCAGGTTCTGCATAGGTGGCCATTTCAATATCGTTAAAACCATATACCCCAAACTTTTCTGGCACGCTAATATGCATTTTTTTGCATTCGTGCAAGACCCCCAACGCCAAGTCATCGTTACAGCAAAATACCGCGTCGCAGTCGCCTTCAGTATTCGCCATTAACTCTCTAAATAAGGATGCGCCCATGGCCACAGAAGATGGCTGAGGGGTAGTGATCACACGTTTTTTATCTAAACCGTTAATTGCTGATAAGACATGCTCAAATCCAGCCAGCCTATCGCAGGCTCTGGTGTCCATTCTTGCGCCAATAAAACCAATCTTAGCGTATGACTTATCAACCAATGACTGAGTCACAGCGGCTCCCGCATCGAAATGTGAAAAGCCCACATTAATATCAATGGGCTCATCCACCTTGCCCATTATTTGCACTACTGGCACACCAGAGGCTTTTAACATGGCCTTGGCGGCATCAGTCTGCCCGCCACCGGTGATAATTAACCCCTCGGGGGATTGACCCAGCAAGGTCCTAATGGCCCGCTCTTCCTCAATGGGAGAGTAATGAGTATTAAACAGCAACACCTGATAATTAGCCGGAATCGCAATATCGTAAATACCGCGCAGGACGTCATTAAAGACAACATTGGAGAGGGACGGAATCAGCACACCAATTAACTTTGACTTTGATGAGGCCAGCACCGATGCCGAACGATTGGGGATATAGCCTAACTCAGTTATGGCAGCATGGACTTTTTCGCGAACATCAGCGCGAACCCCTTCATAGCCATTGACCACTCGGGATACGGTCATGGGACTGACCCCAGCCTTTTCTGCCACGTCTTTTAGAGTAAGCCGTTTGCCTGCTTGAAGCTTACTCATAGAGAGACAATTACCATTGCTATACAACCTCTTAAATTCACCTAGAAAGAAAAGCAGATACTTTAGACTATCAGAAATAGCTCGAGCGACTTACAAAAACAGCGATATCACCAGGCAGCTCGCCAACCCAGTTAAAGAGATTATAGTTGTCATAACCGTCCATGTTTTTAAGGTGTCCTTTTCGCTCATACCAAGGTAGCGACTTACCAGCCAAAACCCGGAATCATTGACATGAGAGAGGATCGTCGCACCTGAGGAAATGGCAATCACAAGTAAACCTAGGCTTGCAGGCGACATAGGCGTCAACTGTAAAATAGGCGCCATCAGCCCTGCCCCGGTGATCATGGCAACTGTTGCCGAGCCCTGAGCGACGCGGGTAATGGCAGCAATCAAGAACCCCAGAATAAACACCGAGAACTGCGCTTCAATGAATACCGAGGCCAACATTTGGCCCACACCGGAGTCAATAAGCACCTGCTTAAAAGCCCCGCCCGCACCGGTAATTAAAATCACGACTCCAGCAGGCTCCAATCCTTTATTGGCGATATTTAACAGTGCCTCTCGGCTTAAATCACATTTTTTGCGGGCTATTATCAACGCCAAAATAGTCGCGATAGTGAGGGCTACAAAGGGGTGCCCTAAAAAGCGCACAACGGTTAACAGCCTGCTCTCTGAATTTAATACAAATGGCGCAGTAGTGGCCAACATAATCAGCAGTAGCGGCAGTAAAATAATCGACGCCATCCAGGCAAAGCTCGGGGCGGAAACATTTGATGCTGCGGCTTGATCTCTATGGGCCTCTGGCACCGGGACAAATATTCTGTTGGCGATATATTGACCAAACATGGGGCCGGCGATAATCATTGCCGGTACGCCGGCCATTGCGCCAAACAAAATCACCCAACCTAAATCCGCCTTAACTAATTCAGCCACGGCGATGGGCCCCGGCGTAGGAGGGATAAAACTATGCGTAATAGCCAGACCAGCCAGCAGTGGAATTGCGTAATAGAGCAATGACCGACCCGAACGATTGGCCAGGCCATATAACAGCGGCGCCAAAATAATAAAGGCCACATCAAAGAAGACCGGGATGGCGACAATAAAACCAGTGATGCCAAGACTCCACTGGATTTTACCCGGACCAAAGGAATTGATCAGGCTGTCGGCAATACGCTGAATACCGCCAGAGCTCTCTAATATTTGACCTAAGATTGCCCCTAAGCCCACCACTATGGCGACAAAACCCAGGGTGCCGCCCATGCCATTTTTAATCGAATCTATAACCTGCTGTGGCTCTAAACCAGATGAAAGGCCCACCATTAAACTGGTGATCAGCAATGCCAAAAAGGCAGGCACTCGCAAACTGACAACCATAAATAACAGCAGCGCTATGCCTGCACCGGCAACAATAAATAGACTTAAATCCACATCAAATCCTTGGCGACATTAGTTTTTAACCCTTAATTCTCAGCCCTTAATTTTCAGCTCTTAATTTTCAACCATCACTGTTGCGACCTTTAGGTGGTCGCCAATAATAATTTCAAATTCACCTGGCTCAACAATAGGCTTCATATGACGGTCTAATAGCTCAAAATCTTTATTATCAATGATGAAACTCAATGACTTCTTCTCACCGCGTTTTAAATGTATACGCTTAAACGCCACCAGTTTTCTAACCGGCGTGGTCACTGTGCTGACCTTGTCATTAATATAAATCAATACCACTTCGTCGCCATCCATTTCACCTGTATTTTCAATATCAACAGTCATGGCAAGACTATCTTTAGTGGTCATGGTTTCTGGCAGGCTGAGATTGCTATAGTCAAAAGTCGTGTAAGACAGGCCATAACCAAAGTAGTACAGCGGCTGGCGCGAGCTAAGATAGAAGCCGCCGCGATGAAAGGCTGAGGGCTTGTGGTTATAAAAGCTCTGCAAATGACCCACAGAGCGCGGCACGGTAATCGGCAGTCTGCCAGCTGGGTTAATCTTGCCAACTAGTGTTTCCGCAATAGCTTGGCCGCCATACATACCCGGCTCCCATGCCTCTAAAATGGCATCGGCATTCTCAGTTAACCACTCCGAGGCAATCGGACCACCATTAACTAAAACCACGACTAATTTTGAACCGCTGGCTTTGATGTTTTTAAGCAGTTCAATCTGGTTTCCCACCAAGTCTAATGTGGGACGATCAACATTCTCAGCACTGGTTTTGTTGGGATCAAAGCGCAGTGAATTCTCACCCATAACCGCAATAACCACATCAGCTTGCTTGGCTGACTTGCTCACGGCAGATAGCTCAGCAGCGGAAATCAGTTCGTGTCGGGCAATAGCCACATGATCAATTATCGAGTCAGCTGCATATTGTTGCTTAATGCCCTCTAACACCGTAATCACATTATCGTCTGGCTGCACACGAGTCCACTCCCCCAAGAGTGCCTGATGATCAGCATTGGGGCCTGTGACTAAAAGACGCTCGACACCCTGTTTCAGAGGTAAGACACCATTGTTCTTCAGTAGCACCATAGATTTTTGCGCAGTTTTTAATGCCAGGTCACGATGAGCCTTGCGCAGCAGCGTATTATTCACTGCCTCTTGGCTGGTATAACGGTTTTCAAATAATCCTAACTGAAATTTGGCATAGAGAATTTTGCTCACCGCATCGTCAATGCGACTCTGGGGTATTTCACCCTCCTCCACCAAGGCTTTTACATTGTCAAAAAACCCCGGGCCCTGCATATGCACATCCATACCCGCCAGCACAGCCACTTTGTCCGCTTGTTTTTCTGAATCGACAATTTTGTGGGCGGTTTCAAGACGCTGAATATCCATCCAGTCGCTGACATAAAAGCCTTCAAAACCCCATTCATTGCGAATCAAATCGGTTAAATAGCCTTCATGGGCATGAGCAGGAATACCGTTAATTTCATTGTGGGCCGGCATAATGGTGTAGACACCATTTTCAATTGAGCCGATAAAGGGGGGGAAGAAAATTTCATGCAAGGTGCGCTCGGAAACATCTGCTGGTGCGCCATTGACACCATTGTAGGCAATGCCTCCAGCGACAAAATGTTTGGCAGAAGCCAACACATTGGACTCAGAGCCAAAGTCTTTACCCTGATAACCCCGCACCATGGCATTACCCATCTCCGTGACTAGGTAGGGATCTTCACCGAAGGTTTCACCAATACGGCCCCATCGCGCATCGCGCACCACTTCCACATTAGGGGAGTAGGCCCAGTGAAATCCGGTTGCGCGCATTTCACTGGCGGTGTACTGGGCCATTAATTCGGCTAACTCAGGTTCAAATGATGCGGCCAAGCCAATTTGAGTGGCATAGATAGTGGTGGCATCCATATACATGCCATGACCATGTATGGCATCGGTGGCGATCAGCAGTGGAATTTTAAGGCGCGAGGTTTCAGCCAAGCTTTGTAAAATATTGGCTTCTTCAAAGGTAGAGACTTTTAAAAACGAACCGATTTTGCCCTCTTTAATCAGCCCTGCTCTATCGCCTAAGGCTAAGGTGTAATCTGTTTTAGTGTCTTTGCTATCAAAATCGATATCCGAGGCCTCACCGACAAACTGGCACATCTGGCCAATTTTTTCATCCAGCGTCATCTCTTCAAGTAACAGCTCAACACGCTGGTCTGAAGATAAACTCGGATCTAAATAAGAGGCTGTGGCAGCTATGCTGTCGACTGAAACAATAAAGCAGGCCGACAGGATCAGCCGTTGAATAGCAGAGTTCATAAAAAAGGCCCTAGTAAGAGAGTTGTAGAGTTTTCCGCTGGCTTATTAGGAGTCAGTTATTGTCAACGGCGTATTGGTTGCGCAATCATTCTATGTAACAATAGGGTTCTTTACAACTATCAGCGCGTAAAACCTCATGTTAAAACCATGAATACCCTACGCCGTTAAATGATTGCGCAAACACACATTTGGATAGAACCATTATAATGTCGTCATTAGAAACCACTGCTCAGCATCAACTACAGCCCTTGCTGGTGGTAATCATGGGCGTGTCGGGAACCGGTAAGTCAACGCTCGCCAGTGAAATTGCCAGACGCTGCGGATTTACTTTTATAGATGCCGACTCTTTTCATAGTGCCGAAGCGATTGCACAGATGTCTCAGGGCATCCCCCTAACCGATGCACAGCGAGCGCCTTGGATAGAGCGACTATATAGCCAGCTCTGTCAGTATGAATCAGAAAATAAGAACTGCATCCTCGCCTACTCCGGATTAAAGCAACAACACAGGGAAGTCATATTTAGCACTTTTAAGAATACCGCTGGAGTCTTATTAAACGCCGACCAAAGGTTGATAACTGAGCGTTTAGCCAAGCGCACTGATCATTTTATGTCTCCGCATTTACTCAGTAGTCAAATTGCCGAGATGGAACCCTTTGGTAATGAAATACAGTTGTTAAGGCTCGATACGGCGGAGAGCATAGAACAGCTATTGGTGAAATTTGACCACTTTATGTCCTTATTAAAATAATCGCCCGTTAAGTACTTAACCCTTTGTGAAAAGGTTATTTATCCCAGCTATAGATCTCCGAAAGGCTCAAAAACAAGCAGAGACAAATAGAATAAGGACTAAATTAATCTTATTTTCTTTAGACAGCGTAATTGCTTCAGCGTAAAAAATTATAACCGGAGTGAGTTTTGGACATTATTATTTCATCTATCGCCTTTTTCAGCATAACCACCTTTGTCTATTTTAGAGTCGGGTTTGCCAACATTACCAACAGCTATAGGCTCTGGTTCCAAGATGGCTACTGGGTAAACTACAACATGGTAGAAGCTGGGGCCTGGCTTGCTAAAGCCGCTGTCATCTTGCCCGGGCTTATTTGGCAAAAAGAAATCTGGCAGTTACATGTGATTACACTGTTTACTTCCGGCCTGTTGATCTGGGTATCTGAACGGAAGTTGCTGCCGACAATGGTGGCCTTTAATACTCTTTGGATTGGGTTATCTTCGGTGGTGATTGTGCGGAATCTATTCTGAGGTGGTTAATTCAGAATAAATTGTGTCTCACGAGCTTGAGCTTGGTAACCCGCTGCCCTTGCTAAGAAAGCAGAAACTAACAGATGCGCTAGGCCTGAGAACAGACAAAAATCCAGCGCAATAGAGAGGCAATCTATCAGGGCTACTCACCTCAGCCGCAAAGGCTAAAGCGCCAAAAGAAGAACCGTGAGTGACATGATAAACAGGAACGCAACCTATCTGCACAGGGATTCCGCTCAACCTTTCGTGACTCTATTACCTACAAGACGACCTGTGACGGTGTAATGACTTAACACGGCCTCACTCATAACAAGATCCCCGACGTGGCAATCGCCCCCTATCAACGAAATACTCTGGTGGAGAGGCGTCGAGTGATAATACAGATATACGCAGATTACGTCTGCCAGACTGAGGCTGACAAAGATAAGGTAACGAAAATAAGCGCGTAATTAACAGGTAAATCAATGGAACGATCACTTTTACCCCTTCGTTCAATTATCGTTTAAGCCTCTGGCTCCACTGCTCCACTACTCCCAAGCAGGGTTATACAACCATGGATGGGCGATTGCGGTACTGTGATCAGTTATCAAGTGAATTCATGGTACCAAATTGCGAACAGTGAAAAAATTACCCGTACAGCAGACACTTATAAAAGCTAAAAGGCATGCGAAGAAAGGCGAAGTAACCTGTGCTCAAACGCTTTATCGTAAGATCTTAGATACTTTTCCCGAAAATCAAAGGGCGCAACAAGGCCTAACGGCTCTAACAAATTCTCATAAAGCTAATATCACTCAAAATCCACCTCAAGATATCGTTGAGAATTTGATTGATCTTTATGAAAAAGGGCATTTGGCAGCAGTAGTTGATCAGGCTCAGAGGCTCGCGGAAAATTATGCGACGGCTTTTATCATTTGGAATATTCTGGGTGCTGCAAATAATGGTTTGGGTCGGTTTTTTGAAGCGTCTAAAGCATTCGAAAAAGTGACGGAACTAAACCCAAACTACCCTGACGGTTTTAATAATCTTGGGATTGCGCTCAATCAGCAAGAGAAGCTGGACGAGGCCATAGAAGCATACAGCAAGGCCATATCCCTCAAGCCAGATTATGCTGAAGCCTATAGCAATATGGGGAATGCTCTTAACGGCCAAGGAAAGCTCGGCGAGACCATCGAAGCATACAATAAGGCCATAGCCCTCAAGCCAGATTATGCTGAAGCCTATAACAACATGGGGCATGCCCTTAAAGACCAAGGGAAGCTTGGCGAGGCCATAGACGCTTTCAGCAAGGCCATATCCCTCAAGCCTGACTATCCTAAAGCCTATAGCAATATGGGAAATGCTCTTAAAGACCAAGGAAGGCTGGGCCAGGCCATAGACGCTTTTAGCAAGGCCATATCCCTCAAACCTGATTATGCTGAAGCCTATAACAACATGGGGAATGCTCTTAGAGACCAAGGCAAGCTTAACAAGGCCATAGAAGCTTTCAGCAAGGCCATATCCCTCAAACCTGATTATGCTGAAGCCCATAACAACATGGGGGCTGTTCTTCAAGAGCAACGGAAGCTTGACGAGGCCATACAAGCTTTCAGCAAGGCCATAGCCCTCAAGCCTGATTATACTGAAGCCTATAGCAATATGGGGAATGCTCTTAAAGACCAAGGAAAGTTGGGCGAGGCCATAGACGCTTTCAGCAAGGCCATATCCCTCAAGCCTGATTTTGTTGAAGCCTATAACAACATGGGCAATGCTCTTAAAGACCAAGAGAAGCTTGACGAGGCAATAGAAGCATACAATAAGGCCATATCACTCAAGCCTGATTATGCTGAAGCCTATAGTAATATAGGGATTGCAACTCTTATGAAGCAGGATTTCACAAAAGGGTTTGAATTGTATGAGTGGCTCCTAAACACCAAAAAATTTCTTGGAACAAAATGGAACACGCCGAAGCCCATTTGGGCAGGTCAAAGAAAAAAGAATGTATTTTTATGGGCTCAGCAGGGCATCGGTGATGAAATTATGTTCGCATCACTCATCCCCGAACTATCTGCCGTCTGCTCAAGACTAATTATTCAGTGTGATAAACGCCTCATCCCGCTTTTTAAGCGCTCATTTTGCCAAGACATTATCTACCTGAGTGACCGATGCTCTGTGCAAGAGGCGGATTATGATTTTCACATACCAATGACATCGCTTCCTAGAGTCTTTCGACCCAGCTTGGAAAGCTTTAACGCATCCTCAAAAGGATATTTACATTGTCTAAACGATAAGGCGTGCGAACTAAGAAAGGTAATCTTAGGAAGTGATATAAAAAAGCTTATCGGCATCAGTTGGGCTTCAGCATCAACGTTACCCAGTGCGCATCACAGAAACATAAAGCTCGCACAGCTTGCCAAACTCTTAGATGGACCTGACACGCAGCTCATCAGCTTACAATATGGCGATGTTTCTGAGGAGATTTTACAGTTGAGATCGGACTCAGGCATTCAAGTTACGGAAGTTGAACAGGTTGATAACCGTAATGATATTGATGGTTTAGCAGCCCTCATCATGGCCTGTGATCAAGTGGTTTCTATCGACAATGCAACCGTTCATTTAGCCGGAGCCTTAGGTGCTGACACTAAAGTATTATTGCCGTTCAATCGAGATTGGCGATGGGGAATTGAGCAGCCAAGTAGCTATTGGTACGATTCGCTCACCTTATATCGACAAAATCGCCCGAACGATTGGGACAAGGTTTTTGCTCAAGTGCGAGAAGACTTGAGGGCTTGAGGGCTTGAGGGCTTAAGGGCTTAAGGGCTTAAGGGCATTATGAAAGATATTGTTTGTCTACCAGTGCATGATGCGGTGGCAGTCCAGCAGTATCAGAAGGGATGGGCAAAGGGGATCATGTTAGAAACGTGGCAGAAACATGCGAGAGGGGTAAGTACAAAGGTGAAGATCGATTACCCACTCTAAGGAACAACTGCAACAATACTTAAAAAACATCATTGATGGAGCTGTTAGGCCATTAATCACTCGTTGCGGATATTGAGACAACGAAACCTACTCGAGTAATCGAGAGTTCAATTCGGTGTTAAAGCCCAAACCTTAATAAACTCACTGCTGGTATTGGCCTGTATGGTACCTATTTCGATAGCCAGATAGCAGAGCTTGTGATGAAGACAATGCAAGCTGATGGCATAGTAGTGTTACCGATACACGACAGTTTTCTTGTTAGAACTGACTATCCGCAGTGGTTAGAAGTGGTCATGGAAGCTGCTCTTAAAGATGTCACTGGTGGTATTGTTGCCACAGACGCTGATGGCCCTAAGCTGTCTAAGCACTTTGCACTGAGCAAGAAAGAGTTGATTAACGACGAAAGCAATGGAATAGTTAATGGCGGCTCTTTAGAGCTTACTAGTTTGTTTGAAGAATCCGTAATGACAAGATATTTGAGCTACTGCCAACAGTCGGATTCTCAGAAGCTCTAAGACCAATAACTACAAACTTCTAGAAGTTGCTCCTTTTAGAGCTCTTTAAAGCTCTATAGGTTCATTGAGTTTGTTGAGTCCCTACTGTTACCCTGCGAGGCTGAGAGCTAGTAGTTGTTACCACTAGTTATCGTTAATGTTTCGCTAGAGCCTCTATTACGGGAAACAGGTTCAGCAGTTCCTTTACTAAGAATAATTATAGGCTTCGTATATGTGCCTCTTTCGCCTTTACAGCTTCGCACTACTCATAATTCTAGTCAGCTCTAACTTAGCTGCAATCTCACCTCCAGATACTAATAACTCCGTGATTTCCATTTCACGTGCAGCGTACAGTGAAAAACTGCAGGGCTTTTGGCTGGGGCAAAATATTGCCAACTGGACTGGTTTGATCACCGAAATGGATAAGGTGGGCACACCGGAGACAATGCCGTTTTACACTGATGAGGATTGGGGTAAGCCTGACTTAAAAGCTATGTGGGGTGAATATGTCCCCCATGCTAGCCACATTGATTTTTACTTTGAGGAACAAGGTCAACCCTGGGGCTCGGATGACGATACAGATATCGAATATATGTATTCCTTTCTCCATGATCAGCATCAAGTCAACAAGCTTAGTGCTGAGCAAATACGCAGGGGTTGGTTAAAGCATATTTACTCCGAGACCGATGCACCACTGTTTAAGAAATTCTCTGATTCCACGCCACAAAAAGACAACTTCTTGTGGGTGTCAAATGAGCGAGCGCGTATCTTGATGGAGCAGGGTATGAGCCCGCCAGAGACCAGTGATCCGGCTAATAATTCGAACTCTCTAATGATTGATGCCCAGCTCACCACTGAGATATTCGGTCTTCTAGCGCCAGCCAGAGCCGATATAGCGGTGGAAATTGCCTCGCTGCCGATTCGCACTACGGCTATTTTAGATGCCCAATGGATCTCGCAGTTTTATGTGGCTATGCATGCATTGGCCTCTAGGGTGGATCCTACCCTGAGCTTAAAGGAGCAGACACAGTGGCTCGCTGAACAGGCGAGAAAGCAGCTCCCCGAAGATTCTAGCGCTGGGAAAATGTATGCTTTCGTTAAAACCCAGTATCTGAATAATCCAAACAAAGAGGATTGGGAAAGTACCAGAGATGCTTTGTATCAACGCTATCAGTTATTGATAACCGATGGTTACACCTATGATCAGCCCTTCGATGCGGGAATCAATTTTGCCGCAAGTTTGGTCAGTCTGTTTTACGGTGAAGGTGATATCAAACGTACACTTCAGATTGGTACATTGGCGGGCTGGGATTCAGATAACCCTACTGCCACCTGGGGTGGATTACTGGGCTTTATGCTGGGTAAGCAGGGGGTAGAAGAGGCCTTTAACAAAACCAACCTTTCGACCAGCTATTCGATTCATCGGACCCGACGGAATTTTCCCGACCAGACTCCAGATCAACTGGGCGAAGATGATTTCGCCAATATGGCGGCTCGAGATTTACGCACCATAGATAGGGTGGTGGTGGAGTTGATGCAGGGATCAATCGATACGGATACCAATCGATGGATAATTCCTATCTTGTAGAAGGGGGTAACATGTAGTCTTGATCAAGCACTAGGCTAGCGGCTTCTCGCTTAAATTCCGTACTGTACGTTCTTCGTTTGTTCATCATTAAACACCTCTCATCCAGCGGTGACCTTACCACCTAAGTTGGTGTCCGACTTTATTAAACCACTACACACTACCTAGCGTTCAAGAATCGGCGTACAGTCATTCGAGTAGAGTTATTAACACTGAAGCAGTACCAAACTTACTAAGGCAGGACTTTCACCTGCTGCACCCCGTCAGCTGCGCTTAGCGCACGCCCCGTTATTAAGACCCTAAAGAGAGGAAAAACCCCACCTTGGAGAAGACAAAAAGAGAGCGTGCTTTAACTTTTTTTGTCCATCCAACAATATTAAAAAGACGAGACACATATGCGAAAGGAACCTGAGAGCCTGTGAATATCTCTGTGGTGCGATGACGAAAAAATCACAAAGCGATTTGGTATCGCACCACAATAGGGAAGCTACAAAGCGTCAATATGATACTTGACCCCTTTTTCATTCTATTACTGCTTCGCGAATTCATACAATAAGTGCAATTCCTCTGATTAAAAAAACAGTGTACGATATTTTTTCAATCAGAAATGCCAAGCCTGGCATCCCATAACCATTGACAACCCAGCACCGCCCTCCTTAACCTGTTTCAAAGCCACCGGTTATAAGGAATCAACCATGACACGCCCAAGGAAGGAACTGGTGTCCGTTGCGGACACGCCCTACTATCATGTAGTTTCCCGCTGTGTTCGCCGCTCCTTTCTTTGCGGTGTTGATCATTCTAGTGGCAAGGATTATGAATACCGCCGTCAATGGATTGAAAACCGCATGCGGATTCTCTCTTCGCTTTTTGCCATTGATCTTTGCGCCTACGCCGTTTTATCAAATCACTTTCATATCGCGTTGAAGCTGTGTCCGGAAGAAGCAGAAACCTGGACCGACGACAGGGTGGTCGAGCGCTGGACAAGTCTGTTTAAAGGCCCCCTGCTAATCCAAAAATGGCAGGCCGGTGACCCGCTAATCCCCGCACAGCTAAAAACCATTAGCGACTGCATTGCGGTTTATCGTGAGCGACTGAGCAGCTTAAGCTAGTTTATGAAATGCCTGAACGAACCCATAGCCCGCCACGCCAATAAAGAAGATGGCTGTACCGGCCACTTCTGGGAATCTCGATTCAAATCACAAGCACTGCTCACTGAAGAGGCGGTACTGACTTGTATGGCCTATGTCGATCTAAATCCCGTCAGAGCCAAGATGGCAACAACCCCCGAAGCCTCAGACCACACCAGCATTCAAGAACGAATTGCCCCACATTTTAATCTTAAAGAAGCCATTCGTCAGCAGATCGACCAGCAAAGCTTAAGGCGTTTTGAGATACCTCTAAAACCCCTAGCTAGATTTGAAGGTGATGTCACTAATCAAAAACAGCGAGGAGTTTTATTCAGCGCTGAAGACTATATCCAGCTAGTCGATTACACCGGAAGAATCATCCGCCCCGGCAAACGAGGTGCAATTCCTCAGCACCTCCCGCCTATTCTTGAGCGGCTAAACATTAGTCAAAAAGAGTGGCTGGAATATTCAACAAAATTTGAGCGAATTTTTTATCATCGCTTTGGTCACCGAAGACAGCACCAGACGAACACTGGCTAAATGACCCCTCCAAATTCAACCTTCCAATGACGCATTAAGTACCAGTGGGGTTGCTGTGAGTGAAATTCGGGATTTTTATGCATTTCGCTAAAAAAGCAGTGAAGACTTAAAAATCCAACTCTCAAATAGCCAGAAAAAAATCAGATCTCGGAATCTTTCAGCTGCTTTTTTAACAGTGCCTGTCCGTGTTACCGCTATAGGCCCACCTTTAAACACTGCTTTTCATATTTTCGCATTTGCTGGACATAGCTTAAGTCTGCCGGAATTAGCGACCCTCTACCTGCGAGTTGCTGTGCCCGGTTTAGCACTTCACGCTGTTCAGCTATTCGGAACAGCTAACCGGTGTTACGCAAGCCGGCGGCAATACCAGTAATGGATATCATTAAGGCTTGCTCTAATACGGGTGCCGAGCCCTCCTCTAAACGGCGCAGGCGACGCATTAATTCTACCTGCGTAATATTCAATGGATCGACATAAGGATTGCGTACATCAATCGAGAACCGCAGCATAGGAATATCTGCCAATGGCTCTTTCCCACTGACATCAATAATCGCCTTGCGCGCCTCAGCCAAACCCTGCTGTAATTCATCTCCCAAACCAATTAACTGCTGATCGTCCAGTAATCGCTGTTCATAATAGCTGGCGATTTTAACTTCAGTTTTTGCCAGCACCATTTCTAACATATCGAACAAAGCGCGAAAAAAGCTCCAGTGTTTATACATATCTTGCAGGCTTTCCAACTGCCCCTCAGACAATTCATCGGCCAGGGCTTTACCCGTTCCCAGCCATGCTGGCAGCATTAAACGCATTTGTGTCCAGGCAAACACCCAAGGGATAGCGCGTAAACTTTCAACGCCACCGCGATTATTACGTCTAGCTGGGCGACTACCTAACGATAAACGCCGTAACTCTTGCTCCGGTGTTACACAACGAAAATACGGTACGAAGCGTGGATCATGATGAACAACGCGGCGATATTCCTCTACAGATCGATCCGACAACTGTTGCATCATCTGCCGCCAGCTTTCTTTAGGCTTGGCAGTCGGCTGCAGAGTCGCCTCTAAGGTACCCGAGGTATAGAGCTCTAAATTTCGCTTGGCAAGTTCAATCAAGCCAAATTTAAACTGAATCATTTCACCTTGCTCGGTGACCCGCACACTGCCGTTAATCGTACCTGGCGGTTGCGATAACAAAGCTTCACGGACGGGGCCACCACCTCGACTGGCAGAACCGCCACGACCATGGAAAAATGTAACGTGTACATTATGGCGTTCACACACCGCACTGATCGATTCCTGAGTTTGGTACTGCGCCCAAGAAGCCGCAAAAAACCCCGCGTCCTTGGCTGAATCCGAATAGCCAATCATCACTTCTTGATGGCCATCGATATCATTGCGATACCATTCAATCGACAACAAACGTTCAATAGTCTCTGTGGAACCTTGAAGATCACTCAGAGTTTCAAATAGCGGCGCAATTCTCTGCGGTGTTTTACAGCCCATTACTTTTTGTAACAAACGTACAGCCAACACATCAGACGGATGTGTTGCCATAGAAATAATATAAGCCCCTAACGCAGACGGGGGCTGCTGCGCCAATACTGCAAACGTATTCAATACTTCCTGCACATCACTCGATGCAGGAAATTCACGTGGAATTAATGGGCGAGGATTTTGTAATTCGGCAACAAGGAAGTTTTGCTTCTCGACTTCTGGCCAAGCGCTATAAGGCTGTTCGTTAAGGCGAATACCCAAGTGTTCGGTGATTTCTTCAATCACTGCCTCATGGCGCATAGACTCTTGTCGAACATCTAATCGTAATAACGTTAAACCAAAACACGCAACGCGGCGTAAAAGAGTTTCTAAACTCCCTTTCGCTAAATCATCCATTCCGCAATCGAGTAGCGACTGTTGAATTAGCTGCAGCGGCTCACGCAGCTCGTCATCATTCAAATAAATAGGCAGATTTAGTTTTTCGCCTTTAAGTTTCGCCTCTGCCCAACTGCGTGTATTGCGCAATTTCTCCCGAACGTCACGTAATAATTCACGATAGGGTTCAGGGTGATCACCTACGCGAGCACGCAAAGCGGCATTGCATTTAGAGAGCGAAAGATCTTCTCGCAACTCATTAATATCGCCCAAAAAAAGTTCAGCCGCCTCCCAACGTGCCAAAGTCAAAACCTCCTCTGTCACTTCCGCCGTCACATTTGGATTGCCGTCACGGTCCCCCCCCATCCACGAAGAGAATCGTATCGGTACGGCATCAATAGGCAAACCACAACCGGTATGTTTTATTAATTGGTGATCAAGGTCACGCAAAAAATCCGGCAGCGCTTGCCACAGGGTATTTTCAACGGCGGCAAATCCCCACTTAGCCTCATCTACGGGCGTGGGTCGATGACGCCGAATTTCATCGGTGTGCCATCCCGCAATAATACGACGACGCAACCGCTGTAATGCTCTATCGCGTTCAGAGGGTGTTAAATCCGTCCGATCTAACTGCCCCAAAATATCGCTAATATCGTTATGTTTTCGCAACAGTGTACGACGGGTAACTTCGGTAGGGTGTGCGGTGAGCACCAATTCAATCTGCAAACCCGTGAGAGTCTGGGCAATTTTATCTGGGCTGTAACCTGCTACAAGCAAACGTGGGAGTAATTCAGCAATCGAGCCGACTTGCGGAGCGGCATCGACATCAAGCTGGTGCGCGCGACGACGTCTAACTCGGTGATGCTGTTCAGCAATATTAGCATAATTTAAAAAGTGAGTGAACGCACGCGCCACCGGCACCAAGTCAGCATCAGGTAATACACTCATGACTTCCAACAGCGGCTGCCAATCATCATTGCCCCGCGCATCTTTGGCTAACCGCCGAATCTCTTCAACTTTCTCAAATAAGGTGTCGTCGACTTGCTCGCGCAGAGTATCACCCAATAAGTCACCCAGGAGGCGAACATCTTCCCGTAGAGGTTGGTGTGGGTCTTGATTCATGGGGTACCACCTGTTGGTGTCATAAAAGTGAGCAGCGATTTGATGCTATTTGTATCACTATACTTTTTTAAAAACTAATACTCATGGAACAAACACAGACAGAACTTGGCGTCACACGTAAATCTGAAGGCAGGTTATTGCGACAGTGTATAACCGAGAGCACGGCACCGACTTGCGTTAATGTATTGACAAAGCGCTGCAGTGCTGAATCGTTACCGCAGCAGCTCCGGTAAGACATCAGGATTATTGGCCCAAGCTAAGGTCTTGAAAAAATTGTTGTGGCACGGCTGAATGATAGGAGAATGAACGTCTCAATTTTTTAAATAATAAATAGTTAGCCGTGCTAGGTCCGATCTTAAAAACTAATCTAAGCGCCAATAATACCGGCATGTAGAGCTCTCATCCGAGATTTAGATCGATCCTATCGAGACTCTGCCAATAGACCACACCGCATTAGCCGCGCTAGAGGGAGAGCTACCCTAACTTGCTCCGGATAGGGTTGTCGAACCAGTGATCCAGACGCTCTCGAGCAAGCTCAGGCTGATCCAGTACAACATCTGCGGAAGGTCGGTGAAATGTAACCTCCACAACCTCGCTATCGGGGTCCGTCATATACACCGAATAACACCAGTCATGGTCAACGGTAAAGCATTCAACGCCTGCTACTTTGGCCCGCTCATAAAGGTCATTCACATTGTCAACACTATCAGTGCGAAAGGCAATGTGGCGCTCAAATGCATCATCAGTGTGCTCGGCTATCTCGCCGTGAAAACCCTCTTCAAACTGGAAAAAGGCAATCATCGAACCGTCAGCCACCTCGAAAAAACAATGGATATAGTTAGACTTTTCGTTCGTCACGGGGTCGTAGTCTGCGACCTGCGACGAGGTGAGCGGCAAGCCAAGCAGGTCTTCGTAGAAAACCCTTGTCTTGCGGATATCCGCAACCCGTACGGCGGAATGCGAAAGTTGTTTTACGCGTGTATTCGAACGCCGCTGAGCCATGATCTGCGGATCGTTTACGGTATAGCCCTTTAAAGCTGCAGCATCTGTCATTTCTCAAAACTCCGGTCAGTATTTATATAATATAAGGCGTTGTCACCTCATGCTATCGTTAGCATAACCGCTTCTTTGTTAACCGTCAAGTGAATATCCGTCAATTAATATTTACAGCTGAGCTGAACAGTTTCTGCGGTATTGATCTTGTATCATGGAGCGTCGATGTGTGTGGTTGACCCTCTGATGACGAAGGTTGACTGACTGATGGAGCGATGGGGTTGGATAGGGTTAGTGACACCTCTTTGCAGTTGATCTAGGAACCAAAGACCACATGAGCGTGCAAGGGATTCGATAGGCGGCTGCACGGTTGTAAGGCCAGGCCCCAGCCACTTATACCAGCTCGGATTACCAAACCCGACCAGCGAAATATCATCCGGGATGGACACGCGATGCTCCATCAAGATTTCAAACGCACCCTGAGCAGCGTCCGCTGAGCCCGTCAGAATGGCGGTGGCTCGCGGCGTTTGTTGCAAGATGGTCGCAACCGAGTTCTTTCCCAAGTCAACTCTTGGTAGCCCAATATACTCATCAAGCACCACCCCCTCGATTCCCGACCCCGCTATTGCTTCTTTAACCCCTGCAAGTCGCGCCCTGCCTGTGGAGAGACCGTCAGTGCCACCAATATAGGCCAGATGTCTGTGTCCGAGTGAAAGCAGGTAGGTTGCGGCGGAGGCCATCGCTGCTTTGTCGTCAATTTCAAAAGAGGTATCGCCAAGCGATGGTAGAAAACGTAACAATTGTACATGGGGTATATTGCGGAGCAGACGAATACTATCCTTATTCGGCGTTACAGTGGGAACGATAATAATCCCGGCTGCGCGCGCATCTAAACACGCGCGGATGTGACGACTTTCGGAATCCTGATTGTCGCCTGTGATAGACAATGATATCCGATAGCCTTCGCGGTCAGCGCATTCTGACAGAGCTTGGGCAACCGAGGCATAAAAGTCGTTCCGGACATTAGGAAGAATTAACCCGATCTCGTTGTTTGAGCCGCCACGCATGACACGAGCTGCCAGATTACCGACATAGTCCATCTCATCTGCGACCTTGTGTACTTTCTCCTTAGTACGGATGCTGATACGAGGGTCGTCCGTCATAGCGCGCCCAACCGTCGATACTGAAACGCCGGCTTTTATCGCCACCTCTTTCGCTGTAACCATTTTTTTAACTTCCATTCTAGCGCAAGATGTTAGCATAACTCACAAGGGGAAAATGGGGTTATACATTATCCTTAACCGACACATTAAAATTGGTCGAGGTCACGACCGGTCACGACGACGCCATCAAAATTTTGGCGGACACCATTCACATAATGGAGATAGTCAGTCTCTTCGTCACTACCCATGATCAGGTGTGACAGTACGACCATCTTCACGCCGGCTTTCTGCGCCAACTTCCCCAGCTCCTCAGAGGTTAAATGCTCCTCCCGCATATGCGCGATATGCGCACGGGTGCGCTCTAGATCTTCAGGCGATGAATTTTTATAGAGACTGTTGAGATACTTCATGGTCTGCTCGATATCAATCACCTCGCTTACCAAGATGTCCGCGCCCTTGGCCAGCTTTGCAATAGCATCGCTAGGCCCGGTATCACCGGTAAATACAATCGATCGATCTTTACTGTCAAATCGATAAGCGTAGGACTCTATCCGGTGCTCAAACAAGGCATCGGCATTCATCGTGGTGTAATGCGAATTGCCCACTGCCGTTACCCTCACCCGCTCATCGACAAAGACTTCCTCCGAGGTCGAGATATCAATATCGTGTGCGTTAACAAATTGCGTTAACGATAGCCGCGGCGGCAATTGTGCAGCATAAATTTTGACTGGGTCTCGAAGGTAGGCAAGCGCACCTTTAACAAAATTACCGGTGCCCGGTGGCCCGTATACTTCAAAGGGCTCCGATTTGCCTCGGGTCCACGCAAGACCAACTACCGGCGCCAGACCGATAACATGATCCAGGTGAAGATGAGTGAGAAAGACATTGGTTATATCTTCAACATCAAAGCCTGCCCATTTAAGCTGACGCGAAACACCCGTGCCGGTATCAATCAAGTAAGGATAGCCGTCGACGACAATAAGATTGGCCGGCTGAGATCGGTGCTTACGAATGGTAGGGCCACCCTGCGTGCCCAGAAGTACAAGCCGGGTACCTGTATCCGCAGCTGATACTGGCGCGTCAGCGGCGGGCGTCCCCGCATGGGGGACAAACGATAGACCACACAGCGAAATTAGTGCTATTGCGTTAATCAACGTTACTCTTAATTTAATCAATTCATCATCTCCAAAAACAGGTGCCCGGAAAAGCCAATCTATATTCTGGATAACGAATTCTCTCCGTCTTCCGCACGCTGACTCTTCAAAAAAATGCTATCGTTAGCATACTTTAATGGTAACAAACGTCAAGCTATTTCAAAATACACCGTCATCTTTTCCGCAGTCACTGCATGCCATCTCTATTCGATTTTTAATCGTCCAGCATATTTTTCTTGACCGATGTCTCAAAGCTGATAACTGAAACTACTCGCCGTTCTTTTGGCATTGACTTTCGCTATACAGCGACTTACAATTCATGCTATCGATAGCACCAGTCCATGCATTGCAGAGACCTTTGGGGAAAGGCAGCACTGTCGGCGCAATGACTCACAATAATAAGGGTAGGAAATAATGGTAGACGATCACGCTTCAGAACAACCCCTACAGCAAGTATTGAGCACCGGCACACTGGCTATATTATTGGTTCTGGCCATTGCCACTTTGTGCATTGCACCTTTCGAACACCGATTTTTTGTTGACTGGGTGGCAACTGCCTTTATAGCGGCAACGCCTGCACAAGTTGTTCTGGGATTGCTTTGGAACAATAACAAACCGGACTGTATCAGTGGTTTGTCTCAACCAGCTAAGGGGCTATCTCTGCTGGCGATTACCCTCGCGGTCGGGGCGCTAGTTTTTACCCTGCTCATACTACTGATGAGTGGGGGTTATGGCATGACCCCTATGTTCGTGCAGTTTACCATCATGACCGTAGTAGCGATTTTATGGGTTTTACTAATATGGCAGTGCTGGCCATTAACTAAACTGAGCGAGGATCCCTTTAAGTTTGGAAGTTTGGCATTCCTTTTTTCCTACGTCTTAGCTTACCTACTCTGGACAATCTTTTTTGATTACAGCCTGCTGGGAACAGTGGGTCACCCGCTCTATCATTCCGATATCGACCCGCAGGGTTTATTCAACATGTGGTCTGCTATGACTTTTTGTATCACCACGGTGGGTGTCATTGTGGTTCATACCCTGTTTGATTTCTGGCCGGTCGATAAGCTTGCCGGTCAGGCTACCCAACCCTTACGAGGATTTATCGCGACCGGCTACATCTTAGTACTGTCGTGGCTGATTCGTGCAATCTTTGTCGACGGCCTCGGTATGGCTCCGGTTGAATACTTGGTCAGAGTGCCCGTTTGCTTGATTTTTGGAAGCTTTATCGTCAGTAACATGATGCAGTTTTCGCTGTTTCCGAAATTTGCGCAGCCGATTCGAGGCTTAGTGTTATTAGTCTGCGCGGCGTTAACAGCTGTGGTGATGTATGAGCTTTATTCCCATGCATCAACCTTGCACGCCGGCACAGTTCTAGGAATGGGACCCGACAACGATTTTGCCAAGGAACTATGGATTGCCTCGGCCATGCTGGGCGTGACCTTTCCGATTATCTTTGTGGTGTCTGGATTCTTTGCTTTCTGGCCGCTCAAGCGCTCTTGAGCGCAGCATCTTTTGAGATATTCGAAATAACTTTACACAGCCCTTTCAAGAACCGCAGTGGCGCCAACGCAGGTTTGCCACGCACGCCCAAGCTTTATCTGTTTTATAGATGGCACAAGCTTTAAAAACTCAAGTTTTGACTCAAGGTCGACAACTATTTAATGATACTACAGGAGAGGACAATGATACGAACTATTAGCTACACTACGGTACGTCACACCGACCTTGCCGCGGTGCGGGATTTCTTTACCGACTTTGGTCTTGTGGTTTCCCACGAGTCAGACAATCGCATCTATTTCAGGGGTACTGAAAGTCGCCCGTATATTTACATCGCTGAGAAAGGGGAGACATCAGCCTATGTTTCCGAAGCTTATGAAGTGGTATCGCGCGAAGCGTTGGTATCCGCTGCCGAACGTTTCGGTAAGACAGTAGAACCCATCGATGCACCCGGCGGCGGTGAAAAAATCACCTTGCTTGATCCCGATGACAATATCGTAGAGTTGGTTTATGGCATCGAACAAGTAACCCCTATAGCCCTGCCTCGGGACCCAGTGAAACTGAACGTGGGCGGACAACGGGCTAGATTGGGACGCTTCCCCATTTTTGACAAAGGGCCACCACCGGTGCTGCGGCTTTGCCATATTGCCCACTCAACACCTGACCCCAAACGGTTGCTGCAGTGGTATGTCGATACACTGGGCGCCTACCCCTCCGACGTTATCGTCACCCCTGACGACGATCTAGCTGTAGCCTTTGCGCGCTTTCCCAATGGCAGCGAGTACGTCGACCATCACTGCGTTGCTATTGCCAACGGGCCAAAAAATGGCGCCCAGCACACATGCTTTGAAACACTGGACATCGATGCCGTGTTCACCGCTCATCGCTTTTTAGCGGGCAAAGGCCACAAAGCCTCGTGGGGACCGCTGCGCCATTCATTGGGCGGTGCCGTATCTGATTACTGGAGTGATCCATCGGGCTTTAAAGTAGAGCATGTCACAGATGGCGATGTGCTTAACGATGAATTTCCAACCGCCTATTCAGAAGCTAGCGAAGACTCGTTGATGCAATGGGCAAGCAATCCGCTGCCCGATGATTTTCTTTAAATAGAATCCACACTGACAGATTTTTACTAAGGATTAATTTATGAATATAGAAGATACCATTCGCGAGTGCGAAAACCGGCGTGCACAAGCATTAATTAATGGTGATGTATCAGAGCTCGACCAACTGCTTCACGAGGAGTTGCTCTGGACCCACTCTGCGGGAACCACGGACGTAAAAGGTGACGTGCTAGCAAAAATCACCAGCGGCGGCACCAAATATTTCAAAATCTCTTCGATCGACAACGTTATCCGCCCCTTCGGCGACGTTGTCTTAAGCACCGGTATAGCCATCATGCACGCCGAAGTAGCTGGCACCGAGTATCACCTAAAAAATAGGTATACCAATTTATGGATAGAAGATGCCGGTAACTGGAAGATGATCCATTGGCAATCGACCGGTGTTCGGGATTAAGGCTAGCTGCGGCAACCACGGGGCCCAACTGGCCCCTCTTTAAGCTGACCGCTACTCACTCTCGAGACGGCTGCGCCACCACATCAACCACCACTACCAGTGCTAATGCGGCACCCGATAGAGCAACACCGATCCAGCCGAACGCTACATAGACCGAAACGCCAATGATCGATCCCAACGCTCCCGCCGTGTAGATGATGGTCATATAAAGCGCGTTCACCCGGCCGCGGTATTCCGGCGCAGTTTCCAGCACTACCAACCGACTAAATGTCTGAGCAGCCTGTACCGAACCGTCAATTAGAATGGCGGAGACAACAAGAGCTAGCAGCATCAGCGAATGTAACGCCCAAGCCGAACCGATGAAAGCCAGAGCGAGTAGCAGGCTTACCACCAATGTTCCCGCTCGGATTGAACCGTGGTCGGCCCAACGACCCGTGAAGAGCGCGGCAATCACACCGCCGATACCCACCATTGCAAATACCGCAATGTCAGTTTGGCTGAAGCCAAAATAATCAGTCAGCATGATCGGTACAGTCGCCCAGAACATGGTGTAAGCAGAAAAGAGTAATGCCTGATAAATCGCTCGACGGTACACACGGTGCTCCGCAGTAAACAGTACGAACATCGAGGTGATTGTATTCAGGTACGACATGCCGTTTTCTGGTCGACGCTCAGGCATAATCGCCCACAAGAGAGCACCCATAACAAAGGTGCCGCAGGCCGACAGAATATAAATACCTCGCCAGCCAAACTCGCTCGCCACGAACAGCGAATACGGTCGGGCCAGCATCACTGTAGCTAGCACCCCCGCCATCACGACGCCCAACCCCCGCCCTTTTCTGCCAGCTGGCAGAACATGCGACAGATAGGGCACCAGCACTTGCGCAGCACTGGAAAACACCCCGGTAACAAAGGCGCAACAAAGAAACACCGTCGCAGAAGTAGCCGTCGCAAGCCCGAATGTCCCCAGCAATACCAGTAAACCGCAGATAAGTACCAACCGCCGGTTCTCGACCTTATCCGACAGCGGCACTAGCAGAAACAAGCCAAATCCATAACCGAACTGACTCGCGCTGACAACCGTACCGGCAAAGCTGGGCTTGATGCCCAAGTCTGCCGCGATCATCGTGATTAACGATTGCGCAAAATATAAATTAGTGACCAGGATGGCAATGCTGGCTCCAACCACCCACAACAGTAGGGGAGATGCTTTGGCCACCGCTGGCAGTGGCACATAGGAATCAGTAGGGAGAGTCAATGTGAGAGAGGCCTTATTTTATTGCAGTCTTTTCAACGCCCTTCAGCCCCAACATCTCGCGCGCCTCGCTTGGCGTCGCTACTTGGTGCCCCATCTCTTCGACAATACGGCGGATCTTGGTGACCTGTTCGGCGTTTGAACCAGCCAACTGCCCTCTACCGATAGAAAGACTGTCCTCAAGACCTACCCGCACGTTACCACCCAGCAAAGCAGCCTGTGTCGCGAATGGCATCTGATGGCGCCCCGCTGCAAGTACTGACCATTGATAGGTATCCTTACCAAACAGGCGGTCGGCGGTTTGCTTCATGTACATCATATTCTCGAGATCCGCACCAATCCCTCCAAGGATGCCAAAAATCATCTGCACAAAAAACGGGCCTTTTATCAGCCCTCTATCCAGAAAATGAGCAAGGGTATAGAGGTGCCCAACATCATAGCATTCGTGCTCGAACTTAGTGCCGGCCTCACCGAGGGTTTTAAGGATGTATGCTATATCTCGAAATGTATTACGAAAAATAAAGTCATCACTATTTCGGATATAGGGCTCTTCCCAGCTATGCTTCCAAGTTTTAACTCGGTCTGCAGCGGGAAAAGTAGCAAAATTCATGCTGCCCATATTCAACGAGCACATCTCAGGTTGAAAGCGCGTCGCGCCTCTTAGCCGATCTTCAACGGTCATCGCTGGGCTACCACCCGTGGTGATATTGATGACGGCATCTGTACGCTGTGCAATGACCGGTAGAAACTGGCCAAACACATCGGGATCCCCTGTCGGCTCACCCGTTTCAGGTACCCGCGCATGGAGATGGATAATGGCCGCGCCTGCTTGTGCAGCTTCGACGGATTGATCCGCAATTTCAGACGGCGTTACCGGCAGCGCATCTGACATGCTTGGGGTATGCATTGCACCGGTCACGGCACAACTAATAATGATTTTCGACATTACAATAATCCTTTCATTCAGGAACTAAAATTGGCTGAGGTCTCGGCCCACAACGACAACGCCATCAAAATATTTGCGCACTCCTTTCACGTAGTGCAGGTAGTCCGTCTCGTCGTCAAAGCCCATAACAATATGTGACAGCACCACCATCTTCACCTTAGCCTTCTGCGCCATTTTTCCAAGATCCTCCGGCGTCAAGTGCTCTTCACGCATGTGGGCAATGGTAGACTTCATTTTCTCCGGATCTGATGGTCCGAACAGCTCGACTTGATACTTCAGCACCTGCTCGACATCGATCACCTCACTCACCAATATATCCGCGCCCTGAGCAAGTTCTGCGATAGCATCGCTAGGACCCGTATCACCTGTGAAGACGACCGAGCGATCCTTGCTGTCGAACCGAAAAGCATAGGATTCTATCGGGTACTCAAACAAGGTATCCGTGTCCAAGGTGCTGTAATGCGAATTGATGACTGCCGTGACTCTGACCCGCGAATCCTCAAAGATCAGCTGGGATTTATTCAGATCAATATCATGTGAATTAATAAATTCAGCCAGTGATTTTCGCGGTGGTAATTGCGCCGCATATATTTTCACTGGGTCGCGAAGATAAGCGCGTGCACCATCAATAAAATCGCCAGTACCCGGTGGTCCGTAAATTTCAAAGGGCTCCGGCTTGCCTCTGGTCCACGCAAGACCCATCACCGGCGCTAAACCTGCGACATGATCCAGGTGAAGATGGGTTAGAAAGACGTCGGTGATGTCCTCTGGGTTAAAACCGGCCCATTTAAGCTGACGCGAAACACCTGTGCCCGCATCAATCAAATAAGGATGGCCATCGACAACCAACAGACTTGCTGGCTGCGCCCGAAACTTACGGATGTTGGGGCCTCCCTGCGTGCCAAGAAGGACCAGACGGGTTCCCTCAACAACCCCAGCTGCGGATTCCGTTTCGGCAACTGTAGACGTCGCCTCCCCAGCCGCGGCCAGCCCGCAAAATAAAAACGATACTAATGCAGTAGCACCCATCACTGCAGCCCTTAAATTAAGCATTTCTTTCCCTCCTTATCATAAAAAATTTAATTGCCCAACAACCACCCCAGATATTGAATAGCATTCGCGGTGACACGGCATTGATTTAATGCTAACGTTAGCATATCGAATTAGACTCGAGTGTCAAGTAATTAAATAGATCTAATCGTAATCGCCTGCAACCAAGAATTTTTTGGCGAGAGCTTGACACAAGAACAACCATATAGTTATGCTAACGTTGGCACTAGGACAGGCGCATCGTCATCGCGCTCCTCGGATTATCAAGTGCTCGTAGGCGCATTGCCCCAATACTACCCACCATGGAGAAGTAACAATGAAAAATAATAATACTAAGGGAAAGTTATACACCAGACTGATAGTGTCTGGGATCGGCGGACTGATGTTGTTGCCGATTTCCAGCGCCGTACTTGCAGCGATTGACGATAGCAGCCAATTTATGCTGGAGGAAGTGGTCGTTACCGCCCGTAAACGTGAGGAGAACCTACAGTCAGTCCCTATCGCCGTTTCGGTACTTTCCGGCGAGTCAATGAAAGCGCGTGGTGCCCTCAAGCTCGACGCTATCGGCAAAATTTCGCCTAATGTTCATTTCGAATCTTCAAACCCGACCAGTGGAGTTGGCTCACCTAAAATATTCATTCGTGGTATGGGTCAGAGCGATTTCGTCATCGTTGAAGATCCAGCCGTTGGCATTTATGTCGATGGCGTCTACATGGGACGTACCATGGGCAGCGTCTTCGACCTAGTGGACGTCGATCGCGTCGAAGTACTGCGCGGTCCTCAGGGAACTCTGTTTGGCCGTAATACGATTGGCGGCGCGATCAACATGATTTCCCAACAGCCAACAGATCAGCTAGAAGGCTCCGTGGATCTGATTCTTGGTGAGGACAATCATCAGGAAGCGCGAATTTCTGTCAACATACCAATAGCCGATGGCGTTGCCGGGCGTTTTTCAGCCTTCAGCCGAGAACGCGATGGCTACGTCAAAGCCTTGCAATACGATGACTTAGATTTAGGCAGTGACGATGTATGGGGAGTGCGGGGACGTATTATCGCCGAGGTAGGCGACAACTTGACTCTTGATTTTAGCGCCGATTATTCAAAATCCACACCTACGCCAGGCGGCGCTGTGCCGGTAGCCGGTATGGGCGGCTGGAACGGAGACGTTGAGGCCGGGGCGGGCAATCCAGGCGTCTTCGGTAACTTCTGGAACGCTATGTTCAGCGGTGACGCGGCTTCTTGTACCACGGCCACAGGTCAGGCGACGGATACACAGTGTTACGGAACTATTTGGAATACCAATAGCCCGTACGAGAACAACAGCGTTTTTGCGAACGACGAAGGTACTAAAATTAAACCCAAGCAGGACCAAGAAGTCATGGGGGCCAGCCTGACTGTCGAGTTCGATGCAGGGCCCATAACCGTGAAATCAATCACTGCGGCCCGTGAATTCGACACTTATATTGTCAACGACCTAGACTATTCACCCCACATCATCTTTGCCAACAACCACCCGGAATACAGTCAGGAACAATTCTCTCAAGAGCTTCAGTTCTCGGGCACGGGATTTAACGATCGAATGAGTTATGTCACCGGGCTTTTCTATTTTGAAGAAGAAGGCGTACAAGACATTATTAACCAGATTGCGCATCCGATTTCTTCTGGAGCCCCAGCGTACTTTTTCCAGAGAGTTGCGCGAAACATCAAGAACGACGGCACTGCGGCCTTCGGTCAGTTCACCTTTGATTTTAGCGATACGCTACACCTAACGGCGGGCACGCGTTGGACGGAGAGCAACAAAGATTTCGAATTAAACACCGAGCGGCTGGCAGGGTCCACGTCACAGGGCGGCTATCTGTCACAGGAAGAATGGACGCACGCGCTCAATCTATCTTGGGATGTAACGGAAAACATCCTGACTTACGCCTCATATTCCGAAGGGTTCCGCGATGGTGGATTTCCGGCGCGTTTCACCGGTGCTGTACCTGACCCATTGCCCAACTATGATGCGGAATTTGTAACAAGCTACGAGATAGGTGTCAAATCCAGGTTAGCTGATAATCGTATTCGCCTCAATGCCGCCATCTTCACCATGGACTATACAGACATGCAGATCGAGGCAACCACTGCTGTGGCCGGCGTTGGCGATAACACCACCAAGTTTAATCTGGGCGATGCGACCATTAGCGGTGTCGAACTTGAGTTCAGTGCCGCCGTCACCCGGCGACTGACAGTGGGTGCCAATTTTGGCTATCTCGACGATAAAATCGACAGTCTGGTTGGCGGTGAGCTGTTCTCCTCAGGTATCACCATCGATAAGTCTCACGACCTGCCCTTTACTCCAGACTGGACCACAGCCATCTCGGCTGAATACAGATATGAGTTTGACACAGCAGGCGCACTATCGCTGCGCGCAGATTGGAACTACAAGAGTGACTACTACAGCAGAATTGAGAACATCGATGAAACGCTTGAAACGAATCATCAGTCGCTCGACCTGATGGCACGGTTCACCAGTAGCGATGACGCCTGGTCACTAGGCCTAGGGGTTCGGAACGCCACGGACGAGTTCTATTTTCAATCTCGTGATGTATTCTCTGCATTCGACATGGTTTTTGGCCAACCGGTACGTCCACGTACCGTGTACGCCACGCTCCAATATAACTTCGGAGATTTATAAAGAGGCTGAAGCACTCGTTATCGTTCTGGAACGTGGCCCACCGGTACGTTCCAGAATAAATTTTGCGAGGGATAAGGCTGTTGATAGGCCTTACCCCTCATTAACCTTATGGAGAAAAAATAACAGCTAATGAAGAGTAAACATAAACAACCCGTGGTGGTATTGACCGATTACGCCTGGGAAGACCTCGAAGTTGAACAACAGATTTTTGCCCAGGCCGGTATTAAGCTAGTGGCTGGGCCGGCCATTGCATCAACGGCAGAAGATGTAGAACAGCTAATCGCCGACGCAAACCCCGACGCCATCATCACTTGCTTTGCCATGGTCTCGGCAGCGGCTATTCAGACACCCGATCAGCTCGCCATCGTCGCTCGCCTAGGTATTGGACTAGACAACATTGATGTAGAGGCGGCTACCGACCGTGGCGCCTGGGTCACCAATGTGCCTGACTATTGCATCGGCGAAGTCTCCGATCATGCGGTAACGTTCTTACTCGGACATATGCGCGGCATCCTACCCTTTGATCGCGCCGCCAAACGCGGCGAGTGGGCCCCCGAGCAAGCGAAAATGCGACGGATATCCGACCTTGTTGTCGGGCTGGTTGGCTATGGCCGCATCGGCAAAGAGACTGGCCGTAAGTTGCGAGCATTCGGCTGCCATGTGCTGGCCTATTCGCCAACACTGAAGGAAGCCGGAGATGGTGTAGAAGTTGTCACTCTTGCGGAAATACAACAACGATGTGACGCAATTATTTTGCACGCGCCGCTGACTGAACAAACCCACCACCTTATCAATAGCGCCTTTCTGGATAACTGCGATAAGCACCCACTCATTGTCAACTTGAGCCGTGGCGGCCTAGTGAATAACGACGCGCTACTGCAAGCGCTTGATAATGGCGATATTACTGGGGCTGCCCTAGACGTCATCGAGGGAGAACCGACCCCACCGCAGGCACTACTGCGCCATGACAAGGCGATTATTACCCCTCATGTCTCCTATTCATCCGATACATCTTTGCTTGAATTACGACGACGAGCCTGCACCGAAGTAGTCAACGTACTCAACGGCGAGCAGCCACAATTTCCATGTAACCAGCCCAGCCGAATCCTTGAAGGCGGGGTGTCGAGTGACATCCGCATCGTCGAAGGTCCCGACGGGCCTGAGGTGATCAAGCGGGCGCTAACCAAGCTGCGGGTAAACGCTGACTGGTTTGCAGATGCAGACCGCTCCAGCACCGAAGCAGCCGCACTGCGCACGGGCAGAAACTTGCTCGGTAGCGACGCGGTGCCAGCCGTTTTATGGGAGGATGCCAAGGAGCACACCTTTGCACTGCAATACATCGGCCCACCCTTTGAAAGCTGGAAAGAACGACTACTGCGAGGACAGGCCGACATACCAGCGGCTGACGCTGCCGGCCGGTTACTAGGCGAGCTTCACCACGCCTCACGCGACCGACAAGATATACGCGAACAGTTTCAAGACCAGACTAATTTCGAGCAACTGAGGATCGACCCATTCTTCAGACGCACCGGGGAAGTTTGTCCTGACCAAGCCGACGATCTCATGCGTATCGCAAACGGCATGGCCAACAGACGCACGACGCTGGTACATGGCGACTATAGCCCCAAAAATCTACTGACTGACGGCAAAGCCATCGTAGTGCTGGATTGGGAGGGTGCCCATTGGGGCGACCCACGTTTCGACATCGCCTTTTGCTTGTCGCACCTGATATTGAAATCCTTCCATACAGACTTAGACAGAACTAGCGTTATCTCGTGCGTGGACGCCTTTTCTAATGCCTATCGTCAGGCGAACTCCGGCCTATGGGATATACCTCTGGTCGAACTCACCGGCGCCCTATTAATGGCTCGCATCGCCAATGTATCGCCGGTCGATTATCTCGAGCGGCTCGATGTAGCCGCAGTAAGGCAGCTGGCAACCCATTTGCTGTACGGCAAGCCGGAACTGACGAGCCACCCCTTTTTCACTAATTTGGAGAACACTGATGTCACCAACGTCAAATAAAATAGCGCGAGTCGTAGCAAGGCAGATCTTTGATTCGCGAGGCCGTCCCACCGTCGAAGTCGATGTAGTACTAGAAAACGGCGTGATGGCACGAGGCTGCGCACCATCAGGTGCGTCGACCGGACGTCATGAGGCGATAGAACTGCGGGACAATAACCCTAATGAATATGCCGGCTTAGGTGTTTCAAAAGCCGTCGCTAATGTACAGAGCGAAATCGAACCTGCACTGAAGGGCATGGCAGTTGATCAACAACAAGCCATCGACGCACGACTGGTGTCGCTGGATGGCACGGCAAACCTGTCTCGCCTCGGCGCCAATGCCACACTAGCGACCTCTATAGCGGTATGCCGTGCGGCGGCTATCGGCTCAAGCCTTGCACTGCATGACTACATCCATCGCATGGTTCCCGAGCGCACGATGACTATGCCCATGCCCATGACTAATATCCTTTCCGGTGGCGCACACGCTAATCGCGGCATGGATATTCAAGATTTTCTGGCAATACCTGTGTCTGCTAAAAGCTACACAGAAGCTCTCACTATGGTAAATGACGTGCGCTTGGCGGCCAGTCAACTTTCCGAAGAACGAAAGCTGCCGGTGTTACTCGCCGATGAAGGTGGTCTCAGTCCCGGTTTTACAGACCCCACCAGCGCTCTAGACCTGATGGTAGATTCGTTCAAGGCGGCCGGCTATGTACCCGGCAAAGATCTCGTCATCGCGCTCGATATTGCTGCCAGCGAATTTTATGTAGATGGTTGTTACAAAATGGCTAGGCAAGGCAAGACACTAACAGGCAGTGAAATGGTCAGCTTCGTAGTGGGGTTGGCCGAGGCGTATCCGATAGTATCGATCGAAGATCCGCTGGAACAGGATGACTGGCCGCAATGGCAGTACCTGATGAAAAAATTACCCAACTGTCAGATCCTTGGGGACGATCTCTTCGTCACAAATTCGAAACGTATCGGCATGGGTATTACTCAAAACGCCGCTAATTCAGCGCTCATTAAGATCAACCAGAATGGCACTTTAAGCGGTACAATAGAAGCCATGCGTGCAGCATGGGCCGGAGGATTCTCTACGGTGGTGTCCGCGAGATCAGGCGAAACAGAGGATAGTTTCATCGCCGACCTGGCGGTGGCAACGGGGGCGGGACAAATCAAGATTGGATCAACCCGCAACTCTGACCGCCTATCCAAATACAACCAATTGTTGCGTATTGAGGAATCTGGTGGACTACCATATGAGGGCGCCAAAGCTCTCGCCGGTGCGGCATCACCCATCGCTGTGTGACTCCAACATTTAAGGGACCCATTATGAACCAGTACGCCCTCTCCGTTATCGACATAGATAATAAGCCGACGCCAGTCATTTACACCGGCGGGGAATATTATGCTATTGCCGAACTGCTACCAGACCTGCTGACCGATACTGATTCGAGTCTGCTGCCGCTGCTTTCCGACTGGAACGCCTCCCATGCAATGCTTAAAGTGCTTGCCGCTACGCTTTCAAACTCTGCACATGAAAATCAGCCAGCTGCCAGTGCACAAACTGCGCAATTCTGTCGGCTTATCACCTACCCGCCTAAAGTAGTTTGTATCGGCTTCAACTATGACGAACACATCAGTGTTGACTCGAAAATCACCGGCTTTGACAAGAGCGCAGCCGACCCGCTGTTTTTCTTCAAGCAAAATGGTTCGTTGGTAGGTGCAGGGCAAACTATTCCCTACCCCACGCAGGTCAAGCAGCTTGACTGGGAGGTCGAGCTGGTCGCGATCATTGGCAAGAGTGGTAAAAACATCAGCGCCGAAAACGCCATGGAGCACGTCGCGGGTTATGCCGTCGGTATAGATTTATCGGCCCGTGACTGGC
>Ga0209279_10000174_pt1 | contig 43865 bp, 50 predicted proteins | sample CoawatmetaG00DNA_3_FD_187508 | JGI IMG/M metagenome (GOLD analysis project Ga0209279, IMG submission 187508) | Marine microbial communities from the West Antarctic Peninsula - Coastal water metaG006-DNA (SPAdes) (version 2) | ecosystem: Environmental > Aquatic > Marine > Coastal ...
CGGGGCGGTACGCCGTAGAACCTGCCCGACTGCCCAACCACCCACGACCACCGCGCCCAAGCCGGCAAGCTGTCTCCGATTGAGCGGCCCGGGCATGGTCAGCGCGCCGCTGGTTTTTTGCGCGCTTCCGCGACGAGACGACGCAACGTCGGGAGATCGACAGCACCGGCGACGACCTGCGAGCCGACGATCAGCGCTGGTGTTCCGTTGAAACCGATCGCCTGGGCGATGCTATCGGTGCGCGTAAGCAGCGCGTCGATTTCGGCGCCACGGTTCTTCAAATCGCGTTGCAGACGGGGCCAGTCGACCTTGGCTTTGGCAGCCGCTGCCTTGACGCCCGCGCTGTCGAGCCGCGCCGGCGAGGTCATGAGGGCCTCGTGAAAGGCGGCATGCCTGCCCTGCCATTGGCTCGCGACGGCCGCGCGTGACGCCTCACGCGAGGCAGGTCCGAAGATCGGCCAGTCCCGGTACACGACCCGTACTTTCGGGTCGGAGTGAAGCAGGGCGTTCAGCACCGGCTCCATGCGACGACAATAGGGGCAGTTGTAGTCAAAGAACTCGACCACCGTGACATCATAGGTCTTGCCCGCGCGCTTGGGAGCCGCGGGATCATCGACGACGGACTTGCGCGACAGATCGGGCTGCTGGGCCATGAGAGGCGTGATCGGTGCGGCGAAGGCAAGCGCAGCCAGGAGGCCCCGCGACAACAGGTTGCGACGGTTCATCGGTGTTTCCTTGCTAATTCGATTCCATCGGCGAGGGCAGCGCGTGACAATTCGCCGAGCTGGAGCTGCACGATCGTGCCGTCGCCTGCGACGAAAGCCGTTGCGGGATATCCCACCACCTTCAGGGCTTGGGAAAGCCCGCGATCGGGGTCGAGCGCGACATGCCGCGCACCGACACCTTCACGGTCGAGAAAGCCGCTGACGATCGCTTGTGCCTCGCCCTGATCGGCAAGAAGGATCGGGACCTCGCCAGGGCGCGATGCAACCGCATCGAGCATCGGCAGCTCACGCCGGCACGGGCCGCACCATGTCGCCCACAGGTTGACCACGAACGGCCTGCCACGGAGGCGATCAAGCGGAAGCGGAGCGCCGGACGGGGTCGTCAGGTTGAAATGATAGGGGAACGGGCCGTAGGTCACGGGAGGCATCAGGGCCTGAAGCGAGAACCAGAGGCCACCCGCAACAGCCAACGCTCCCCAGCCTGCCGCCAGCGCGCTTGAGCGGCCAAGCCGGGTGGCCAGCGTCGCCGCAGCGCCGAGAAGCCCTGCGACGGGGGAAAAGCCGCCCTTCCACACGGCAAGGATGGACAGCGGAGCGTCGGCGTAGCTCGACCAATGCGCTGCGACGTAACCGGTCCGCGCCGCGACCATTCCAGCGACGATGGCGCTGGTTGCGGCTGCCGATACGCGAGGGAAGCGGAACCGACCGGCCAGCGTCGTGAGGCCAAGGAACACGACGATGCACAGCACAGCAAGCCCGCGATCGACGACCAGCATCAGCGGCCCGATGGCAATCGCACCCCCCATCAGAGAAACGCGGCCGTGCTCTTCCAAATCATATAGGCCGCCACCACGAAGATCAGGACGGCGAAGACCGTGGTGAGCGTGCCGCCGGTGCCGAGGCGCTTCGCGATCCGCGTGCCGATCAGGCCACCGACAACCCCACCGGCGATGAACACGAAAGCGAGCGGCCAGTCCACCAGACCGGAAAACGCGTAATTGGCGGCCGTCGTCAGCCCGAACGCGGTGACGGCGACCAATGACGTGCCGACAGCGTTCAAAATCGGCATGCCCGTCGACCCGATCAGGCCGGGGACGATCAGAAAGCCCCCGCCGATGCCGAAGAAGCCCGAGAACAGACCGGTGCCGAGGCCATAGCCCAGCACCTTCGGTGCCTTTTCCCGGTTGCACTCCGCTCCCGGGCTACCCGTGTCACCCCGCCCGCGCAGCATCAGGACGCCGACGACGACCATGACCAGCGCGAACAGGAATAGGAGCTTGCCGCCGTCGACGGCCTTGCCCGCAGTGGAGCCGAACAGGGCACCGATGACGCCGGCGGTCGCATACATGCCGCCACAGCGCCATTTAACGGTGTGCGCCCTTGCATGACCGATCAGCCCGGTTGCAGCGTTAGCGGCGACCGCGAACGCGCTCGTGCCGATGGCGAGGTGGGCGTTGGGCACGCGCACCAGATAGACCATGAGCGGGACAGCGAGGATCGAGCCTCCCCCGCCGACCAGACCGAGGGTGAAGCCCACCAGGCTGCCCGACAGCGCGCCCAGCAGATACTGGATCGGTTCGAGGGTCATGCCGCCTTGCCGATCTCATGCGGAGCCGCCATCCACTCATGGCCTTTCAGCATGCCCTGCCAATAGATCGGGGGCAGCATCCGCTCCTTCAGGAACCAGGCCGCGCGCGTCGGGCGCGTGCCGTTCAGCAGCCACGACGGAAAGCTGGGGAGGAGTTTTCCACCATAGCCGAACTCGGCAAGGACGATCTTGCCGCGCTCGACGGTAAGCGGGCACGATCCATAACCGTCATAGTCGGCGACTGGGGCTTTACCATCGAGTGCGGCGAGCGCGTTGACCGCCACCACGGGTGCCTGCTTGCGGGCTGCCGCGGCCGTCTTCGCATTGCTCGTCCCGGCAGCATCGCCCAAGGCAAAGACGTCGTCGTACCGCTTGTGGCGCAGCGTGGCCTCATCGACCTCGACGAAGCCGTTTGCCGCCGCGAGCGGACTTTTGGCGACGACGTCATGCGAAACCTGAGGCGGCACGACGTGGAGCATGTCGAACTCGCGCTCGACCCGCTCGCTGACGCCGTCCCGCTTGTGCTCGAACGTGGCAATACGCCGATCGGCGTCGACCGCGACTAGGTTGGATTCGAGCCTGAGGTCGATCCCGTACTTCCCGACATATTCCATCAGCGCAGGGACGTAGGTCGCAACGCCGAACAGCGCCGGGCCGGCGTTGTGAAACTCGACGTCGATCGCTGGAAGAACACCGTGATCGCGCCAGATGTCGCAGGACAGGTACATCGCCTTTTGAGGAGCGCCGGCGCATTTGATCGGCATCGGCGGTTGCGAGAACAGCGCGCGTCCCCGCTGCAATTCCTGGACAAGCTGGCAGGTGTAAGGTGCCAGATCGTAGCGGTAATTGGACGTGACACCGTTGCGGCCGAGTGCTTCGGGAAGCCCGGCGATCTTTTCCCATGCGAGGCGCAGGCCGGGGGCGACGATCAGGACACGGTAAGCGATCGTATCCCCGTCGCCCAGGGTGATCGCCCGACGCTCGGGGTCGATGGCAATCGCAGGCAGCCGGATCCATTCGACGCCCTTGGGCATCACGTCGGCTTCCGCCTTGCGGGTCTGTTCGGGGGTGAAAACGCCCGCCCCGACCAACGTCCAACCGGGCTGATAATAGTGATCTTGGGCCGGATCGACGACCGCGATCGACACTTGGGCGTTGCGCTTCAGAATGCTGGCGGCCGTTGCGATACCCGCGGCTCCGCCTCCAATGATGACGATGTCGTAGGTCATTTGCCGGCCTTTCCGGAACGGCGGGCGAGCGCCGACTTCAGATCGGCCAGATCGTATCCGGCTGCCTTGGCCTGACCGATGATCGTCGCCGGATCGGCGTGATCCGCCTCCGCCAGCGCCCATAGGGTGGCCGCCCGCGTGCCGCTTCGGCAGAAGCCGAGCGTCGGCCCCGGCAGCGAGGCCAGCGCTTCCTTCATCCGGTCCGCATCGGCATCGGTCGCCTTGCCCGGCACGATCGGGACATGGGCGAACCCAAGGCCATGTTCTTCGGCGATCCGGGCCATTTCGTGCGCGCTCGGCTGCCCTGGCTCCTCGCCATCGGGCCGGCTCGAAATGATCGAGTGGTATCCTGCCTGTGCGGCAGCAGCGACGTCATTTCGGGTAAGTTGGGGAGCAGCCGAGAAGGACGATGTGATCTTCTTGAAGGCCATGTGACGTCTCCTATCCGGTCACGCCGAACGGCGTGGGGTGAGTGCGAAGCAGTGGATGGCTGCGCCGAGCGCCATTGCAGCGATGAAGAGCAGCGCGGGGGCAGGCTGGATCGCGAGTGCGGCGATGGCAGGGCCCGGGCACAGGCCGACAAGGCCCCAGCCTATGCCGAACAGGGCGGCACCGCCGATGAGGCGCGCGTCGATCGGCGACGTGGCGGGCGTATGGAATTGCTCGGCGACGATCGGCGTGGAGCGCCGACGCACGATGAGCCAGGCCAGCGCCATCGGCAGGATCGCTCCGGCCATGACGAAGGCGAGGGTCGGGTCCCAGGCACCGGCGACGTCGAGGAACGCCCGCACCCGCGCAGGATCGATCATGCCGGACACGGCGAGGCCGGCGCCGAACAGCGTGCCGCTCATGAGCGAAAGGAGGCTCTGGCGCATCACGATACCACTCCCGCCAGACGCATGAGGGTCACGGTGGCGATACCGGTCGCCATGAACGTACCCGTCGCAACGATGGACCGCGGCGACAGGCGCGACAGGCCGCAGACGCCGTGACCGCTGGTGCACCCCGCGCCGAGCCGCGTACCGATCCCGACGATCAGCCCGGCGACGGCGATCAGCCCAAGGGATGTCGGGAAGCGGGCTTCCACATCCACATCGGCCGCGGCCAGCGCCGCACCCAGCGGCAGCCCTGCCGTGAAAAGCAGTGCTGTCATCCAGGGAGCGCCCCCTTCGGAGAGGCCGAGGACACGCGCGAACATCCCGCTGACCCCGGCGATCCGACCGTTGCCCAGCAACATGATCGCCGCAGCGACACCGATCATCAGGCCACCGATGAAGCCGGCAAGCGGCATGGCATGGGGAAAAAATTCGGGCATCACAGCGCATCCAGTGGAATCTTGAGGTAGCGGGTGCCGTTGGCTTCCGGCGCCGGCAGATGGCCGCCGCGCATGTTCACCTGCACCGACGGCAGGATGAGCTTGGGCATCGCCAAGGTGGCGTCCCGACTGGTGCGCATCGCGACGAAGTCGTCTTCGTTCACCCCTTCGTGGACATGGACGTTGCCGACGCGCTGCGCGCCCACGGTCGTTTCCCAGACATACCGGTCGCGACCCGCAGCCTTGTAGTCGTGGCACAGGAACAGTCGCGTCTCGTCAGGCAACTGCATCAGCCGGCGGATCGAGCGGAATAGCTGGCGCGCATCACCACCGGGGAAATCCGCGCGTGCGGTGCCGTAATCCGGCATGAAGAGGGTATCGCCGGTGAAGACCGCGTCGCCGATGACATAGGCCATGTCGGCGGGGGTGTGCCCCGGCACATGCAGCGCGATGGCCTCGATGTCGCCGATCGCAAAACGGTCGCCATCGTCGAACAGGCGGTCGAACTCGGAGCCGTCGCGTTCGAAGTCGGTTCCGGCGTTGAAAATCTTGCCGAAGACGTTCTGCACGCGAATGATCTCGCGGCCGATCGCGAGCTGACCACCCAGCACCTTTTGCAGATAGGGCGCCGCAGACAGGTGATCGGCATGGGCATGGGTTTCGAGCAGCCATTCGACCGAGAGGCCGTGCTCCCGCACATATGCGATGACCGCGTCCGCTGATGTCGTCCCGGTGCGGCCTGCCGCGGCGTCGAAGTCCAGGACGCTGTCGACGATCGCCGCCTTCCGCGTGGCAGGGTCCCAGACGACGTAGGTCGCGGTGTTGGTCGGCTCATCGAAGAAGGAATGGACAATCGGCGCTCCTGCCGCCTTCGCACGTTCAATCTGCGCAACTGCCTTGTTTAACGCCGACTCCACGATCGTCTCCATTTATTGATTTCATGGTTTATGTAGTTGTATAATCTGCTTGCGTCAACGGGCTGCCCGTGCCATCTGAAAAGCATGGAAACGATGGATGCAGACGTACCGCGCTCGTTGCGCATCGGGGACGCGGCCCCGAATTTCATTGCCCGCACGACGCAGGGCGAGATGTCGCTCGATCAGTATCGTGGTCGTTGGGTCGTGTTCTTTTCGCACCCGGCTGATTTCACGCCGGTCTGCACCAGCGAGTTCGTGGCCTTGGCGAAGGCCGCACCGCAATTCGAGGAGCTGGATTGCGTCCTGCTCGGGTTGTCGGTCGACAGCCTGTATTCGCACGTCGCCTGGTTGCGCGCGATCAAGGATGTCTTCGGTGTAGAGGTGCCGTTCCCGGTCGTCGAAGACCCGTCGATGGCGGTGGGTTACGCCTACGGCATGCTCGACGAACAGGCCGGCGACGCCTCAGCCGTCCGCGCGACTTATTTCATCGATCCCGAAGGCATTATCCGTGCGCTCAACTGGTATCCGATGAACGTCGGGCGATCCGTCGACGAGATGCTCCGCACAGTCAGGGCATTGCAGCGTTCGGCCGATGGGCAAGCCTATACGCCGGCCGACTGGCAGCCGGGTGATGATGTCCTGCTGCCGCCTGCCTTGCCGGGTAGCGCCGGTGACGACTGGTTTCATCAGTTAAAGGCCGATCGATGACAGCGATCCATCAATCCCGCGCGATCGCCGATGCGGCGGTCGAAAAGCTGCGCGTGTTCGCCCAGCCTCAGCGCCTCATGATCCTGTCCTATCTGCTCGGCGGTGAGCGTCAGGTTGCGGACATAGAGGCTGCTACCGGCGTGACCCAACCGGCCCTCAGCCAGCAGCTTGCCGAGCTGCGCCGCGCCGATCTGGTGAAGACAAGACGTGAAGCCAAGCAGGTTCACTACCGGCTTGCCGATGACGCAGCTGCACTGTGCGTGCGCACGCTGGAAGCGATGTTCGGCGCTGACGATACAGCCGTGGAGGAAGCAGCTCCCGCTCCCCGTCCGGCGCGAGCGCGCGGGGCGTCGGTTGCCGCGCGGCCGCGAAACATGGGCGCGGCCGTGTTTGCGAGGGTCGGATGATCATTCCGGTTGTGGAAGGAAAAATGAGATGCGGCTTCCCGTTATCGCAGTTGCAGGATGCCTTGCCGTCATGAGCAGTGCCGGGTCAGCGGGAGGCACCGCTCAACAGCCCGTGATTGCCGGCTATGGCAAGATCACGCCGGTAGAAGGCGCGGTTGAGCGGCCGGACCGCTCCCTGCGCTATCGGGTACTGTTCAGCGTGACGAAGGCGGCGTCATCCCCCGACAAGGTCAATCCCTCGCTGGAGAAGGTCGCGCGCTTTCTGAATCTGCTCGGCGCGGACAACGTGCGGCCAGCACAGGGAGATGTGGTCGTGATCGTCCACGGCCCGGCGACACCGATTATTGCTGAAAATGGGGCGTATGCGACGAAAACCGGCGCTGCCACGAACCCTAATCTTGCCCTGATAGCGGCGTTGAAACGAGCAGGCGTGTCCGTTCGGGTGTGCAGCCAGGCTCTGGTCGGGAACGGGATTGCCCCTGCTGAGGTCGACAAGGTCGTCGAAGTCGATGTGTCGGCGCTTACGACGATGGCGACGTTGCAGATACGCGGTTGGGCATTGATCCCGGACTGATCGCTTTCACACTGTCCCGAAGCGCGATCGATTCCGAGAACGTCCCCTCGTCTCGTTGGCCGTTCCTTGGTGGGACGAGCGATAAGACCTCGGATACCGATCGGATGTCGACCGCCTGTTTGATGATAGCGGCCGCTGCAGCTCTCATGGGCCTGCTTGGATCGTTTCAATTGTACGATGGGCTCACGGCACGACATGACGTTGCCCTGATGATGTGACGATGCGATAGCTCTCCCCGGGTGTTCGCCGCCATATTCGGAGGTGGGCAGGTTCTTACGCTGGTCGGGCCGCCAGCGTCCGAATTCTCACGTCCGGATACCCTGTTGATGAGCCATGCCCAATCGCACCCCAGTGCGATCCGCCGTTTTCTCGAAGCACAGTCATCAGCCGGACTGGTTCTCATGGCCGCCGCGGTGGTTGCGCTCATCATCGCCAACTCGCCTCTCGGACCGGGTTATGCAGCGATGCTGCACGCCTATGTCGGGCCGCTGTCGCTCGAACACTGGATCAATGACGGTCTGATGGCGGTGTTCTTCCTGCTCGTCGGGCTGGAGATCAAGCGCGAGGTAGTAGACGGCCAGCTCTCGACATGGCCGCGGCGCGTCCTGCCGGGCATCGCAGCCGCCGGCGGCATGATCGTGCCCGCTCTTATCTATCTCGCATTCAATGCCGGACCGACCGCGGCCGGATGGGCGATCCCCGCGGCGACCGATATCGCCTTCGCGCTGGGCGTCATCGCACTGCTCGGTAATCGCGTGCCTGCATCGTTGCGCGTGTTTCTCGCGGCGCTGGCGATCATCGACGATCTCGGCGCGGTGCTCATCATCGCGCTGTTCTACACGGCCGACCTCTCGTTGCCTGCACTAGCGGGGGCGGGAGCGGCGCTCGCGGTTTTGATCGGGTTCAACCTGTTCAAGGTACGACGCCTGTCGCCCTATCTTCTCGTGGGCATCGTTCTTTGGGTACTGGTTCTGCGCTCGGGCATCCACGCGACGCTCGCCGGTGTCATGCTGGCCTTCACCATACCGATGGAGCGCACTCCCGGTCGATCCGACCATGCCTGCGTCAGCCCGCTGCATCGACTGGAACATGCCCTGCATCTGCCGGTGAGCTTTCTGATCGTTCCCGTCTTCGGGCTGGCGAATGCCGCGGTGCCGGTGCTGGGGCTCCCGCCGAGCGCGCTGGTCGCGCCCGTCACGCTCGGCGTCGCGGCAGGATTGCTGCTCGGCAAGGTCGGAGGCGTCTTCGGCTTTGCGTCGATCGCGGTCAGGCTGGGGCTGGCCGACAGGCCCGCACATGCGGGGCGGCTTCAGATGCTCGGGGTAGCGCTCCTGTGCGGCATCGGGTTCACGATGAGCATCTTCATCACGCTGCTCGCCTTTCCGAGCAGTCCCCTCCTCCAGGCGGAGGCCAAGATCGGTGTTCTTGCCGGCTCGCTGATTTCCGGTCTGCTCGGCTATTTCACACTGCGATGGGCCAAGCGTGATTCCGGGGGCAACGTCAGGTGAGCGCCAGTTTCCCGGCTGCGATCAGAAGGACAGCGCCGAGCGCCTGAAGCAGGCGCCGGGAATCGAGCTTCGACACACCGAGCCGGGTGCCGATCAGCGCGCCGAGAAAGACGGCCACGACAAAGATCGGCAACTCGCGCGGCAACCGGCCGACCGACGTGAGGTTGTCAAGCAACCCGGCGATCGAGACGCACAGGATGAAGGCGGCCGACAGTCCCGACGTGCGGCGCGGCGTCTCCCAGCCCAGGAGCAGCACGAGCGGACTGAGGAATATGCCGCCCCCTGTCCCGGTCAGCCCAGACAGCGCGCCGATGCCCGCTCCGGAGAGGATCGCGATTCCATGGCGAGGCGGCACCGGTTCCGGCGCTTCATGCTTCGACGGCCACAACAGGCGGATCGCGGCAAGCAGCAGCACGGCCGCGACGATCGGGCGGTAGATGTACCCCGGCAGATGGAGTTGCCCTGCCAGATAGGCGGCCGGGATCGCGCCGATCACGAACGGCAGCAGCAGCCTTGCATTGAATTGCCCGGCGCGCACGAAGCGCCAGGTCGTGAAACTTGCGACGAGAATGTTGAGGATCAGCGCGGTCGGGCGCATCGTCTCGGCGGGCAGCGAGAACAGCGCCATGATCGCCAGATAGGCCGATGCGCCGGCATGGCCGACCGAGGTGTAGAGTGCCGCACCCGCCATCATCAGAAGGGCGAGCAGCAGTACGGTGGAGGCATCCATCGCACGGACTTTCGGATAAGCAGTGACGGGATACGGCTATTGCGCCGATCCCCTATTGTCAGCCCATGACGATCATCTGCACCGCGATCAGTGCGAGCAGGACCATCACGAATTGGCGAAAGCGGTCGACGGGCAGTCGCTTGATAAGCGAGCGCCCGGCCCAGGTGCCGGCGATCATCGCGAGGCCCATCGCAATCGCAAGGGGCCAGAAAGCCGGTCCAAGATCGATCGTCGCGCCATAAACGATGGTCTTGGCACCGTGCATGGCAATGGCCGCAGTCGCATCGCTCGCAACATAGGCGAGCGGGGGCAGGCCGAGGCTGAGGAAGACCGCGGCGCCGAGCGGTCCGGCACTGCCCACAAGGCCGGATAGCAGGCCGGTAATGCCACCCCCGACGACCAGAACCCGGCGCGATGGCTTGAACGCGATCATACCCGTCGCCTTGAGAACGACGAGCAACAGGATCGCTCCACCGACCAGGCGAGTGACGAGGCTGGTCGGAAGTGATGCGAAGGACAATGCCCCCAGCATCGACAGCGGAATGGCCGCCGCGAGAAACAGCAAGACCGGGCGCCAGCGTATCTGCTGCCAGTTCATGACGGCACGGGCACCGTTACCGATGATCTGGATGATCGTCAGCAGCGGCACTGCTTCGGTCACGCCGACGACTTGGTTGAGGAGCGGCAGGAGCAACAATGCGCCTCCGAAGCCCGCAGACCCCGAGATTGCGGCTGCAACGAACGCACCCAGGACGAGTAGCAAATAGTCAGTCATGCGGCGCCCGGCCTGCCGGCGCGAGCGCCGGGCATGGTCAGTCGTTGTCCTCGCGCTCGCGCGAAATGATCTTGTAGTCCGCTGACAGCTTCAGATCGTACACGCCGTCCTTGCAACGGGCGTTGTCCACCTCGAATCCACCGTCGTCACGCTCGACCTTCGTCGGATTGGTGCAGCCAGCGGCGCGGATTGCCTTCATCACCGATGCGCGCTGCGCCTTGGTGGGCATGTCATTATCGGCAAAAGCAGGCGTCGCCAACGCGATCGCGACCGTTGCCGCAAGCAGCATCTTCATGAAAATTCTCCCGTTGCAGTTCCGGGCAAACGTCATTCTTTCGAGAGCGTTCCTGATCGATATCAGTATCGGTCAACACCGTGCGTTGGTGCAGCTGTTCGCATCATCCCCAGCGCCGCGCGGCGAGAAGGGCGATTGCCAGGACCGTCAACGACAGCACGATGCTGGCAGCGGCATAAGCAATGGCAGAGCCGATCTCGCCGCGTTCCCATAACGTCACGATATCCAGCGAGAAGGTCGACCATGTCGTAAAGCCGCCGATCAGTCCGGTCGTCACGAACAGCCGCAGTTCGGGATCGTTGATGCTCCTTGCCGCGAACAGGCCGATCATCAGGCCCATCAACGCCGAGCCGACGACGTTGATGACGAGCGTACCCCAGGGAAAGTTCGCACCCGTGAAACGCAGGGCAAGCAGACCAACCCCGTGGCGCAGCATTCCGCCGATGCCCGAGCCAAGGAACACGACCAGGAAACCTGTCCAAAGAGGCATTGTCATTCCGTTGCTTGCAGAGTGGCAAAGAAGCCGACGGAAGGCAGCGCGTCGGTCAGCCCGAGGCGAGCAACCCGGCGACCACGAAGCCGAAGACGATCCGATACCACCCGAACGGCTCGAAACCGTGCCGACCGACGTAGCGGACGAGCCATCTTACGACCGCCATCGCGACGACGAACGACACCACCAGCCCGACACCGATCGCCATCACGTCATCGACCCCGATGATGTCGCGGTTCTTATAGAGATCGAGCGTAGCGGCGCCGAACATGGTCGGGATCGCCAGGAAGAACGAGAATTCCGTGGCCGCTCGACGCTCGACACCCAACGCAACGCCGCCCATGATGGTCGCGCCGGAGCGAGACACGCCGGGGATGAGCGAGAGAAGCTGGCAAAGCCCGATCCCGAGCGCGAGCGATGGCGACAGGTGTTCGACGTCGCCGGCAACGACCGCACGGCGCTTGGCCCACCGTTCGATCACGATGATCGCAATCCCGCCTGCAACAAGGCTGACGACCACGACATAGGGCGAAAACAGCACCTGTTTGATGAAGTCGTGTGCCAGTCCGCCGACGATGACGGACGGAATGAAGGCGATGAGGACGTTGCGCGAAAAGCGTCGTGCGCCGGCATCGCCCTTCAATCCGGTCACCACCAACCACAGCTTTGCGCGATAGAGCCAGCAGACTGCCAGAATCGCGCCGACTTGGATGACGACATCGACGATGCCCGCTTGCCGTCCCTCATAGCCGATCAGACGCTCGGTGAGGATGAGGTGGCCCGTCGAGGAGACGGGAATGAACTCGGTCAGGCCCTCGACAATGCCGAGGACGACGGGTGCGACCAATGCGGTAGGATCGATCATGCCCGCCTCTCGACGTAACGGGCAAACGGAGCCGCCATGCGGGCACGATCGCCCAGCTCCGCCTCGATCGCGATGAGGCGGTTATATTTGGCAAGCCGCTCGCCGCGACACGGGGCGCCCGACTTAATCTGGCCTGCACCCATCGCGACCGCAAAGTCGGCGATGAAGTCGTCTGCGGTTTCACCGGAGCGATGCGACACCATCGTCCCCCATCCCGCTTGCTGGCAGATGCGGACGGCCTCGATCGTCTCCGTCACCGTTCCGATCTGGTTCGGCTTGATGAGGGCGGCATTGGCAGCGTGTCGGGCGATGCCTTCACGGATGATGCGGGGGTTGGTGACGAACAGGTCGTCCCCGACGATCTGTATCCGATCGCCCTGGTCGGCGGTCTGATCGATGAACCCGGCCCAGTCTTCCTCGCCAAAGCCGTCTTCGATCGAGACGATCGGATAGGCATCGATCCAGCGCCCGTAGAGTGCGAGCAGTGCCGCCCGATCGAGCCGTCCGGTGCGCGACCGCGACAGGTGATAGCTCTCACCCTCGGCAAAGGACGATGCGGCGGGATCGAGCGCAATCGCGATATCGACCCCGGGGCGATACCCTGCACGTTCGATGGCTGCGACGATCAGCTCGCAGGCGGCCTCGTTGCTGTCGAGCCGAGGCGCGAAGCCACCCTCGTCACCCACCGAGGTCGCAAGCCCGCGGTCGTGCAACAGGCTACGCAGGGCGGCATAGGTTTCCGCACCGTAGCGCACGGCTTCCGCGAAACCCGGCGCACCGTGCGGCACGATCATGAATTCCTGGAAGTCCAGGCTGCTGTCGGCATGTTTGCCGCCGTTCAGGACGTTCATGCAGGGCACCGGCAGGAGATAGTCATCGGCGTCGTTCAGGCTCCGGTAGAGTGGTCGCCCTTGTGCCAGCGCGGAGGCGCGCGCGACGGCAATGGAAACGCCCAGGATGGCGTTGCCACCGAGCCGGCCCTTGGTGTCGGTGCCGTCGAGTGCGATCATCACATGATCGATGTCGGATTGCGCGCGGGCATCCAACCCCATGAGTGCATCTGCAATCTCGCCTTCGACATGAGCGGCAGCGCGCCGCACGCCCTTGCCGCCGTAACGGTTACGGTCGTCGTCGCGAAGTTCGACGGCTTCGTGCAGGCCGGTCGAAGCCCCGGACGGGACCGAGGCGGTTGCCGAGTTTCCGTCCGTCAGCGTCACCGTGACGGACAGGGTCGGATTGCCCCGGGAATCCAGGATTTCCAGGGCTTGGAGACGGGCGATCTGGCTGTCGATGGACATGGGAAATTTCCTGTCAGGAGATGATCGCGCGATCGAGGATCGCGGTCGTTGCGGCGAATTCGTAGAGGATGGCACCGGCGGTCGGGATGTCGAACGTCTCGACCCCGACCGCATCGATGCCGTCGAGCGCCATGGCGAGTGCGCGCAGGCTGTTGCCGTGCGCCACGACCAGCGTGGCGCCGCCTTGCATAATGGCAGGCAGCATGACGTGGATGTGGTAGGCGAGCACGCGCGCTGCCGTATCGCGCAGGCTCTCCCCGTCGGGCGGTGCATCGGCATAGGAGCGGCGCCAGCGCAGCACCTGTTCGACGCCGTACCGATCTGCGGCTTCCGCCTTGTTCAGCCCTGTCAGCGCGCCGTAATCGCGTTCGTTGAGAGCCAGGTTTGCGATGACGGGAACGTCCTGACTGCCGGTCACGGCCGTGACGATGGCAGTGGTGTCGGCGCACCTGCGTAGCGTCGACCGGAAGATGCGGGCGGGCCGAATGCCGCGGTCCAGCAACTGACGGGCAACGGCGTCGGCCTGTCCGCGCCCGTTTGCCGTCAATGCGGGATCGGCCGATCCGGTAAAGCGATTGGCGGCGTTGGCTTCGCTTTCTCCATGTCGAAGCAGGATCAGGCGCGCATGGGCAGCTCCGTTCATCGTTCAATGGGCCATCAGCAACGGGATTTCGGCTGCGGCGAGCAGATGCCGCGTGGTGCCGCCCATGAACCATTCGACGAGCTGGTTGTGCCGGTAGGCGCCGGTCACCAGTAGATCGGCTCCGACAGCCTTGGCTTCCGCGACGAGCTGCGCACCCAGATTGTCACCCTGTCGGGGGACGACATGAAGTTCGTGCGTCACGCACAGTTCGTCGAGCAGCGCCTCGAGCTTCAGCGCCGGATCGCCATCCTCGCCGATGCGGATCGCGGTGACCCGGCTTGCCACCCGCAACCATGGTGCCGCCTCCCTGATCGCATGGCGGGCCGTATCGCTGTCGCTGAGACCGACAGCCATATGGCTGAATGCGGTGACGGCACCGGGCTGCCAGTGCGGTGGTACGATCAGGACCGGTTTGTCGGTGGAAAAGAGGGCTGCGTGAATGGCATCGCCACTGTCCATGCTCTGTTCGCGCGCGACCACGATCAGCGCATCGACGTTCGCGGCCTCGCTCGTAACGACGGCTTCTTCCGTGCCGACGACCGACCGCCAGAATACCCGTGGCGTGTCCTCGCCTGCCCCGGCGTTCCACGCGACGAAGGCGGCATGGGCCGCATCGGCACGCTCCTGCGCGGTCCCTTCATCACGTTCGCGCATGCGCTGGAACTGGATTTCCTCATCGCTGGAGGCGTGAATCCTATCGGGATCGACGACGACGTTGAGTGCTTCGATCGAAGCGTCGCCCAATGCTTTTGCGGCAAGAACCGCCGCATCCAGACAGGCAGGCGCGCTGTCCGCGCCCACGATGACAGCAAGCAGCTTCATGACATGATCTCCTGTGGCGAGGGATGAACGACTTTTGGATCAGCTATGCGCCCGGCCCGCGTCCGTGTGCCCAGCAGATAGTTGCGGAGCCACGGGTCCTGGCTGTGCTCCAGCTCACGGACGGGGGCGACGGCAAGGATCGTGCGATCCGACAGAACCGCGACACGGTCGCAGATGGTGTAGAGGGTATCGAGGTCGTGGGTCACGACCACCACGCTCAGGCCTAGTTCGCTTGCCAGACCACCGATCAGGGCATCGATCTGTGCTGCCATGATCGGATCGAGACCGGCAGTCGGTTCGTCGAGGAGGATGAGATCCGGGTCGCGCACGATCGCCCGCGCCACCCCCACACGCTTTTGCAACCCGCCGGAAAGCTCGGACGGGAACTTCCACAGCGCATCCTCGGGAAGTCCCGATGCGAGCGCCTTCATTCTTGCGACCGACAGGATCAGCTCTTCCGGCAAACCGTGATGTTCGCGCAGCGGCATCGCGATGTTGTCCAGAACGCTGAAATCGGAAAACAGTGCGTTGGCTTGAAAGAGCACGCCCCAGCGCTGTTTGATCGCGGCCAGCGTCCGGTCGTCAGCCTGGTACAGATCGTCTCCGAACAGCCTGACGGTGCCCGCTTTCGGTGGCAGCAGGCCGATAATGCATCGAAGCAGAACCGATTTTCCCGATCCCGACGCGCCGACCAAGCCAAGAACCTCGCCACGCTTCATGACGAGGTCCACACCGTCGTGGATGATCCGGCCGCTCAGTTCGGTCACAACGCCCTCAAGAATGAGCGGAGAGGCATCGTCATGCGTGTTCGTCATGACCGGCCCACCCACCAACCGAACAGGCCGGTGACCGTCAGGAGGACGACCGTCGCCACCGCCCCGCTTCGCAGGGCCTCACGGGCTGCCCGCCCCTTGGGAAGCCGGTGCTGGCTATATTCGGCGTAAGTGATGATGCCGGCGCTGATCCCGCCCAGCGGTGCGAAGATGCCCCCTATCGCCCATGCGAGGAGGGCAGTCCGGTTCATGCCAGATTCCATCCGCGAATGACCCGCTCGGCATCATTGTGCTCGTAACCGAGAATGCTGATGCTGGCGGTGTCGAGGATGAAGAGCGCACCGGCCGCGGCGGGAAGCCCCAGCCAGCGCGCAGCCAGCACCCGCAGGATATGGGCGCTGGAAAAGATCAGGATGTCGGACGTGGAGGCCCGCAGGCGTTCGACGACGCGATCCGCCCGCGCCGTGATGTCGTCAGGTGTTTCACCTTGCGGGCAGCCATCGCGAAACAGCATCCAATCCGGGCGATCGGCCAGAATCTCTTTCGTGGTTCGACCTTCGTAGGCACCGTAATCCCACTCCGCGAGGTCATCGACGATTGCGATCTTCCGGGAGAAGCCTGCCAGTTCGCCGGTTCGACGCGCGCGCTGCGACGGGCTGGACCATATTTGCGAAAAGGGACGTGCCGGCAGGCGCTCGCTCAGGCGTTGGGCAGCTTCCTCCCCGCCCTTCGTCAAGGGAATGTCGCTTCGACCCGTATGCTGACGTGTCAGGCTCCAGGCCGTCTCACCATGACGGACAAGCCAGAATTGCGGCAGCCCCGTCATCGACGCGCTCCCCGGCCAGCGGCTTCAGGTGCTGCCACATCAGCCAGGCCGAGAGTGCGGCCCGCAAAACCCCCGGCGTCGAGATAACGAATGCCTGCCGCCTCCTGATAGCGCAGCAGGGTGACGAGACCATTCCCGGCGGCAGCGGATCGCTGCTCGCCCCGGACATAGGGGGTCATCCGCCCCCCGGGCATCGCTTCGCTCATTACCCGGCCGGTCAGCGCACCATGCGGCGTCGGGGAGAGGCGTAGCAAGGCCATCATCGTGTGTCCGATATCCGCGTTGCTGACCGGTGCCGGATCGACGAAACGCCGTTTGAAATCGGGGCCGATCGCCGCTGTGAAGTTGAGGGTGTCGCCGCGGCCGAAGCTGCCGTGCATGCCCTGGCCTTGCTGCAGCGTCGTATCCGCCACCTCCACCTGACAGTTCGTCGGTATTGCGCAGCCGGTCGTTGCCGAGCGGAAGATGACGACGATCGACGGTACGGGGGGCAGCGCTGCCCCTTTGAGGTTGATCGACGATAATGGCAGCGTGCCGGCGATCGAGCCGAGCCGATCATCGACGAAGATTCCGCTGATATAATCCTGGTCAAGCAGCGCGGTGACGATACGGCGCGCGAGCGTCGGATCGCGTCCAGGCAGGTACAACAGGTCCGACCCGCCATTGGCGGCAACCACGATGTCGGGATGAGAGGGATCGGCCCCCAGCAGTGCGTTGCCGCGACTGGGATGAGCACCCGTTGTCACCGGCGCGTTGCCGGCCTCGGGATCGAATGCCGGCATATTCAGCGCCGACGCCAGATCAAGCGCGAGAAAGCCGGGCGGGAGGAAGCCTTCAGGAACATCGGCATACCGCGTCCGTGCTGCACGGCTCGTGTCGCTTTGCTTCGAGATCGTGGAAAAGCCGTGGTCCGACGTGACGATGATATCGGTCGTCCGATCTAGGCCAAGCCGCTTGAGCGCCGTTCGCAGCTTTGCGAGATCTCCATCCGCGTTGCGGATCGCAGCAAAGGTCGTCGGACCATTAATTCCGGGCGTCAGGCGGTTGAGACTGTCGCCCTGATTGTGCTGGGTCCCATCGGGATCGCGTGACCAGAAGACCATCGCGAAAGGCCGGTGACGTGCCTTGAATGACGGCAGCGCCACGCGGGTGGCGACATCGATGAAATAGTCCTGCTGCGCACGATTGGCCTCGCGCGTGCCGGGTGTGCGAGCGTCCCCCGAACGGCCGTTGGCACCCCTGTCCGGTGCGACGAGCGGCAGCCCCGCCCTGGTCATTCCTGTGACAGTGTCGGGCGAAAGCGCGATGCCGCCCGGCCGTCCGGTGGAGTCGTCGACGATGATCGTCGTCATACCGTCGCGAGCGAGGTGATCCTGGATAAGCGCTGGGCCGAGCTTGCCGATCGCGGCGGTGCCGTATCCCGCTTTGCGTGCGGCTTCGAGAACAGTCGTTTCGTTGAGGTAATTGCCGCCGAAGTGCGTATCGACCTCGCCGAGCACGGCATCGTTTTCGAGGAACGGGGTGACGCTGCCCGCCGCGCTTGCGATCGGGGCGGCCGTCCAGATCGTGTTGCTGAAATCGCCGGTATCGCCAAGCTGATGGCCGGTCGCGAGACTGGAGGCATTGGCGGTCGTGAACGTCGGGAATACCGAATGGCTGTTGGGAAAGTAGGTCCCGGCATCCCGTAGCCGGACCAGTTCAGGCGCGGTTTGAGGGGTGACGATCTTGCCTCTCAACCCGTCGATGACGACCAGAATGACGTTGTGCGGAGTGCGGGCGCGCTTTGCGGTGCGAGCTTCGAGTGCCGGTGTAGCGGCAATGGCGACGGCAGCGGCGACGATCGGGAGATAGCGCATCGTTGGTTTCCGTTCGAAAGGCATCAGGCAAGCGCGACGAGCACGGCGCCGGCACCGATCAAACCGATGCCGAACCAGCCCCGCAGGGAGAGGTGTTCACCAAGAAGCGTCACGCCGATGACGGCGACAAAAACGACGCTCAGCTTGTCGATGGGAGCGACCCGCGCTGCGTCGCCGATCTTCAGGGCGCGGAAATAGCAGAGCCATGACGCGCCGGTCGCCAGGCCGGACAGCCCGAGAAACAGCCAGGTACGTGGCGCGATGGTCCCGAGGGGCTGAAATTTGCCGGTAAGCGCGAGCAGCGCGGTCAGCACCACGACAATCACGAGCGTGCGGAAAAGGGTCGCCAGGTCGGAGTTGATTCCTTCGACCCCGATCTTGGCGAAGATCGCGGTCAGCGCGGCAAATCCGGCGGAACCCAGCGCCCAGACGAGCCACGAGGAGGAGCTGACGCTTCCCACTCTCACGCCTGCCCCGTTTCATCGGCCAGCTCGGCGGGCACCGCATCTTCATGCCGGACGCCGCCCGGACCGATGCTCCAATGCTCCAGATGCTTGTAGACGATCACTTTGCCCGCGAGCAGATCGCCATGCCCCTCGCAGAAGCGTTCGAGTTCGCCGCGCTGGCCGATCAGCTCGACACACATGGTCAGGTGCGGATCGGAAATCTCGGAGCCATTTTCCCGAATCGGGCCATGATTGCTGTAGCCGTAATGGGTGTGATGGGCGACGGCGTTCATAATGCCGTCGCGCTTCGCCTGCGCGACCAGCTCGCGGTACAGCGGTTTGCGCGACCAGAAGCTACGCGCGCCCGCAGCCTTGTCGGACGGCTTCATGTAGATGCGGATCATCCCGATCTCGCTGGGCGTGACCTTGTGGGGCATCAGTTATGCTCCTTGACGGTGTTGGAAGGACGCCGGCTACGGCGGGATGCGCGGGCGTCGCGCAGCGTTAAGGTGCCGGTATGAGCGCGGGCGGGACGCTTGGGCACGGCGATCCGCTGCGACAGGTAAATGCCGTTATGGCCCGAGCAGATGTAGGCGACGAAACAGGCCACCGCGATCGGCACGGCATGGGTGGCGCCGAACAGCTCGATCCCCATGATCGTACAGGCCAGCGGCGTGTTGGCCGCCCCGGCGAACACGGCGACGAAACCGAGCGCTGCGAACAGGTCGAGCGGTGCACCGAGCAGCCACCCCAGCGCGTTGCCGAGCGCGGCACCGATGAAGAACAGCGGCGTCACCTCGCCGCCCTTGAAGCCTGCGCTCAGCGTCACGACGGTGAACAGCATCTTGAGCGCCCAACTCCACCGATCGACCGGGCCGCTGAAGAAGCCCGCGATCGTAGGATCACCGGGGATGGCGGACCATACGCCCAGACCCAGATAGGCGCGGGTGCCGACGATCCAGACGAGCGCGATGACCAGGACGCCGCCCAGAGCGGCACGGGCCGGTCCGTAAGGTATGCGGCGCTTGAGGAAGCCGCCGAATGCGTGGTTCGCTTCGGCGAAGACGAGGCCGGCGAACCCGAAGGCGACGCCCGCGATCGTCGCCTTGAGGAGCATCAGCGGCTCGACCAGCAGCGCGCCCGTGGCGGGGGCGGCATAGGCGATGTGATAAGGCGTGTGGTGGATGCCCCAGGCATGACACGTCCAGTCCCCGACCAGCGCGGCGAGCAAGCACGGAATGATCCCGCCATATTCGACGCGGCCAAGCGCCAGCACTTCAAGAGCAAACACCGCGCCTGCCAAGGGCGTGCCGAACACCGCGCCGAAGCCCGCCGCGACGCCGGCCATCAGCAGGATGCGAATACCGGATGCATCGAGACGGAACAGGCCGGCGATGGCACTGGCGAGACTGCCGCCGAGCTGCACGGCGGTTCCCTCGCGTCCCGCCGAGCCGCCGAACAGATGCGTCGCGATCGTGCCAAGGAACACCAGCGGTGCCATGCGGAGCGGTACGCCACCCCCGGGCTCATGGATCTGCTCGACAATCAGATTGTTGCCGGCTTCGACCGAGCGCCCGGTGTGATGATAGAGAAACGCGACGGCTGCCCCGCCCACGGGCAGGAGATACAGCAGCCACGGATGATCGAAGCGGGCCTGTGTAGCGGCATCGAGGCTCCATAGGAAAGCCGCGCACAACGTCCCGACCAGCGCCGCCATCGGCAGCAGGATCAGCGTCCAGCGAACCACCGACATGGCATGGTCGTGCCGGTCGCAAAAGAACGCCGCCACGTTGAACTCATGGTACAGATTGCGAAACGTCGCGCGCACGATTCCTCCTTTGCTGCCTTGCGGCGCCAAGTAGGAATCATCGGCCCTTGCTAGGGCGGTTCGGTCAGACGACCCGGCGGAAATCCATCGCCTTGAAGAGATATATGTCGCTGCAATGCAGCAACGTCAATTCCCGAAATACCATCCTTGCGGGGAAGCCTTGGCCATGTCGTTGGTCGTTTCCCAACCGGGAACGCCGATCAAGCTCTGGCTCGCTCAGTTTGGCGCGTGATCGTCCAATGCTCCAGTTAGTTGTAGACGATCACCTTGTCGCCGAGCAGATCGCCATGACGGCGACAGAAAAGGTCGAGCTGATCGCGATCACCGACCAGTTCAACACAGATCGTCAGATGCGGATCGGCAATTTCCGAGCCGTTCTCCCGGATCGGTTCGTGATTGCTGAAGCCGTAATGGGTATTTTGCGCGACGGCGTTGATGATGCCGTCCGCCTTCGCGGTGCGAATCAGCTCGCGATAGAGCGGCTTTGCCCCCCAGAAGCGACGCGGGCCGATCTTGTCGGACGGCTTCAGATAGATGCGCAGCATCCCGACTTCGCGGTGCTGAACGGTGAAAAGGTCGGGCATGGTAGAGCTTTCGACAGGAAGCGGGATCAGGCGCGCGCGCGCCGGCGAGAAGCGCGGCGCGTGCGGGCATCGCGCAGGGTGGCGTCGGGTGTGAGGTGTGCGGCAGGCACCTTAAGCACGGCGACGCGCTGCGACAGGTAGATGCCGTTGTGGCCTGAGCAGAGATAGGCGACGAAGCACGCGACTGCGATCGGCACCGCATAGGCCGCGCCGAACAGCTCGATCCCCATGAACGTGCAAGCCAGCGGCGTGTTGGCCGCGCCCGCGAACAGCGCGACGAAACCGATCGCCGCGAAAACCCCTGTCGGCACTCCGAACATGGGCGCGAGCGCATTGCCGAGCGCCGCGCCAATGAAGAACAGCGGCGTCACCTCTCCGCCCTTGAAGCCAGCGCTCAGGGTAACGACGGTAAAGAGCAGCTTCAGCGCCCAGCTCCACGGGTGCGTATCGGGGCCGAAAAAGCTGGCAATGGTCAGGTCGCCCGGCGTTGCCGCCAGCGTGCCCAGGCCGAGATAGTCTCGCGTGCCAAATAGCCAGACCAGCGCGATCACGGCGACACCACCGATAGCGGGTCGTAGTGGGCCATAGGGTATCACGCGCTTCAGCCATCCGCCGAGCGCATGGTTGGCCTCTGCAAAGGCCAGCCCGACCAATCCGAATACAACGCCCGCGACGCCGGCTTTGGCGACGAGCAACGCGTCGACCGGCACCATCGCATCGACATGGTAGGCGCCGTGATGAATGCCCCAGGCAAGACAGGTCCAGTCACCCACCAGTGCCGCGACTAGGCACGGTACTAGCGCGCGATACTCGACCCGGCCGATCGCCAGCACCTCCAGTGCAAAGACCGCGCCCGCGATCGGCGTCCCGAAGACCGCGCCGAAGCCCGCCGCGATTCCGGTCATAAGGAGGGTGCGTGTCGCTTCCGCATCCAGCTTGAGGGCGCGCCCAAACCCGCTGGAAAGACTGCCGCCCAATTGCACGGCGGTGCCTTCACGCCCCGCCGATCCCCCGAACAGGTGCGTCACGACCGTGCCGAAGAGGATGAGCGGGGCCATGCGCAGCGGCACACCGCCCCCCGGTTCGTGGATTTGCTCGACGATGAGGTTGTTGCCGCCTTCGACCGAACGCCCTGTCAGATGGTAGAGCAGTCCGACCAAGAACCCGCCGATCGGCAGCAGGTAGAGCAGCCAGGGAAAGGCATAGCGAAGCCGGGTTACGGCATCGAGGCTCCACAAGAAGGCCGCGCAGAGCGTTCCCACCGCTGCGGCCATCGGGACCAGAATCAAAGTCCACCGCAGCACCGACATGGCATGGGTGCGGCGCTCGCGAATGAACGCTGCCATGTTGAACTGGTCGTAGAGATTGCGAAACGTCGCGTGCACGATTCCTCCTTGCTGCCTTGCGGCGCCTGGTAGGAATCATCGGCCCTTGCGAGGGCGGTTCGGCCGAATGGCCCGGCGGAAATCCATCGCCGTGCCCGAGCATATGCTGTCCGACGGCGACCTGGTCAACCACGGCAGGGTCACGATGAGACCGTTGTTTTGGTGAAGATAAATAATTGGCTCGCCCATGGAATAAACCCCGACGAGCATCGTCTACGCTTTCGAGACCGATGCGCCGGAGGCTTATGCATAGACGAAACTGGATGCTGGGTCTGACTGCTTTAGCCCTGCTCACCGGCGCAGCCGCGGCCGCCCCTGCCGATGGCTACGCCAGCATGGTGTCTGCCGCGATGGACCGGATGATGGCGGGCATGATGGTCAAGCCGTCCGGCGACGTCGACCGCGACTTCGTCGCGATGATGCTTCCGCACCATCAGGGCGCCATCGATATGGCGGTGGCGGAGCTGCGCTACGGTCATAACGAGCAGCTCAAGCGCATCGCACAGGAGATCATCATCGATCAGCAGCAGGAGATCGCCGCCATGAAGCTGGCGATCGGTCAGCCGCTACCCCCTTCGACGCCAGCCCCGACGCAGGGCGGTGACCACCACAGCCATATGGAGCACTGACATGATCCGGACCATCCTGCGCTCGGCCGCCTTGCTGATAAGCGCCGCACCGGGCATCGCCATGGCCCAGCAGGCGCCGTGGAACGCCAGGGACGTGCCTGTCAGCCACCGCGACCGCGTCTATGCATCCGAACAATTCTCCAACACGGTGTCGGTGACGGACCCGGCCGACAACCGGCTGCTCGGCGTCATCAAGCTTGGCGATCCGCAGCCGATGAATTTTTCACCGCTCTACAAGGGGCAGGTGCTGGTTCACGGACTCGGCTTCTCGCCGGACGGGAAGACCCTCGCGGTCGTGTCGATCGCATCGAACGCCGTGTCGTGGATCGACACCGCCACCAACACCGTCAAGCATACGACTTATGTCGGGCGCAGTCCGCACGAGGCGTTCTTTACACCGAACGGCAAGGAAGTCTGGGTCACCGTCCGCGGCGAGGACTATATCGCCGTGCTCGACCCTACGACGTACAAGGAAACCGGGCGCATCAAGACGCCCGGTGGTCCGGGTATGACGATCTTCTCGCCCGATGGCCGATACGGCTATGTCTGTTCGTCGTTCAATCCGGTGCTGGCCGTGTTCGATGTCGCAACCCACGCGCAGGTCGGACAGGTGGCACAGCCGAGCCCATTCTGTCCCAACATCGCCGCGACGCCGGACGGCAAGCAGGTGTGGTTCACGCTGAAGGACATCGGCAAGACGGTCGCATTCGATGCCAGGCCACCCTTCGCAATCCTCAAGGTGCTGGATACCGGGCCGATCACCAATCACGTCAACTTCGCCCGCACGGTCAGGGGACAGTTCGCGTACGTCACGGTAGGCGGGGAAAACGCGGTGAAGGTGTTCCGCACGTCCGATTTCGCGCCCGTCGCCACCATCCCGGTCGGCAAGATGCCGCACGGCGTCTGGCCATCGGGCGACGGCCGGCGCATCTATGTCGGGCTGGAGAATGCCGATGAACTCGCCGCAATCGACACCACAGGCAACAAGGTGGTCGCCACCGTGCCGGTCGGACAGGCACCGCAGGCGATCGCCTATGTGCCGAACGCTGTCCCGACAGGCCCCGGCACCGACAATCTCCAACCGCTCGGTACGGCCGGCAAGGCGGTGCATCTGACCATGGGGCCGGTTGGCGGCAATGGTGCGGCAAGCAGCATCACCCTCTTCGACCAGGGCATCATCCAGGTCGTGCAAAGTGCCGTTACCGGTTTGCAGCCCAAAAAGCCTTACATGCTCGTGCTGACCGCCAACGCGGACGGCAGCGGTGCGGTAGAGCCGCTTGCGAACTTCATGAGCAACCCGGCAGGTGCGGCGATCGTCAACGCATCGGGGCCGATCCGGCAGATCGTTCAGGGCAGCACCGCGGCGCCCCGGCGCTTTCTGGCTGTCGCGGAGGTGGTGAACGGCGCGCCGGGTCGCATCGTGCAGGTGCAGCGCGACTGAGATGGACCCGCTTGCCGCCGCGATCGAACCTCTGATCCCCGGCCTGCGCCGCTATGCCCGATCGTGGTTGCGCGATCGGGCGATGGCGGATGACGTGGTGCAGGATTGCCTCGAGCGCGCAGTCGGGCGCTGGCGACAGCGACGCGGCGTGGAGGTGCGCCCGTGGGTCTATACGATCCTGCACAACCTGTTGGTCGACCATCAGCGGCAGCATAACCGGCGAGGCACGGCGGTTCCGCTCCACCTCGTGGACGACGCTGCGCTCGGCCGCCCGGCCGATCAGGATACAGGCCTGCACCACCGCGACCTGCTGCACGCGCTTGATGCGTTGCCTGAGGAACAGCGAACGGTGCTGCTCCTCGTCTCGGTTGAGGGGCTACCCTATGCGGAGGTCGCTGCCGTCGTCGGGGTGCCGCTGGGCACGGTGATGTCGCGCATAGCGCGGGGGCGCGACCGTCTGGCGACGCTCCTCCGGGAGGGTGAACGGCCGCGATTGAGGAGCGTGCAATGACCAGCCCGATCGGCGAGGACGATCTGGCCGCGTGGATCGATGGCAGGCTGTCGCCCGAGCGGCAGCGCCTGGTCGACGCTTACCTTGAAGGCCAGCCGGATGTGCATGCCCGTTTGCGGGAGCAGGCGGAGCAGGCGCGAGCCCTTGCATCGCTGTTCGCTCCCATCGCGGATGAACCGATCCCGGCGACGATGCGCGTCGCAGCCATCAGGGGACGGCAACGCCAACCGCGTTGGCAACTCGCCATCGCCGCGTCGCTTCTCGTGGCGGTCGGGTTTGGCGGGGGCTGGTCGAGCGCGCGGTGGAGCGGCGAACCTCGCGCGGGCATCGCGGCGCTGGCCAACGAGGCGAGTGACAATTTCCGTGTCTATGCCGCCGACCGGATACGACCGGCGGAAATCGGCCCCGACCAGCGCGCCATGCTGATCCGGTGGACCTCCGCCCGACTGGGTGAGCGCGTGACCATCCCGGACCTCAGCACAGCCGGTTACCGCTATGGCGGAGGGCGACTGGTCGCGACACCCCACGGCCCTGCGGCGCTGCTTCTCTACGATGGACCACAAGCGTCGAAACTCGCGGTGCTGACGAGGCCCATGCAGATCGACAAGACCGCGAGCATGACCAGTACGTCCAGCGGGACCATGGGCCGGATCACATGGGCGGTCGACGGGATCGGCTACAGTGTGGTGGGCGAGCGCCCCGCGGCCGAGCTGCATCCGATCGCCGATGAAGTCCGGCGCCAGGCAGGTGCCGCGCTGGTGTCCTGATAGCGCCTTGCCGCTTCCCGGCGCCGACAGGCACCGGGCTGTCCAGCGCGATCACGGCTTTCGTTCGGCGTCCTTCCTGTCGGCCTCGGCTGGCGTCAGCCTGGCCCGCTCGCGGATGCGGCGTTCGAGCGGAGCGCCCACGAACAGTACGAGCATCGCAAGGCTCAACCCGCCGATGATGAGCGGCCACACCGCCAACCCTGCTGCCGCGCCGATGGTGGCGGTGACCCAGATGCACGCGGCGGTCGCCAGTCCATGCACTTCCTGACCCTGACCGACCCGCAGCACCGCGCCGGCACCGATGAAGCCGACGCCGGACAGAATGCCCTGCATCGCCCGTCCTGCGGCATCGGCGTTCACGTTCGGCAAGCCACTATGCACGATCGCCTGAACGGCGATGCAACTCGCCAGACCGACCAGACCCAGCGTCCGCAGGCCCATGATCTGCCGGTTCTCACGCGAGCGTTCCCAGCCGAGCACCATCCCGGCCGCGGTCGCCACCACCAGCCGGCCAATCGCATCGATCCAGAAAGCGACGTCCGGTGCCGCTGATGCTTCGATCATTCGACCAGCACGTGAACGTGATGCCAGGCGGTGCACAGATAGCCGGCGAAATTCCACATCGTATCCGGCCGCTCGGGCTGTCCCTGCCCGGTCTCGTCGAAGGCACGGGCGACAAGGTGCTGGCGTCCCTTGGCAAGTGTGGCGTCAAGGATCCAGCGCCGCCAGCCCCAGCGCGTCTCCGGATCATCGGCGAAGGTCGCCTGTTGCCAGTCGCGACCGCCGTTCACCGACACTTCGATCCGAGAAATACGGCGGTCATAGGCAATGGCATATCCCTCAATCCGCACCTCTCCGGCGGCCAAACTCTCGCCCGCACCGGGCGAGCAGATCGCGGCGTTGAGCGGCATGGCATTGATCGTCAGACCCTGGCTCCAGTCGACGGTGTCGCTCGTCACAGCGGCGGGGAAGAGCTTGTAGTCGTGCGCCTGGATCGGTGCCTCGGAGGGCGTTTCACGCACCTCGATCCGTGTCAGCCATTTGGCGCTGCGGACCCCGGCATAGCCAGGCACCACCATGCGGAGCGGGGCGCCATGTTCGGGCGTCAGCGGCTCGCCATTCATCGCCCAGGCGAGGAGTACGTCGGGCTCCCGCGCCTTGCTCATGGCGATCGATACCCCGAACAAGGCTTCTTCACCCTCCACGTCCACCTCGTCCGCGCCGGTGAACGCCACGAACAGCTCGGACGCATCCGGCGCGCCGACCGCATCGAGCACATCGGCCAAGCGTACGCCGGTCCACTCCGCATTGCCGATCGCGCCTACGTCCCACGGATCGCCGGAGGTGTTGGCGACCTGCTGGAGATCGGTACGCCGGTTGCCGGCGCACTGGAGAACCGCCGTTACCGTGCGCGTGGCAAACGTGCTCTTCAGTTCCTGCACCGAGAAGAAGCGGCTCGCCATGCCCCTCCCGCTCACCTCGATCCGATGATTGGCGGGCAGATCCGGCACCGGCCCGTGGCTGCGCACGTAGAACAGCGCCTGCGGCGTCAGAAACCGCTCGATCAACGCACCGGGCGTCGGCTCGGCATTGTAGGGATCAGAACTGCGCTCGATCATATCGGTCATGGACGATCAAACGTCGCGGGCACGCGTAACGCTTCAAGTCTTCGAGACCATCGCAGACGAAAGGCTGCCGACCATTCCGATATCCAGATTGGAATGACCATATCAAACGGTTGGTCGTATCGATCTAAGTACGCGATATATGCTGCATGACTTTGGAGCAGCTCAGAATATTCGTCGGTGTCGCGGAGCGCGAACACGTCACCAAGGCAGCGGAGGCGCTGAACGTCACGCAGTCTGCTGCCTCCGGGGCGGTTGCGGCCCTCGAAGCGCGCTACGGCGTTCCGCTGTTCCACCGCGTCGGGCGTGGCATCCAGCTTACCGAGGCAGGCCGCGGCTTTCTGGAGGAAGCGCGCGCGGTGCTGGGGCGGGCAGCGCATGCCGAGACGATGCTCGCGGACTATGCCGGGCTCGCGCGTGGTTCGTTGCGGATCGTCGCCAGCCAGACGATCGCGAGCTATTGGTTGCCGGCAAAGCTCGCCGCCTTCCACGAACGCCACCCACAGATCGCGGTCGAGCTGGCGATCGACAACACCGAAGGCGCGGCAGCGCAGGTGTTGAGCGGCGCGGCGGAACTCGGCTTTGTCGAGGGCGAGGTGGACGAACCGGCGCTTGCCCACTGGAATGTCGGGCATGACCCAATGGTGCTGGTCGGCCGCGAGGAAGCCGAACGCATCGACGAGGCCTGGCTGCGCACTACACGCTGGATCGTCCGTGAGCAGGGATCGGGTACGCGCTCGACTTTCGAGGACGTGCTGCGAACGCGCGGGTTTGATCCGGCCCAGCTGACGATAGCGATGACGCTGCCGTCCAACGAGGCGGTGCGCACCGCCGTTGAGGCCGGTGCCGGCGTTGCCGTCTTGTCGCGATTGGTCGTCGCGCGCGCGCTCAAGGCTGGCGATCTCGTCGAGCTGCCGCTCGGGCTGCCCGACCGCGCCTTTCACGCGCTGCGCCACAAGGAACGCTATCGCACCCGCGCGGCCGACGCGCTGACGGATCTCATCAAGGAGCAGGTCGCATGACTGCCGACACGCACTCCGTTCTCAGCGGCCTCAAGCCGCTCAGCCGGCTCGATCACCCCCGCGAGATGATCCGCCAGTTCACGCCCAACTGGTTCGCCGCGACGATGGGCACGGGCATCCTTGCCCTCGCGCTGCCGCAGGTGCCCGGCATCGGGCCTTCGCTTAAACCTGTCGGCGAGGTGTTGTGGTTCTTCAATATCGCGCTCTTCGCGCTGTTCGCCGGCCTCTATGGCGCGCGCTGGGTGATGTTCGGGCACGAGGCGCGGCGCATCTTCGGGCACAACACCGTGTCGATGTTCATCGGGACCATTCCGATGGGCCTCGCGACGATCATCAACGGCTGTCTCGCCTTCGGCATCGCGCGGTTCGGAAATGGCATCGTGCCGGTCGCGCATATCCTGTGGTGGATCGACGTCGCCATGTCGCTCGCCTGCGGCGTGCTGATCCCCTACCTGATGTTTACCCGCCACGAGCACAGCCTGGACGGCATGACCGCCGTATGGCTGCTGCCGGTCGTCGCTGCCGAAGTGGCGGGCGCCAGCGGCGGGCTGCTCGCGCCGCATCTAACCGATCCCCACGCGCAGATAGTGACGCTCGCGACCTCCTATGTGCTGTGGGCCTATTCGGTGCCGGTCGCGTTTGGCATCCTCGCCATCCTCATCCTGCGCATGGCACTCCACAAGTTGCCGCATGAAAGCATGGCGGCATCTTCCTGGCTGGCGCTGGGGCCGATCGGCACGGGTGCTCTGGGCATGCTGGTGCTCGGCGCGGATGCGCCGGCGATCCTCACCGCGCACGGGCTAGCCGGCGTCGGCACCGTCGCGCAGGGGATCGGCGTTGTCGCCGGGCTCTGCCTTTGGGGTTTCGGCCTGTGGTGGCTGGCGCTCGCGACGCTTATCACCATCCGCTACTGGCGCGCGGGCGTGCCGTTCAACCTCGGCTGGTGGGGCTACACCTTCCCGCTCGGCGTCTACACCGTCGCCACCTTCCGCCTCGGCACGACGCTGAACCTTATGTTTTTCGGTATCGTCGGCACGGTGCTGACGGTTGCGCTCGCGGCGATGTGGCTGCTGGTCGGTGCCAAGACGCTAGCCGGTGCATGGCGGGGCAACCTGTTCGTCTCGCCCTGCATCGCCACCCCGAACTGATCCGCCATGATGATCGGATCAGTCGGTCCGATCACTTGCAGAATGCCCCTTTGATCCGCCAGCGTGACTGGCCACAGGAGAGCCTTGTCATGGACAATTTCGACGCCGGGCTGGCGAGTGAGACCAGCCGTCGCCGCTTCCTCAGCCATGCCGCGCTCGGCACCGCCGGCCTTGCCGCCGCGCCGGCACTGGCGCAGCAGCTCGTCGACCTGAAGCTGCCCGGCGGCAATGCCGAGCGGCCGATGACCAGCGCCTTTCCCGGCAAGGGCAGCATGATCCTCCAGCGCGTCCATCCACCCTTGCTGGAGACGCCGATGGAGGTCTTCGACAAGTCGGTGTTCACGCCCAACGACCAGTTCTTCGTCCGCTGGCACTGGGCCGACATACCGACCTCGATCGACGTCGAAAGTTTCCGCCTCAACGTCTTCGGCCACGTCAATCGGCCGCTGTCGATCAGCCTCGCTCAGCTGCTGCGCCTTCCACGGGTCGAGATGGCGGCGGTGAACCAGTGCTCGGGCAACAGCCGCGGGCTGTTCCAGCCGCGCGTCGCCGGCGCGCAATGGGGCAATGGCGCGATGGGCAACGCCAAGTGGCTCGGCGTTCGCCTGCGCGACGTGCTCGACCTCGCCGGGGTCAAGGCAGGCGCGGTGCAGGTGCGCTTCGGCGCCCTCGATCAGCCGGTCGTGGCGGGCGCTCCTGACTTCGAGAAGGCACTCGACATCGACCATGCCCGCGACGGCGAGGTCATGATCGCCTTCGGCATGAACGGCGAGCAACTGCCGCTCCTCAACGGCTTTCCCTGCCGGCTGATCGTGCCGGGCTGGTACTCGACCTATTGGGTCAAGATGCTGAACGCGATCGAGGTACTGCCCGGCCCTGACGACCAGTATTGGATGGCCAAGGCCTACAAGATCCCCGCGACACCCGGCGCGAATGTCGCGCCCGGTGCCAAGGACTTCCCGACCGTACCGATCAATCGCATGATCCCGCGTAGCTGGATGACCAGCCTGCCCGATGGTCAGGCGATCGCCTATGAAGCGTCGATCCCGGTCGGCGGCATCGCAATGGGCGGCGATTGCGGCGTCGCCAAGGTCGATGTGTCGTCGGACGGAGGCCGCACCTGGTACAGGACGACGCTCGGAGCGGACGAGGGCAGGTACAGCTTCCGTCGGTGGGATGGTCGCGTGCCGCTGCGACGCGGTGCCAACCCGATCATGGTGCGCTGCTGGAACACCAACGGTGTCGCCCAGCCGATGAAGCCGATCTGGAACCCGGGCGGGTTCATGCGCGGCAATATCGAGACCACCACCATCATCGCGGCCTGAGGAGCGAGTAGCATGAAGACCCCGTCTCCCGGCATCATGGCCGCTGGCCTGATCGGCCTGACCGGCATTATCCTCGTCTCGATCGGGGCGCCGAGCAGCCGCAAGGCGCCTGCCCCGATCTCCGAGAAATCCGAGCCGGCACCGCCCACCAGCGTCTCAGCCCGCGGCTTTTCGCTCGCCTCGACCAGCGTCGACCTGCCGGTCGATGACGCTACCTACCCCGATGGTCCGCACGCCGACGTCATCAACGCCAACTGCACTTCGTGCCACTCGGCCAGCATGGCGCTAACTCAGCCTGCGCTATCGGCGGACCAGTGGAAGGCGACCGTCACCAAGATGCGTGAGGTGTACAAGGCGCCGGTGGCCGAGAAGGACGTTGACGCGATCGTTGCTTATCTCACCGCTATGCCGAGCCAGAAAGCGGCACCCGCAACCGGCAAGGCACAGGATCCCGACCCCAAGGTGGCTCCTGATGTCTCAGGTGGAACCGGATAAGCAAACCTCTCGCATAATCTAAAAAGGCGATTTCGACAGACGATCGGCAGCCTTCAGTAGGACTTTTTCAACAGCCACGATCGATTTTGATGCGCCACCATGTGAGAACGCTTAGCAGGGGTGGCGGGCGTATCAAAACACATTCTCGATTGCTGAGGCCCGTGCTAGGGGCGCGGGATGAGTTTTGAGAATGCGTCATGCTGATCGGCTACGCCAGGGTCTCGACCCCCGAACAGGATCTGACACCTCAACTCGACGCACTGCGCGAGGCAGGATGTGAGCGGACGTTCAGCGACAAGGCAAGCGGCGCCAAGGCGAACCGCATAGGGTTGGCCGACGCGCTTTCGCACGCCCGAGCGGGCGATGTGCTGGTGGTCTGGAAACTCGATCGTCTCGGTCGGACGATGAAGGGCCTGGTCGATCTCGCCGCTGACTTGGCGGAGCGCGGCATTGGCCTCCGATCGTTGACGGACGGGATCGACACGGCCGGCACTGCTGGCAAGCTCGTCTTCCACATCATGGCTGCGATGGCGGAAATGGAGCGCGATCTTAATAGGGAGCGCACGACGGCTGCGCTGATGGTCGCCCGGCGTGAGGGCAGGGTCGGCGGCCGGAAAACGGTGATGACCCCCAAACGACTCGAGGCGGCTCGCAAGCTAGTGGCCTCCGGGATGCCGATGCGGGAGATTGCGCCGGCGATCGGCGTCTCGGTTCCGACCCTGTACCGGCATCTTCCGGCACCGGAACAGGATGTCATCGGTGCGGAAGGAAGTCTCGATGCAGATCGGTGAATTGGCAAGCGCTACCGCGACCAAAGTCACAACCATACGGTTCTATGAAGAAATCGAACTGCTCGGCCGGCCCGCTCGTACCGCGTCGGGGCGGCGCACCTATGGTCTCCCGGACGTCGATCGTCTCAATTTCATTCGCAATGCCCGACGGCTCGGGTTCTCGATCGATGAGAGCCGCTCGTTGCTGGCGCTCGCCGACCAACCTGAGCGCGACTGTTCGGAAGCGACTGACATCGCGTCGCGCCACCTTGCTGACGTCGAGGAGCGGCTTCGCCAGCTCGGTGCGCTGCGGGATGAACTTGCCTCAATGAGCGCGGCAGGCTGTTGCGCCAAGACGATGGCGGAATGCCGGGTCATCCAGGCTATCGCGCGACCTGTTGCGTAAGGCCCGATTATACGGCTTGATCCTCTAGCGACTGTAGCATGTAGCAGCACCTCCATTCCGGCAACGGGGCCGGGGTGGGAAGGATTAAGTGGACCGCGTGGACGGAGCCGCGGCGGGGTATTTAAGCCGTCGAAGGGTGTTGAAGCAGCTCGGCAGCGGGCTTCTCGGGGCCAGCATCTCTACCGCTGCTGTGAGCAGGGGGCCTCGATCCGGATCGTACTGGCCCGGCTTCGTCGAACCTCCAAGCTGGCATCCTTTGGAAGTGGGAACAGGCGACACCCTGCTTGTCCCGACGAAGGTCGCGGGCGCCGACATTGAGGCAGTGCTCGACACTGGAAGCGGGGCCTCGATCATCAGCCGCCCGCTTGCCGCAAAACTCGGTATGGTGGGCCTCGAACCTCGAACAATATCCGGCCTTAGCAGCCGGGCCGCAGTTGAATTGGTTCGCAATGTCGAGGTGACGCTGGCCGGCGAAGCCCATGTTCTGTCTTTTGCCATCGTTGCTGATCTCGCCGCGATCTCTGCGGCATATGGAAGACCGATCGACATGATGCTCGGAGCCGACGTGCTTGTCGGCGGCTGCGTTGTCCTGAATTTTGAGAGAAAACAGTTCGCATTCGGAAAGAATGGGAGCTTCCTCGGTGGAGAAGGATGGACGATGCTCCCGCTCGAGCGGGGTGCCAGACAGGAACTCCTCCTCCGCGCGTCGGTGAATGGCTCTGGGCCGATACTGCTGATGCTCGATACCGGCAGCTCATCTGCACTGATGTTGTCCTCTGCCTATCTCGATGCGCACCGCTCGCTCGCCGACCGGCCTCACTCAACCGCAGCGCTGGGCGGGGTCGAGGGTGTGCAGATCGTCAAGACGTTCACTGCCGACAAGGTGAGCCTGGGCGGGCTGTTGACAGAGGCAGTCCCGGCCCTCGCCCTGGATCGATGGGCCTCGGCGAGCACGGTGGGCAACATCGGGATGCCGCTGCTGGGGCAGTTTAATATTGTGCTGGACGTCGCCCTCGGACGCCTGTGGTTGCGACCGGCACGGCTTCAAGCGCGTCTGCCGATGCTGAAGGATCGAAGTGGCCTCGGCCTCGTGGCCTCCCCGACAGATCTTGCGGTCATTCACGTGGCGATCAGCAGCCCGGCGGCAAGGGCGGGATGGTTGATTGGCGAGCGGATCGTGGCGGTGAACGGCATTGCGATCGACAGATCCTACATCCGCGGCCGGCTCTGGCAGTGGCGCTATGGCCGCGCCGGAGACCGGATAGCGCTTAGGCTCGCAGACGGCACAACGCGCATGCTCACGCTTGCTGACTACTACTGAAGCCACCACTCGATGCGGCGCTACTGCGAGCGGCTCTCAAATCGCTTGCTTCTATAGTGGCTGGAGGTTGTAGAGAGCCGGCATGTTTCCCGTGTATCTTCGCCATTTCAACGTCGACGGCGCGCCTTTTGACCGCGCGATCCACGCCGCCCCGGTGCGGCTGATCGTTGTCGCGCTCCTGATCCTACTCGGGCTCATTGTGCCCATTTCCACGTTGCGCGCCGCGCCCGCGGCCGACCCGAACGATGTGCAAACTGCCTGGCGACTGCTCGACTATGTTGCCGTTGATTACGAGGGGGCCGTCGATCGCGGCCGTATCAAGAGCGCGTCCGAATATGCCGAGATGAAGGAGTTTGCAGGCTCCGTTTCCTCACGTCTTGCGGCTCTGCCGATCAAGCCCGAGCGAGCGGCGTTGATCTCGGGTGCGGCACGCTTGCAAGGCCTGATCGTCCGCCAGAGGTCGCCCCAGGAGGTCTCCGCGTTGGCACACGGGCTCGCGGCTGATCTGCTGCAAGCTTACCCCGTGCCGCTCGCCCCGACCGCTCCCCCGAGCTTTGCACGTGGCGAAGCTTTGTTCGGTTCGACTTGCGCCGCTTGCCACGGTGCTACTGGAGATGGGCATGGCCCTAGTGCGGCGAAGCTGACCACGCCCCCGATCGCGTTTACCGATGCCGATCGCGCCCGTCAGCGCAGCGTGTTCGCGCTCTATCAAGTGATCAGCCAAGGTATCGACGGAACGGCGATGCAGAGCTTCGCCGATCTGCCGAGCCAGGATCGATGGGCGCTGGCATTCCGCGCCGGCAGCTTTGCCTTCAGCGACGAACAGGCGCGGCTCGGCGAGCGCCTCTGGAAAGCCGATCCGGCGCTGCGCGACCAAATCCCGGACCTCAAGGCCCTTGTAGGCCTCACGCCAGCCTCCCTCGCTGGCAAATTGGGTGAGCAGCGGGCGCGGGCGGCCATGGCTTATCTACGCCGCCACCCGGAAGCCGTGATCGAACAGGCTCCGGCGTCGCTGTCGCTCGTTCGTCAGAAGTTGGCGGCGAGCCTTGATGCGGCTCGCAAAGGTGATAGCGCTGCTGCGAAGGGAATGGCGCTGTCGGCGTACCTGGACGGTTTTGAGCCGGTCGAGCCGACGCTGGGTGCCCGCGACGCCACGCTGCTCGCCAGGATCGAAGGCGCGATGGGTGAGTATCGCGCCGCGGTCGATCAAGGCGCCGCTCCTGACGATTTGGCGAACCGGGTTCTCGTTCTCAACAGCCTGTTCGACGATGCCGAGGCCGCGCTGGCTCCCAACGCCTCTAGCAATGCTTCGACTTTCCTTGGTGCTTTCACGATCCTGCTGCGCGAGGGAATGGAAGCGCTGCTGATCGTGGTCGCCATGATCGCGTTCCTGCGTAAGGCGGACCGGTCGGAAGCGCTTCCATACGTTCACGGCGGCTGGGTGGGGGCTCTTGCTGCCGGCCTTTTGACCTGGGTCGTTGCGACCTATGCGATCGGCATAAGCGGTGCGAGCCGGGAGCTGACGGAAGGCTTCGGATCGCTGTTCGCCGCCGTGGTCCTGCTCTCGGTCGGCATATGGATGCACGGCAAGGCGCAAGCCGACCAATGGCAGCGCTACATCCGGGCGAAGATGACCCACGCCTTGTCGGGTCGCTCTGCCTGGTTTCTGTTCGGGCTCGCGTTCGTCGTAGTCTATCGGGAGGTTTTCGAGACAATCCTATTCTACGCAGCCTTGTGGACCCAAGGTAATGGCGGTGCGCTGCTCGCTGGCGCCGGAACGGCTGTCGGGGTTCTCGGCGTGATTGCTTGGGCGATGCTGCGCTATAGCCGGCAGATCCCAATCGCGAAGTTCTTTGCCTATAGCTCATGGCTGATGGCAGGTTTGACGGTGGTTCTCGCCGGCAAAGGTGTGGCAGCACTTCAGGAGGCTGGCATCATCAACATCGCGCCGATTGCCGAAGCGCCCCGGCTGTCGATGCTCGGCGTGTTCCCCACATGGCAGTCCATTACCGCCCAGCTCCTTATGGCAGTTGCGATCGCCGTTGGCTTCTCGATCAATCGTCGCGAGGGCACCGAGGCACGTGATCTTGCGCCGGCCGAGTAACGTGTTTGGCGGTGCTTCCAGATTTGTGACGTTTGTTCTTACTGCTACAGTGGCTGTAGATTGTAGGGGGCAGGTATGACCGGAAGTGAATCCTCCTCGTGCGGTTGCACGGGGGACTCGAAGCGGGCCGAGCACGACCCTGCCTACCGGCGCGCGCTGTGGATCGTCGTGTTGCTGAACCTTGGCTTCGGCTTAATGGAGATCGTCGGCGGGGTTGTAGCCGACAGCCAAGCGCTGAAGGCTGACGCCCTCGACTTCATCGGGGACGGTACGATCTCGCTTTTCGGGCTCATCGCGCTGGGCTGGACCGCCGCTGCCCGATCCCGGGTAGCTCTCGCTCAGGGCTTGTTCCTCGGTGCATTGGGCTTGGGCGTGATCGCTTTTGCGATTTGGCGCGCCATGACCGCTGTGGCTCCGGAAGCCGATCTGATGGGCGGAATCGGGGTCGTAGCACTGGTCATCAACGTTAGCGCTGCCCTTGTCCTAGCCCGTTTTCGTGAGGGCGACGCAAATGTCAGGGCGATCTGGCTCTTCAGCCGCAACGATGCGCTCGCCAACATCGCGGTGATCGCCGCGGCCGGGCTGGTGGCGTGGACGGGGAGAGCATGGCCGGACCTCGCCGTGGCCGGCGTGATCGCGCTGCTGTTCCTGCACTCTGCCTGGGACATCACGCGCGGCGCCCTTACCGAGATGAACGAACCCGCATGAAGTGCCACCATCACGCGCTGCTGCCGGCGCTACTCTGTTGCTCTGCCTGTCACCGGTTGCGGCGCAAACCGTACCATCGAGACCGGTGCTGACGCTCGACGACGCCGTCGCACATGGGCTGGCGCGAAAGTCCAGAAGCCGCTCGCGACCGTTGTGATTGGTGGGCTGATCTCGGCGACGTTGCGCACTCTGTTCGTGCTACCAACGCTTACGCTCATTTTAGGCATCTCGGCAGAGCACCGGAGTCCTGCAGCGCGGACGCTATGATGGTCCCATCCTGTTCAGTTATTGTCGAACGCAGTCAAAATGGGGCAAGGGCCTTTCGATCCTGAACCGCACTCTGCCGCCAGTCGGTGAAGCGAGGCGCGCACCCGCTCGAGATCATCGATCTTCGCATCCAGCGCCGCGACTTGGTCGATGGCGAGCTGCCGCGCACGGGCACGATCGTTGGTCGCATCCAGCGCCAGCAGCTCCCCGATCTGCTCGAGCGTGAATCCGGCTGCCTGTGCCGAACGGATAAAGCGGAGCCGCCGCACATCATCGGCACCATAGCGTCGGATACCGCCACCGGTGCCGGACCCGCTCGGCCGATCGGGCTCGTCGAGAAGCCCGCGCCGCTGGTAATAGCGCACGGTTTCGACACCCACGCCACCTTCGCGCGCCAGCCCTGCGATCGTCATGCCCGCCATGCCTTGACTCCGGACTATGGTACGTACCCCATATAGGCTAGGCAGACGAATTGGAGAAGCGACATGGCGAGCGCACCCGCCAAGCAGGCGACGATCTACCGGATGGTGATGCCGGAACACACGTGTCCTTATGGGTTGAAGGCGAAGGACCTGTTGCGCCGAGAGGGCTACGAGGTCGACGACCATTGGCTCCGCACGCGGGAGGAAACCGACGCCTTCAAAGCGAAGCACGGGGTCAAGACGACCCCGCAGACCTTCATCGCCGGCGAGCGGGTGGGCGGCTATGACGATCTGCGTCGCTTCTTCGGCAAGACGGTGCGCGATCCCAAGGCCGTCACCTATCGGCCGGTGATCGCCGTGTTTGCGATGACGGCCTTGATGGCGCTTGCCGCCAGCTATGCGGTGCTCGGCACGCCCTTCACGGTTCGCGCCGGCGAATGGTTCATCGCCTTTTCGATGTGCGTGCTCGCCATGCTCAAGCTCCAGAACGTGGAGAGTTTTTCGAGCATGTTTCTGAACTATGATCTGCTCGCCAAGCGCTGGGTGCCCTATTCCTACATCTACCCGTTCGCGGAAGGCGGGGCGGGCGTGCTGATGGCCGCTGGCGCGCTCACCTGGCTCTCGGTGCCCGTCGCGCTCGTCATCGGCACGATCGGCGCGGTGTCGGTGTTCAAGGCCGTCTATATCGACAAGCGCGAACTGAAATGCGCCTGCGTGGGCGGCGACAGCAACGTGCCGCTCGGCTTCATCTCGCTCACCGAGAACCTGATGATGGTCGCGATGGCGCTATGGATGATCGCCGCCCCATCCGCGCTGTCGATGGCGCACTGACGCGAGGAGCCGCCCGCATCGTCAATGCGGGCTGATCGCCGTGACCTCGGCCGCCATGCCCTTCGCCCTGGCGGTGAACGCGACCCGCTGTCCCGACCGTAATCCCTTGAGCAGGGCCGGGGGAGCTGCCTTGAAGGTCATGGTCATGGCGGGCCAGCCGATGCTTGGGATCGGGCCATGCTTGATGGTCACGGTTCCACCTTTCGCATCGACGGCGGTGATCGCGCCCATGCCGTTTCCGGTCTTCACCACAGCCGCGGACGGCTTGCCGGCTTGCGCGAAGGCACCCGTCGCGATCGGCACGAGCAGCAGGATCGACGCGGCGCGCATGGAGTGTGTCAGCTTCATGATGTTTTCCTTTCGGGGTGGGTAAGTGTTCGGCGCCGCAACAGCATGTAGGCGGCGGGCAGGATGAACATGGACAGGAGCGGTGCGGTCAGCATTCCACCGATCATCGGGGCCGCGATCCGACTCATCACTTCCGACCCCGCACCATGGCCGATCAGTACGGGGAACAACCCGGCGACGATCACCGCGACGGTCATCGCCTTGGGCCGCACCCGCAACAGCGCGCCTTCCCGGATCGCCTCCGACACCTCATCCGCCGACGGCGATGGCCCTCGGTCGGCCAGCGCGTGTTTGAGGTAGATCAGCATAACGACGCCGAACTCCGCCGATACGCCGGCGAGCGCGATGAATCCGACGCCGGTCGCGACCGACTGCGCATAACCGAGCAGCCAAAGTGTCCAGATCCCGCCGGTCAGCGCGAAGGGCAGCGTGCCCATGATAAGCGCCGCCTCGTCGAGCCGTCCGAAGGTGAGGTAGAGCAGGAGGAAGATGATGGCGAGCGTCGCCGGCACGACGAGCATCAGCCGCGCCTCGGCGCGTTGCAGATACTCGAACTGCCCGGAATAGGCGATCGACACGCCCGGGCTGAGCCGAACATCCTTGGCGACCGCACGGCGCAGGTCCGCGACCGTGGAGGCCAGATCGCGCCCACGTACATCGACATAGACCCAGGTCGAGGGCCGGCCGTTCTCGGTCTTGAGCATCGGCGGACCTTCCGCGATCGACACCGATGCGACGGTGCCGAGCGTGATCTGCTGGCCCGATGCGGTCACGATCGGGAGGGTCCGCAATCCCTCCAGGCTGTCGCGCAGCTCGCGCGGGTAGCGTACGCTGATCGGGTAGCGGGCGAGGCCCTCGACCGTCTGGCCGATCGTCTCGCCCCCAATCGCGCCCGACACGATCTCCTGCACATCGGCGATATTGAGGCCATAGCGCCCCGCGGTCGCCCGATCGATGTCGACATCGACATAGCGGCCTCCGGTCAGCCGCTCGGCCAATGCCGAACTGACACCCGGCACGGTTCTGGCGACGCGCTCGATGCTGGCGGCGATCCGGTCCATCTCGGCGAGATTGGACCCCGACACCTTTACCCCGATCGGGCTCTTGATGCCGGTGGCCAGCATGTCGATGCGGTTGCGGATCGGAGGCACCCAGACATTTGTAAGGCCCGGCACGCGCACCGTGCGATCCAGCTCCTCGACCAGCTTCGCCGGCGTCATTCCGACGCGCCACTGATCGCGCGGTTTGAACTGGATGGTCGTCTCGAACATCTCGAGCGGGGCGGGGTCGGTCGCGGTCTCCGCGCGCCCGGCCTTGCCGAACACGGTCGCGACCTCGGGCACGGTCTTAATCAGCCGATCGGTACGCTGGAGCAGCGCCGATGCGCTCGCGGCCGAAAGCCCGGGCAGCGCGGACGGCATGTAGAGCAGGTCGCCCTCGTCCATCGTCGGGATGAACTCGCCGCCAAGCCGCGTCAGCGGCCATGCCGTCGTCGCCAGCACCAGGGCGGCGATGCCGATCGCCGCCCACGGTCGCGCCAGCACGCGGTCGAGCGCGGGACGGTAAGCGCGGGTGAGCGCGCGGTTGAGGAGATTGTCGTTCTCGGCCGGGATGCGTCCCCGGATCAGCCATCCCATCAGGACCGGCACGAGCGTCACCGACAGGATCGCCGCTGCCGCCATCGCATAGCTCTTGGTGAAGGCGAGCGGGGCGAACAGCCGTCCCTCCTGCGCTTCGAGCGTGAAGACCGGCACGAACGACAGGGTGATGATGACGAGGCTGAAAAACAGCGCCGGCCCAACCTCGGCTGCGGCCTCGGTAATGACGCGCCAGCGTTCCTCGCCTGCCAGGGCGGTATCCGGGTGCTCGTGCTCCCATCGTTCGATCCGCTTGTGCGCGTTTTCGATCATCACGATCGCGGCATCGACCATCGCGCCGATCGCGATGGCGATGCCGCCTAGCGACATAATGTTGGCGTTCACCCCCTGCACGCGCATGACGAGCAGGGCCGCCAGCACGCCCAAGGGCAGGGTGACGATCGCGACCAGCGCCGATCGGACGTGCCACAGGAACAGCCCGCAGATGATCGCGACGACGACGAACTCCTCGATCAGCTTGCCCGACAGGTTCTCCACCGCACGGTCGATCAACTGCGAGCGGTCATAAGTGGTGACGATCTCGACGCCGGGAGGAAGGCTCCCCTTCAATTCCGCCAGCTTGGTCCTGACGGCCTCGATCGTCTGGCGTGCGTTCTTGCCCTGGCGCAGGATGACGACGCCGCCCGCGACCTCGCCCTCGCCGTTCAGCTCGGCGATGCCGCGGCGCATCTCGGGGCCGATCTGGATCGAGGCGACGTCGCCCAAGGTGACGGGCACGCCGGCACCGGCGACCTTGAGCGGGATCGCGCGGAAATCGTCGACGCTGCGCAGGTAGCCGGACGCCCGGACCATATATTCGGCTTCGCCCAGCTCGAGAACGGACCCGCCGGCCTCCTGATTGGCGCGACGAATGGCATCGACGGCCTGGGTGTGGGTGACGCCGAACGCGGCGAGCCGCGTCGGGTCGAGCAGCACCTGATATTCCTTCACCATCCCGCCGATGCTCGCCACCTCGGCGACGCCGGGCAGTGTCTTCAGCTCGTAGCGCAGGAACCAGTCCTGCAAGGATCGGAGTTGCGACAGGTCGTGGCGTCCGGTGCGATCGACCAGGGCATATTCATAGACCCAGCCGACCCCCGTCGCATCGGGACCGAGCGCGGCCTGCGCGCCCTGGGGAAGACGTCCCTGCACCTGGCTCAGATACTCGAGCACGCGCGAGCGCGCCCAATAGAGGTCGGTGCCATCCTCGAAAAGGACGTAGACATAGCTGTCGCCGAAGAACGAATAGCCGCGCACGGTCTTCGCGCCGGGCACGGACAGCATCGTCGTGGTGAGCGGATACGTCACCTGGTTCTCGACGATCTGAGGGGCTTGGCCCGGCCAGCTCGTGCGGATGATGACCTGTGTGTCGGACAGGTCGGGGAGCGCATCGACGGGGGTCGCGCGCATTGCGAACACCCCGGCGATGGCAAGCGCGACGGCCGCCAGCACGACGAGGAAACGGTTCGCGACCGACCAGCGGATGATGGTTGCGATCATCGGCCGGCCTCGCGCGTCATGCGGCGCAGCGTCGGCCCGTCTGCGGGTTGATCGAAGCCGAAGCGGACCCGGTCGCCCTTGCGATACCCGCGCACCAGCGCGGGATCGGCAACGCGGAAGGTCATCGTCATAGCGGGCCAGCCGATCGCCGGAACGGGCTGGTGGGACAGGGTGACGCCGCTGCGGTCGATCGCCTCGATGCTGCCGACCGTCTCGTAGATCGGCGTGGCGGACTTCGGCGCCGGCTTTGTCGTGAGCCGCGTTTCGCCTCCGATCGGCCGCGCGTCGAGACCGGCAAGGCTTGCTTCGGAATCGATCAGGAACTGGCCCGACGCGACGACCTTCTCGCCTTCGGACAGGCCGGCGACGATCTCGGTCTTTCCGCCACCTTCCGCACCGATGCGGACCTCGGCCGGTCTGAACCGCCCGCCCGGCCCTGCCAGCATGACGAGCGTGCGCCGGCCGGTCCGGATGACGGCCTCGCTGGGAATGAGGAGCGCATCGCGGCTCCCCTGATCGAGCGCCACGCTGGCGAACATGCCGGGGCGCAAACGGCCGCCCCGATTGGACAGCTCGACGCGGATCGTCAGCGTGCGGCTCGCGGCGTCGGCCTGCGGCAAGATCGCGGCGATCCGGCCCCTGAAGCTTTCGCCCGGAAAAGCTGGCAGCGTGGCGGTGACGGTCGTGCCGATACGGAGCTTGCCGGCGATGGCCTCGGGGACGGCGGCATTCAACCACACGGTGTCGAGCCCGTTCACCTCCGCCAGTGTCTGCCCCTGCGAGACTGTCATGCCCTGCCGGACGCCGAGCGTCTTGATGACCCCGCCAACCGGCGTGCTGATCATCGTCACGCCTTTTGTCCGGCCGCTACGCTCGGCCGACGCGACAAGCCCGGCCGGCATTCCCAGCAGCAGCAGGCGCTGCCGGGCGGCGCGCGCGAGCGCGGCATCGCCGCTCCGCCGAACGGCAAGATATTCCGCCTGTGCGCCCGCCCATTCGGGCACCAGAATATCGGCGAGCGGCGCGCCGGCCGGCACGACGTCGCCCGGCGCGCGCGCATAGACACGCTGGACGAACCCGGCGCTGCGCGCCTGCACGATCGCGACGTTGCGGTCGTTGAACTCGATGCTGCCGGTCGCTGCGGCTGTATCAGACAGTGATCCGCGTTCGGCCGCGACGATCCGCGCGCCGAGCCGCTGGAGGCCGACCGCATCGATCGTGACGCCCGGAGCAGCGCTGCCGCCTCCGCCCTCGTCGGCATAGCGGGGGATCAGCTTCATCCCCATCGACGAGAGACCCGGCCCGTCGTGCCGCTCGGCGGGGATCATCGGATCGTACCAGTAGAGGATCTTCTTCTGCGCGGTCGGCGACACGGCGTCGTCGGCCGCGGGGGCCGTGCCAAGTCTGGCGATCCCGAACCCTGCGCCGCCGGCGACGACGGCGAGTAGGGCCGCGGCACCGAGCAGACGCGGTCGTGTGATGGCGATGCTGCTCATCGGTCCTCGCTCCCATAGGTGATGGTAAGGCGTACCGCGTCGCGCGCCACGTCGGCCTCGCGGTCGAGCGCGGTCAGCTCGGCGTCGGCCAGCGCCGTCTTGGTTTCGATCACGTCGAGCAGGCCCGCACGCCCCGCCGAATAGCTGGCGGTGTCCAGTTCGGAGCGCTGCCGCGCGAGCGGCAGGAGCACGTCACGCGCCCGCATCCACTGCGCGTGATGCATCACGTGATCGGCAAGTCCCGCCTCGAGGTCGGCCGCCAGCGCCCGGCGCGTATCTTCCCGCTCGGCTTCGGCCTGCGAGGCTGCCGCCTGTCGGGCAGCGATCCGCGGATCTTGCCGGGTGCGCGTGAACAGCGGCAAACTCATCGTCACGCCGGCCGAGACCATATCGCCGTAGCGCGGATCGCGACGCTGGTAGGCAACGTCGAACCCCCAATCCGGGCGCTTGTCAGCGCGGGCGGCGTGACGATGAGTTTGCCGCTGTTCACGCGCACCCGGCA
>Ga0209279_10000179_pt1 | contig 43555 bp, 64 predicted proteins | sample CoawatmetaG00DNA_3_FD_187508 | JGI IMG/M metagenome (GOLD analysis project Ga0209279, IMG submission 187508) | Marine microbial communities from the West Antarctic Peninsula - Coastal water metaG006-DNA (SPAdes) (version 2) | ecosystem: Environmental > Aquatic > Marine > Coastal ...
GATTTTCCTTTGCTAATAACTTAGCTAAATATTCTTGAGCAGATAAATTCATATTAGTTTCCTTTTTTATTTAACAGTACCATTATACCATATTTGCACGCCTTTGTACATACCTTTTTATATCGTTTTGTTATAAGCTTATACATCATCATCGCTGTATAAATCTTCTTCTACAATCTCTTCAGGACCATTAATAGTAGCATCAACTTTCTCATAAAGATCTATAAAAGCAGCTTTAGTATCTTCGTCAAAACGATTCACACAAAGGGCAATTGCCTTGTCACGCTTTCCAAAGATTGAATAAGTCTGAACGATATGACATAGACGACGAGTTGAAATAACCTCATCAATACCTTCGTCATAAAATGTTTTACGAATTGCATCCGCCCATCCAACAAGTAGAGTGGCAAATTCTAAGTCAACATTTTCATATTTTTGCATGTGCTTAATAACGATTTTTTCTTCGGTAGCAACACCTGGAAAAGTCTGTTCAAGAGTAATAGTAAACCTCTCTAGGAAAGCATCATCGATAACAGATGCACCAGAATAACGTCCATCTTCTGAACCTTTACCCTTAGTGTTAGCAGTAGCAATTATGTTGAAACCTTCTTTAGGCTCAACAACTTCACCAGTCTTTTTGATTAGAACTGGCTTACCTTCAAGAACTCCTTGAAGACACATGATTTTGTTTGTTCCACGATCAATTTCGTCGATCATTAAGACCGCGCCAGCTTCCATAGCTTTAATGACTGGACCTTTCTGAAACACAGTTTCACCTTTGATTAAACGAAAACCACCGATTAGATCATCTTCGTCAGTCTCAGGAGAGATCTGAACACGAACATATTCGCGATTAAGTTTTGCACATGCTTGTTCAATCTGAAACGTCTTACCGTTACCAGACAAGCCAGAAACAAATGTAGGATAGAACATACCAGACTTAAGAACTTTTACGATCTCAGAAAAGTTTCCCCATGGAACAAAAGTCTCATCATAAGATGGAACGAAAACTTCATCATTAGAAACTGACGCAACTCCTTTGATCATTTCAGGTTTTGATTTTTTAGGTAGTGATGATTTTGGCATCATTGACTCCAAGTTGTATACGCCACGCTTTACCGTAGGGCAATTGTGTGTGTAACGTATGTTTACATAAGCTGCTCTAGGATTTTCACCGATAGACTCAGCAGCAGATTTTATCATGGCAGCTGAGAATTCAGTAGTTCCAGGATGGTTATTCATTAATTGTTCGATCACTTTATTCATAATATATTCCTTTTTTAATTGATTATGGTACCATTATATCATAGTTTGACCCGCGTGTGTGGAAACTTATGGGTCCAGACGCGGCGAGTTGGTGTACCAGAGAATGTGTTTGGTGGGTTGATTTTGCGGGGTGCGGTAGCCCGCTGTGTAATACTGAAGTTAAAGTTTTCTTTAACATAGAACCATTATACAAGTTCATCAAACAATTTAGCTTGTTTTGATTCATCAATAAATGCTTGGTCTATGCGTTCGCCCATAGTAAGAGATTTGCGTTTAGTCTTTGCTGCTATGCGTTCTTGCTTAGCTAAACTCTTTGACCATAAGACTTGTGCACGACGACTTTCTGGTACTGCTGATACCCATATAATAGCTTTTGCGAATGGATGACTTTCAGTCTCCTCAACTAGTGACCAGAAAGATTCCCAGAATTTTTCATCAGCACGGACGTTCATTAAAAGAAAAGTTGAATGACCGATTGCTTGCCAGTCAACGACAAGATTAGGGACAGTGCCGGTATAGCAGCTGCGGTCTTCACAAGCTTTTGAAAAGGCTTCACTTAAATTCATAATATATTCTCGCTTTGTTTTATTAACTTATGGTACCATTATACCATAGTTGTTGGTATAAGTACACAGTTAATTTAGCTTTTTTATATCATTTTGGAATAAGCTTATAACGTTAGATATGTACACAGCTTGTACACATATTGTTAGACATGTACACATTTATTTGATATATAAATGTATATCATTACATGACGATGATATATAAATGTATATCATACATCTCTATTTAATCCCATAAGTTTTGATAGTATTTGCCGAAGAGTTTAAACCCTTCCTGCATCTTCTTTTGATTACCAGTGTCGAACATATCTCCATCACGGACTTTATGTTCAAATGCGTATATCATTTTATCCATAATGTCATTCCACTTAGCTTCAGTTAAAGTTCCAGGATAACCATGATTAGTTTCCTTAAGCTGTTTAAGCATAGGAAGGATGATATGAGCTAAGGAATGATCCATGCTCCAAGTGTCCCACTTGTCTATTTTAACTTTGATAGACTGTTGTGGGCTGTAATCAAACCAGCGATGAAGCCAGTTGTGATAGAATCTATGTGTCGGATAATTTCCAATTTTAACTTTCATAATGTTTTCTTTTCCAGTCACTTTCTAGAGCAATTTCTAGCCATTCAGCTTCTAATTTTTCGTTCTCTTTACGCAGCTTTATGCCACAATCACTACAGAGTGTAGAGGACATAGTATTAGCGTGTATGACATGGCATTCTCTGCATGGCATATGAATTCTAGTTACTCTCATGATTTCATATCCCTTAAGACTACTTTAAGTGTACGACCGTCGTCTTGATATAACAACTCAACACTGACTCCATACTTAACTACAACTCTACCAGTTTCATCAATTAATTCAAATCGATTAATAGTCTTATCGCGGATGCGGCGATCTGCTTTATTGGTCATAGTGTTTTAAATTTCCTATATGACTTCGAAAATTGCTTTAGGGGTTTACTAAAGATGATTTCTTCAGTAGTACCTTCTTTAATATAGCCTACACACCACTGACGAGTGTCTAGCATGTAAGTATGGTTAGGCACTTTATGGCCTAACGCTGCGGTGTCCCACTTTGTAACTTCTTGTAAATACTGTATATTACGTGAACCACGAACTGGTAAGCTTTGTAAAAAAGTCATAAGTACTTCCTTATTTTAGTTTATATTTAAGGCTAGATTATGCCCAGTAAGTTTCACTTGACATTGACATGTAGTAAGGAGTATCATAACGTTCTTGAAATTCTTTACCAGTCATTAGGTTTTTCTTAGTGACCCATGTATTATGCACTTCAGTTCGATATGTTGGTGCAGGATATGCTTCAGCCCAATGCAGTACAACTGCAGACATAGGACTTCCTGTGGCTATCATGTCCGTTACTTCGAATAAGCGCTCTCCAGACTTAGTACGCTTGTCAGATTTGTAAACTTCGAGGGTGTATTCCATAATTTGTTTCTTTATTAATTAATTTATGGTACCATTATACCATATTTATCTAGAGAAGTAAACAACTATTTTTAGTTTTTTTAGATCATTTTGGAATAAGGTTATTACCTTCGCATGCGTGCGATATCAATTGCTAACTCTTTATTTTCTTCAAATATTGGAACCATGTTAGACTTGTGCATCGTTGCAATGCCTAAAAGCTTTTGCTCTCCAGTATATTTCATAGGTTCTTTCTTTCCAGTAGGATTTGATGTTGTATCATTCAGACTTGGATAGTATTTTGTTTCACGTACTTTAGGTAGTTGATAGGAATTTAAGGCCTTAGAGGCTTTCTTTGGTGCTTTGTATTCACCTCTTACATATGTACGATAGTCTTCGTAGAGATCAAACTGAGCGCTGTGCATATGCTTTCTACGACAATCTTTGTTATGGCGTTTCCAATCAATTTTAAGTTGATTTTCTTGTGCCAAAGTCAACGCTTTCTTTTTACGTTTCTTATAGTTTGTCGTAGTCATCTGAGGACCAATCAAATGCATGGTCATATAAATTCACTCATATCAAAATTAGCGGCCTTTAGATCTTCCCAAGCTTCGAGACATTCTATTTTAAATTCTCCGTTGGTACACTCTGAAAAGTCAACACCGTTATAACTCATAATGTCTTCAACTTTTACAGCATGGTGAATATTTAAATTGCCAGCTTTGCCTTGCTTAGTGTGAGTTTTTAGAAGCTTCAAGATGTGTTCTAGGTGAACAGTCAATTTGATTTCTTCTACTGGCTTTAGATATGGACGTTTTGACATAGTCATTTCCTCTACTTTAATTTATATTTAGTGCGTATTGGCTGCTCGTAAAAAAGCATCTTGCTTATATTCTACTGCATCGAGAAAGTTCTCGACCTTAGTAAGCTGCTCGTCGAACGCGTCCCAAAAAGAATTTTGGTTTGGATGATACATGCCGCGCCGCTGCATTTCAGGAAAGGCTGCGTTTTGCACTTCCCACACATCTTGTTGCACCTTCTCCCAATCAACATCAGTAATTACACCGCTGTTATCAACCACGTGACGATATGGACGAGCTGCTGCTTTGATGATTGCGGTATATAAATGATTCATGATATAAGTACTCTTGTTTATTAATTTATGTAACCATTATACTATATTTTGGTATAAATGTACACAACTATTTTAGATTAATTTGTTATATACTTATAACTTTTTGGAATAAGCTCCGAGTTATACTATGGCAGAAAAGTTATTCACCTTAGTGAACTGAATCTTATCTTTAAGTTTACTCTCAAGAATATCAGGTTTATGTGATATGATAAATGTGTTTGTGCCATCCTCTAAAGTTAATAGGATTTTCATTAGGTTATCTACACCTTCCTCATCTAAAGATGAATCAAAGGTTTCATCAAGGATCAATAGGTTTGTGTTCGTAGAGTTTTTCATCTTAGCAATTTGACGCCATGCAAATAGTAGACTTAAATCTATTCTCATCTTCTCTCCTTCTGAGAAGTTGTCATAAACAAAGTTATCCCTATGTCTAGACTTGATTGACTCTTGGAAGTTCTCATCTAAGTTAAATGATACAAAGAACTCTAGAACCTGCAAGTACTTATTGATCAGTGCATTCATGGCAGGTAAGTATTCTTTAATTATTTTAGTTCGAATACCTGTGTCCTTGAGCATCTCACCAGCTATATCGTTGTATAATAACTCATCGCTAGCTTTATCCAAGTCCTCACGGATATCGTCTGAATCATTCATCATTGTCAACAGATCACTATTAGGTCCAGCCACATCAACTTCTTTCACTTGCTTACTGATCAGGTCAGTCATTGAACTATTGTGTGTTGCTATCTCACTATGTATGCTAGCCATCTGTGTGAGTTGATCTTGTACCTTTGTTATATCTGCAATAGCTTGATCGTATGCAGTAGTGTTTAATGTTATTGCAGTTTGAGTAGCTTTAGCTTGTGTCTTGACATCAGTTAACATACTTGACTTCACACTCTCACTAATCTCTTGTGTACATGTAGGGCAAGCAGTATTCACTTCAAAGAACTTTGCTTTACTCACAAGCTCTTTCATAGAATGTGTATGTCTACCCTTATCACTATTTAAACCTTCTCTTACTTTCCTCAATGAATTTAAATTATCTTTAAGTCCATCTGGATAATTAACTAATTTAAAATATAGATCATCTATCTTTGTTTGAGTGCTAGTTATATCATCATCGAATGATTGCTTAGCAGTAATATTGATACCTTCTAATTGAGCTATATGTTTCCTTTGATATGTGATCTTATCTTTCTGAGCATCTAATGAGATCTTCGCTGTCTTAGCAGCATCACGACTTAATGCATTCTTCTGCTTTAACACAGTCTTCATCTTGGAGAATACACCTATGTCTAATAGATCTTCGATGACGTCACGTCTATCCCACGCTTTTAATTGCATGAACGGAACAAACGAAGATGATCCTAACACAACGATTTGATGGAATGATTTATGATTAAGCTTTAGTATATTCTGTTCTAAGAATTTTTGATAATCACGGACGTTTGTCTGTTGGTCTATCATATTATCATCTTGCCACACCTCAAAGTAATTAGGTTTAATACCCCTAACTACTTTGAATTGGTGGCCAGCAGTTTCGAATTCTATGCTTACTCTGCATTCTTTACCATTAACTGAATTGACTAATCCGTTCTTTGATACATTTCTATGTGCCTTACCAAATAAAGCAAAAGACAATGCATCTAGAATTGTAGATTTACCAGCACCGTTCGTACCTACAATAAGAGTTGATTTGCTCTTATTAAGTTCGATAGTGATAGGGTTGTTTCCAGTTGAAAGAAAGTTTTTATACTCAAGTTTTTGAAACTGTATCATAATTTAATTATTCTGTAATAAATAGAATTGTGGGTTCACCCGTGGTCAAACTTTTAATGGGAAGATTAACTTTCCCTTCTGGGGGCGACTGAGCACCCACATAAGTCCATTTCATACCTGCTGCTTTATCTGCTGCAGCTGCATCAAAAAACTCTTTATGGTCTGCCATAAACAGGCCACCGATTAATAGTACGCCTAAAAACATTATGTTACCTCATTATTTTCATTTAAAGAACTGTATAGTTCTATAGTATCTATTATAACACACTAAAGGTATTTGTACATACCTTTTTTTAATTTATTATTGTTTCAGCAGGAGTAATATCCATTATTTGAGGGGTTTCAACGAACATCATTCCTAAACCAATAGACTTTACTTGACCTAAGAAGTGATCACAACTGTTATATAACGTGGCAGCAAATAGACCAGTTTGGAAACTCATATCCATATGCATTTCCTCCTCATCTATGCCATGTTTTTTTATTCCTAAAGCCATAAAGTATTCACCAGTACTTGTTAGTTCGCCACAGTTCATCATCCAATACTCTATGCCGCCAAGTACCATAAGTACGAGTTTCTTATCTTCGAAGTAAATTCTATACTTCTCTTTATTCACTTCATTATCTGTTTTAACTTCAGCAGCTGTTACCATTACAACTTCTTTGGTAGCCTCTACATTTACTGTGGTTGGACTAAAGTCAGTCCATGTTACTTCAGCTAATGCCGTACTTGTTAATAATATTAATATTAATCCGCTTTTTGAAATCCTTCGCATCCTTTGTCCGTGTTAGATGTACATTTTAAAATTACAGCATCCGCTAGGGGTGTTGTGGTTACTTTATCTGTGTCAGGTACCCAAGTCAATTGATGATCAAGTCCGTTCGTTGATGAGCAGCCTGCTAATAGAACACTTACCGCTACTATTGCAAAAACTACTATTGCTCTTCTTACATTCTGGTTTTTCATTACTGTATCTCCATGTCTATGGCATCATTATACAATGAGTTCATAAGAGTCTTTAGCTTATCTTTATCTAGATCTGTATTCACTCCATCTATATAACCAGCCATTAAGTCTGTTGTATTCTCTATGTCTTCAATATTGGTAAGAACATTCTCACCTAAAAACTCAGAGAAGTTTTCAGCTATTTTCAAGTCATGCGTATTAAGCTCTGATATGCGTTCAATAAATTTATCAAACATAAATGGGTTAGTCTTCCAACCCACAATTACTTTTACGAATTTGTTTTCACACGTATTTATATCAAAATCATTGTAATCTGTACTTGTATCATCATAATATATTTTTTCAAATAATGTAAGGGGATTCCGTACAGCTGTGATTTCTTGAGTTTCGGTATCTAATACGTGGAAATATTTAGCATCTCCAGCATCAGCCCATGTGAACTCCATTTGACAACCAAGGTATCTTATGTTTCCTTGCTGTGAACTTGCATGATAATGACCAGACAAACATAAATCATAATGCTTAAATGGTTCGACTCCCATGCCATGGCCTTTAGGTTGTTTAATACCTCTCATCATTTCAAAGTCAGCTAATTCTAAATGAGCCATGAGTATACCTTTATTCTTTCGAATAAACTCCATTGAATGCTGATGATTCTCTGGATTAATCCATGGTATAAGATGCACATCCAATCCATCATAGTTCACCGTTGTAGGTTTCATAATGATGTTGATGTTAGATGTATAGAATCCTAATAGCTCTTTAAGAGAACATAGATCATTTGTGTTCTTATGGAATACATCGTGGTTGCCAGGAATAATATCCATGGTCATACCAAGTTGCTTCATAGGTTCTAAGAAATGTCTACGGTTAGCATGTAACGCTTTAAAGTTTACAAACTTACGATGGTCATAGTAATCCCCTAAGTGAATTATCTTCTGTATACCATTCTCAGCACAATAAGGAAAGAATACTTCATTATAGAATTTCCCTTGATAGTCTATGAATATTTGTGAAGAGTTTCTTACACCGCAGTGCGTATCATTAAGTAGTGCTATTTTCATTTTGTTTTCCGCAGTGTGGACAATATAATTTCTTTGGTTTCCATACATGTTCCATGGTGGCTATACTCCAATAAGAAGAACAGAAATCACATGTGAAATGCCAAATCGTTTCCCTATCTACTTTCACCGTATGGCCTTGTTAATTTCAATAACCCTTTCTAACAAAGTTAATGGAGATCCTTTTCTTTTTGCCGAAGTCACAAATGCTGAAGTATCCTTTGGTAAACACATACCGCCGAAACCTCGCTTCATGTCAGATCCAGGGACCATCATATGGCTATCACCGATACGTGGATCCATGGCAACTAATTCTGTTAGCTCATCAAATGATTTGCTTGAGTACAACCCACGTAGCTCGTTAAAAAAGATAACCTTCGTTGCAAGGAAACTATTAATAGTATACTTAGCAAAGGCAGCATTTTTCATCGATGTGAATTTAACATTATTCATTTTGATGCCAGCGCCTTTAAATATTTCATACCAAAATCTACAATCAGCACCACCAAATATGGCAAACTCTTGATTTAAAAATTCATTGATAGAATCTTTTTCGGTTAGGAATTCAGGATTATATGTTAAGTAATAGTCATCTTGTAGTTGTTCTATTAGCTCAAGTGATACGGTTGACTTAATTAAGATAGGTACACGAGGCATAGATCCACGAATTTCTTGGTGATATTGTTCCACCAGCATATCATCACATTCGCCTGTTAAACCTTGTGGTGTGGGCAAACATAAGATAACACCATCATAATCATCTCTTAAAGGATTATCATATCCTTTCTCAGGGTCATGGATTTCTATATAGCAATGACGCATCATAGTTAAGCCGGCAAATACTGCTTTACCCACAACACCATATCCAACTATTAAAAAGTTTCTATTCGTCATAGGACCATCTCCTGTACAAAACTTACAATACCCATAGTAAATACTACAACAATAAACACTTGCGCTAATCTAATTGCAATGTAATCACCCATATTCACATCTCCATATTCATTAATTTCATAATATATATTATATCACACTTTTGATGTATGTACATACTCTGCTTCAGGAATAAGTGTTTCTTTATAGTATTCCTTATGCCACCTAGTAAACATGTGAATTCCATCTTTAATAGTTGAGTTGGGGCTATATCCTAACGCCTGCGCTTTAGTAATATCTGCTAATGTTGATTTGACATCTGCTGGATGCATTGGTAAAAAGTTCTTTTGTGATACTCTACCTAATTCATCTTCTAAACATCTTATATAATCCATTAACTCATTACTAACACCTGTGCCAAGATTATAGATCTCATGCTTATTCTCTTGTGGTTGATTAAGTATATTTTCTAATACAAGATGAATACCTTGTACTATATCATCGATGTACGTAAAGTCTCTTTGCATATCACCGTTGTTGTATATATCAATAGGTTTACCTTTAGACATAGCATCAGCAAATAAGCCTAATGCCATATCAGGCCTACCGTATGGTCCGTACACTGTATAGAATCTTAAGCCTGCTGATAACAAACTAGAAGATTTAAATTGCTTCTCATTAACAAACTTAGACCATGCATATGGATTAAGTAAGTCACTATCTACAGATGATGATGAAGCATATACCACAGGTATTTCTAGTTCTTCACATCTATGAATTAGTCTTTGCGTTGCAGATATATTTGTATCAATATACATTTGTGGATGTTCTAAAGAATATCTAACACCAGCATGTGCTGCTAAGTGTATTACTGCATCATAGTCTTTTAGACTTTCCCAATCAACAGTCTCAATATCACCATCACAAATATGTGTACTCACACCAAGTTTAAAGGCCCTATCTCGTTTTAACTTTGGGTCATAGTAATCATTAAAGTTATCTATGCCAGCAACTTCATAACCTTCCTCAACTAGTTTCTCAGCTAAGTGAAACCCTATAAAGCCTGCAATACCAGTAATATATATTTTATGCATTACGCTACTGCCATGTGCAGTTCTAGCCCCTTTTTGATTTTTTCTTTCTCGTTCTTATCAAACTCTTTAATAGCACCATCGGTCTCTTTGATCTTACCGATCTTCTCACGAAGTACATCAAGGAATGATTGATCAATAGGGTTATTGATATCGATAGAAGATACAAAGTCTTCTATGTTAGCCTGCTCCATGAACTTAAACTTAATATCAGTTTGCTTTTTCTCTTTAACAATTCTACGAATGAAAGCAAAGTAAGCTATTTGGGTGAAGTATGAGAATGCATTAGGTTTACCCGTGCGAGTAGATGCATCAATACGATAGTTATAAATTGCTTTTAGACAATTCTCAACACCGTCCATGACCATTTCATCTCGGTATGTATATCGTACAAAGTTTGGTTTGTGGGATAGTCCTTCACAGATCTTCATAAAGCACACTGCAATATAGTCAGGTACAACTGGATTATTTTCTCCAGCTTCCTTGGCTGCGTTTGCTGCAGTCACATAGTCGACTACTGCATATGAGAAATCTCTGTTGTTTACGTAATGGGGTTTGTCTCTAGGTTTAATTTTCTCAGTCATGATGAATCCTATTTGTTTTTAATGTATTACTATTATATCATAGTTTTATACATATGTACATACCTAATTAAATATATTTATTTTTTAAAAGGTATGTACTTTTGCGGTAAAGCATGATATAATAAGAGAGTATCTCTGCGGAGGGACAGTATACTATTAATGGGTAGTTGAATTACCTCTGATATGATTTGAATCTTCTATTGCTCTGTTATCCATATCTGTAGCAGCATCTAATACCGTTCTCATATAATATGCCTTTACATCTGTTTGTACATCTGAAGTTAGCAAGACATCATATTCTTTTAGATAGTGTAAACTGTTAGCGGCGAATGGTAGCCATGGTGTAAAAACATATTGATGCTCATTATCAACCATAATATTCATTGGTTCTTCTATAGCAATCAAAAACCCATCATCTTCATCATCATCAAACTCATGAGTGTATGCAATAATCGATTCACCTGAAATCAATTTAAATATTTTAACTGGGATATCTTCCAGTTGTATGGGGAATTCTTCTACTTTTGTTATATCAGTCATATATCTATTTATACCAATTTAATTTCATGCATCTTAAATTTAAACCTTTCTTTAGAGTATATTTTGACGCGTTCCGCGGCATGGTTGAGTGTGTAATTCTTATTAGACTTCCAATGTAGGTCATCAGCTATGTCATATATCTTCGTATCTAATGTGCTTTTTCTTAATCCCCTACCAATACTTTGCAACACCCTAATCTGAGATTTAGATGGAGAGGCAAATATGATGTTATGTAGATTAACTATATTGATACCTGTAGAGAATGTACCATAAGAACATACTAGTATAGCATTAGCTTCTGTCTCAGTTATTGCTCGTATCTCTTCTCTGGTGTCCGCAGGTGTCTTACCACTGACATAAAATACTTTTCTTGTATCATTAACCGCAGCATTGATTGATCTAAACAGTGGTTCGCCATGCTTATCTACGTATTGAAACAATACTAATGTATTCCCTTTTAGATCTATGGCTAGATTCTTTATAAAGCTATTACGTCTTGAAGAAGTTACAATCCAATCAACTTCATCTTGGTACTTCATCTTGCTTACTAATTTACAATGGTCATCACTGTGTTTAAGTAATAATATATCAATAGATACGTTTGCAAGATCTCCACGATCAATAAGTTCTTTACTTGTTGTGATATTCTTATGTGCTCCAAACAAACCTTCGAGAACAAGCTTATGTGTCTGCGTACCATCAAGAGTACCAGTCAATCCGAATCTATATCTTGCCTGTGTGCATTTGGTTAGGATACTTGTAAGAGACTTTGCCTTAAAGTTGTGTGCCTCATCTCCTATAACCATACCGAATGTTTGAAAATATCCTTTCTGCATTTTGTATATAGATTGCCATGTGGATATATATACTCGCTTAGTCTTATGTCCTTTATCTAAACCTGCCATAATTTCATGGCATTCTTTATCTACATTAAATCCTGGATCATTCTCTGAGTACTTAGCAAAGTCACCATACATTTGTTTAACAAGAGATGTAGTAGGAACAATCAATAATATTTTATCATCGTTGTTCGCTAAGAAATGCCTCATTAATAAATATATGATATAAGACTTGCCTGAGGCTGTAGGAGATACTAATAACCCTCTACGTGTTTTGAGTCCATGCTTCACCGCGGCTAATTGATAATCTCTTGGATCGAATGGTAATTTTAAATCACCAATCCAATCCATGTTATCATCCCATTCTGTTTTCATATCGGTTGAGATTTTAATATTTCTCTCAGCACAGAAGGATTTTATATGACCAAATAATCCAGAGTATACGGATTGGTCACGCATGTTAAGTAATCTCAGTTTGCCATCCCATAGTTTATTACGGAATTGAGGCATAAATTTATAGCCAGGAACAAAGAACGTAAAGTACTCTGCTAGCTCTTGAATGATACCTTTATCTTCACAATCTACATAGATAAAGGCATTATCCTTTACCTTGACAATCAGCTCGTCTTGCATCTTTCCCTTAACTCTGATGTAGAAAACCCATGGCTTCTATCATTATAATGTATCTCAATGTCTAGGTGGTCACCGGTAAATTTACGATTTATATAATCCTCACCTAGAAACCTTCTATCGATAAACTTTAATAGAAGTAAATTCTCCAAATCTTGTTCAGATTCATATGGAATAATCTCATCTATATACTTACAACCCTGTAATTGAACGAATCTTTCCATTGCTGATTGCACTGCTGCTTTGTTTGTGGGATTAAGATTAAGACCCACGATCAAATAATCGCAATTCTCTTTACAATCCTTGAGCATTTCAATATGCCCAGCATGCAATAAATCGAATGATGATGCTGTAAAACCTATCATACACCTGCCTCAAAACTTCTCCATTTAATTATATTACCAATGTTCTGATGTCTCCAACGTATAGTGCCCATGATTTCGTCTAAGGTTTCTATAAGAACCTTATCATATTCTAACATGGCTTGGGCTTTTTGGATGTCTAGGTCAGCGTCATAGTAATAATTCATATCACCCTTTAGAGGTTTATTAAGACCGCCGAAAGGATCATACTCCCACTTGAATGAGTCAATTTGCTCTTTGGATAATTTACCATTATAGTATAACCACTTATCTTTAAGCAGCGTCTTATAATCTAAATCTTTTTTCTTGCGTCTGATTTTAGAGATAGTAATTAGCTCTAAGTATTTGCTATGGATACGCGACATCTTTACTGTAGTGTCATCCAACTTCAAATCATCTATTATGGAGTCTTCTTTCCACATTTTCAATACTTCTTCAATATTCATAATATTCCATTTATAACTGTTAAAGTTATATTATATCACAGTTTTCACTCAATGTACATATTTTATTTATATAAATTCATAATAGCTATATGAGAATGATGCTATAGCAGTTAGGTATTCCACGTCAGTTGTAGTAATATCAAATGGTAGGGATGAGATAGTTGTCGGGTAAGCATCCACAAATTTAATTTGTTTTGTTACATTGTTAGCAGAGTTCATAACAGTCAGGGTTAGATCTCGTGTATGATTCGTTGCCGTATGATTTGTTTCTACGTTGCTTTTAATCCAGTCAAAAATCTCTTTATAGTTTAAAAGATCTTCATCGATAAGATAAGATATTTCGAATGCACCAAAAGTAATTTTATCTGGTGCCATCTTGATATTCAATTGAGTGTACGGCAAGTCTGCACCGTCAGCAGTAATGTCTGGAAGCATCATAGTTTGTATAGTAAACTCAGCACCAGAATATGTCTGGCTATCTAGAGTTAATACAAATGACGATGGATTTAAAAAGTTTGGCATATTAGTATTTATACATTTTGTTGTTCATGCACTTATTTATAAGGTAAAAAAAACCCCATCCGAAGATAGGGTCTTTAGTAACTTTAGAAAAGTTAAGTAGTGATCTATAGACCAGTTACTTTACGTTTTCTGTAGTATACGTTGTTGCCATTGCCAGCAGTAACAAAAGGATTGTCCGCAATGCCGTAACGAGTCTTAAAGCCGATACGTGGTTGGAAGTCATTCTCACCAATCGTCTTCATCATTGATAAAGGAACGTATGGGCAGAAGAACATACCAGCATCATAAGGATTAACACCCTTATAACCAACAGTAAAGTAATCTACTGCAGCGTATGGATCGATATAAACTTTCATACGACCGTTTAGAGTTCCAGCAAACAATGAACCAGTTACGTCAGAATCAAAGTTCTGAGGACCAGATAGACCCATGCCAGTATCCAATGCGCCAGCAGTATTTAATGCTGCAGCAACACCATGAGAAACAATTACAAAGTTACCCTTGCCACGACGAGTGGAAACAGCAATTTCGTTAGCTTCTTGTTCGATAGCAAATACCAAACCTTTGACACGTTCTACTAACCAACGACCACCGCCATTATCAGCAGCAGTTTGTAGAACAAAGACACCAGCAGCAGCACCACGAGCAGACGTAACAGAGTTAACGTTTACTAGACGGATGATTTCACGGTTCATCTCAGCAAGAATCTCAGTTGACAAGATATTTGCCAATTCAGTTTCTGCAGATAAGCCATGAACAGCTTTAAGGTCTTGTGCCAATTCAGTAGTGTATTCAGCTTTAAGAGCACGAGACTTTGCAGTCACAGTAGTCTTATCGATTGAAAACGCCATCTGAGGGATATCAGCAGCAGCAACTTGTGCTTCAGCAACAGCAGTAGTGTTACCAGAACCAGGTTGATACTCATTAACTGTATCAGAGTCGTTACCAACAGAACCACCTGAAGCAGGATCGTCACCAGCAAAAGGATCGTTGTTGCCAGCATCAGCTGAACCAGTGTCACCAGAAGCAGCACCAGAGAAAGCTGTATCAGCTTCGTTGAACAATGCTTCAGTACCAGCTTGAGTTGAATAGCGAGACTTCATTGCAAAGATTAGTCCAGTAGGACCAGTCATTGGTTGAACACCTACAAGGTCAAATGCAAGAAGGTTAGGAGTAGCACGTCTCACTAAAGAGATAAGTACTGGATCCCAGTTATCTACGCTTGAACCGGTAGAGTTAACAGCAGCCGCTTCATTAATTCCACGCTGTTCTGCAAAGGCTTTTTCTTGGTTTTCAAGAACTACAGCAGTAACACGACGCTTATGTTGGTCAGTGATACTTCCGGCTTCTTGAGAATCTAGTACAGGTGCCCATTTTTCCTGTAACATAGTTTGATTAATTTCCATTTATATTCTCCTAATTGGAATTAAGTACGCGAAAGTGCGCTAAGGTATTGCTGCATTTGTGCATTAACAACCTGTGGTTCTTGGGTATCCTCAGTAATTGCATCAACTTGCGCTGGTGCTTCTACTTGAGTTTCTTTACTAAGGTAAGATTCCTTAATTGTTGCTACTTTTTTAGCATAATCTTCATTAGAATCAGCATCGATAGCTTCAACTAAATCGGTTAATTTTGCTACTTCAGTTGCAGCCAAACCTTTACATGCTTCACTGACTATTTCTTTGCGTTCAAAAGCTTTAACTTTCTCAGCAAGATCCATAGCACGTGCAGTCGCATCGTTTAATTGTGATTTCGCATCAGCTGCTTCTTCAGACAGAGTATCTAAGATATCTCCAGCGTCTGCAGGCACATTAATGTGATGTTCACTAAACAATTGACCTAGTGATTGTATAAATGATTCAGTGATTTCTGATTTCAAAGAATGCTCAATAGCAACTTCGTTATCAGTCATCCAGTTTTCAACAACATACGTTAAGTATCCGTCTACTTTGTCAACTAAATCTTCTTTAATAGCTTCAACTTCACCAGATAAATCAGATGCATAACGCTCTTCTAATTTAACTGTTTCAGCATTGACTTTTGATGCAAGTGCTGCTTCAAAAATAGTAGATGCTTTCTCTTTAAAGCCTTCAGACAATGTGTCTTCGTCTTTAACTAGTGCGTTAAGGTCTTCTGCAAATACATCTTCCATTACATCACCTTCAGATCCGTCGTCAGCTTTCACTTTCTTCTTCTTTGTTGGTGTGGTTTTGTTGTCTTTTGCGTCAGTTTTTCCGCCCTTAATTTCTTTGGCATCACTTTCGTCTACTTCACCTTCATCTTCATCACCTTCATCGTCCTCTTCTTCTTCATCGTCTTCAACTTTAGCTTTCGCTTTAGCTTTTTCCGCTGCTTCAAAGATCGCGTCAAGGCCTTCTTTAGACATTTCTGCTAAAGAAGCTTGTATTGCTGATACTGTACGAGCTGCTGTTAGAGGTGCATCAGGTATTTCTACCACTGCTTCTACTTGCGTATCCTCAACAATAACCTCATCCACAGTATTGTCAATATCGTCTTTAATATCAGACATTATTTTCTCCTATAGAGATTATAGTTTAGAGAGGAAATGCCCAAAACCTGCAGATTGTTTCTCTTCCGAGAAAGTTTCTTTAGACTCTTTCACTTCTGTCTCACCTTTTTCAATAGTCTTAACGAAATGACCAGGTCTATCTTCTTCGTAAGAAACACCTTCCATAATGCCGTTTACAAATGCATTTGGAGCTGATGGATCTTGTACGATATCAATAGTGTTGAGAAGAAAATCTTCACCAACATAGTTAACCCCGTCCCTCATACTTAGACTTCCCATACCACGACTAGACACTCCAAGTTGTACACCACCTTCAACCAAACCTTTTACAATTTGACCCATGGGGGTATCCAAAATTAGCGCTTTTCCCATCACATTATTACCATCCCATTGAAGTTCGGTAATTCTGTGAGAAACTTTATCCAAATTAATGGATGGGCCGTCAGGGTGATTCAATTCACCTACTGCTCGACCTGTTATTACTTGTTCGTTAACGAATCTATCAACAGCTTTAGTAAGAACTTCACGTGTATATATACGTCCGTTCTTGTTCTTATTCTCAGCTTGCATGAAGACACCTTCTAAAAAGGTTTGCTTCTTACCATTCTTAGCTTCTTCAATAGAATAACTAAGTTGGTTCTGTGTATATTCTGTGATCAGCTTCATTTAAGCTCCCATTAATTTGATAAATTCTTTCACTGCTTTTTCAGCACCAGCTTGGTCTTTATATTTATCAAGTTTTACACCGTCAATATATAGATTAAACTTGCTGGTAATAACCGCAGTTATATCTTTATTCTTTCCAAGTTTAGTTAATTCCTTGGATACCTTCTCACCTTTTGGGAGTTTTAGCTTAGCTTCTACTACTTCATTAAATGATTCTTTAAACGTTAACATCCGTAGCAACTTCCCCTGGTGACTCCGTTTCATGAGTATCAGTAGAAGCCCCATACATTTTTGAAGCAACCACTTGTCTATGAGAATCTAACGCACTAATAAGTTTATCTTGCATAATACTATTGAAAGTATTATTACTTTTTTGTGCATCACCGGTTTTAATATTATTAATTAGTGTTCTTGTATTCATATGTTCTCTTGTATATTATTTATAATAAAGTTTATTTCAAGGAATATTACTATATAACTTAAAGTTATAAGGCAGAATTCGCTAGATCTGTATTAATATCATCAGGTTCCATAGGATCTTCTTTATTATCCTTAGCAATCTGCTTAATATCTTCGTCAGTCAGTTTAAGAATATTACGACGCACCCACTCTTTAGACCAGAATGTTCCGATATATTCGTCCATCATTTGTACCATTTCTATACGTTCCTTAAGGATTTCTCCATCTTTAAGTTCAGCATAGTAATTGTCTCTAGAATACTCAACAACAATATCCTCACGGATATTTACCCAGTCGCTTGGCACAATAATCTTTTTAAGGATTAATTGTCTCTTCAGTGCTTCATAGAATAATGTTGAGAATTTACCACGGCAACGATCAATAAACTTTTGAAATTTAAGTTCGTCACGAGTGATTTCTGAGGAGCGACCTACTGAAAATGCATCACCTTCAGATAGTCTACTCATAGGGATATTTAATGCCCTATATAATTTGTTTTGGAAGTATTGTATATCTTCAATCTCACCAAGGTTTTGCCCACCAGGAAGAGTAGTAATCTCTGTACCACGACCACCTTCTCTACGAGGTAACCAAAAATCTTCCATGACATTGCGATGAATCTTCTCATCTTTAATAGCACCGGTGGTAGGATCGTATACGACCTTATTGCGATACTTATTCATGGTACTGTTGAGGTATTCCTCAGCCTTACCCTTAGGAAGATTACCTACATCAATATAAAATATACGACGTTCAGGCGCTCTTGATATACGATAGATAACTAATGAGTCTTCCATCATACTTAATTGATTAATAGGTTTAAGGGCTTTGTTTAGATAGCCTACAACCTTATTGCGTTCTTCATTTAATAGACCTGAGTTCACCTGGATAATAGCATCAGGGTTAATACGTAAGCCTTCTGAATTGTTAGACATAGTATCATCTTGATATAGATAATACTCTTTACCTTCTTTAGTAAGATCAGCACCAGTCTTAGGATCTTTAACCTTCTCGACCTCTTTGATCTTACGAATCTTTGTTGGATCAATCTGCCTAAGCTCTAATATACCAGCATCAGGTTTAGCATCATTAATAATACAATGATAAAACAATCGTCCATCAATGTACCAACGTCTAAATGTATCATATGCTGTCATAGAGAAGTTAGTTAAGCTTAGAATTCTATCGAACTCTTCCATGATTAATTCTTTTACAGAATCTTTTTGATCTAAATTATCTAAGTTTAATCTAACAATGACACCGTTCTCATCTGTAATAGCTTCATTACAAATATCTTCAATCGCCATATCCACTTCAGGATATTGGGATATCTGACGATACTTCATTATTAAATCTCTGTCTGATTGAAATTTGTCTCCGCCAAGGTCCATGTACTGACCAAAGTACCCACCAGTTGGGGAGATCTCATACGCACCATCCTCATTATCTGCCGCGAATGATATTGGTTTTTTTTCTGATTCTATGGCTTTCTTTTTGAAACTCCAGCCAAATAATCCTTTATCGTTTTCTGCCATTTATAATATTATCCTATACACTCTTTCTTAAATATATTTATAACACTTAAGAAAGAGTGCCCGAAGGCACTCTTGTGTTATTACGATGATTTACGTTGTCTTATTGGATTCCCAATATTGAATTTGTAACTCAACTGTGAACTCTTCAATAACATTTTCAGAACTATAATCTAAATCGATAGCACCCAAGCTAGTTGGGAATGTACCACGAATATTATAGGTCTTCTTTGTTGTACCATCTTTATCAAGTTGTTCAACAATCATATCAGCCATATAAGAACTAGGTTGTGTTAACCCGGTATTCTCATTATGTTGATTGATGCCGTTCATCCACTGTTCAAAAGAATCACGTACATTGAAGTCAGTATCGTTAATTACAGTTAGTGACCATGGATCAAACGTTCTGTCACCGGCAACTTGCAATTTACGACCACGAAATGGAACTTCGATCGGTGAAATTGTACTTGCTGGCAAAGATGCCGCTTTACACATGTAAGATGCTAAGGTAGTATTCGCTGTAACATAACTTGGAAAAGCCATTGTTACTTTGAATAAATTAGGTCTAGCACCGCCACCCACTAATTGGGCTTTCATATCATCTACGCCTAAAATAGCCATCTTTAATTACCTCCTGCAATTTCACTAAACTCGACACCAGTTCTTGTGGCAATAAAGTTTAATGTGATATAGTTAATAGAGCGAGCAGGCTTAACATAAATATCAGCAACAAACTTATTGGTATCAATAATTGCTCCTGTATTGTTTGTTCCATCACAAACTACTTTAAAGTCTGTAACACCTCTTCGTCCTTTAACATCACGTAAAAACGGTTCAACCATATTTCTGAATTGAGCCCTTGTAAATTCATCATTAAATTCGAATAATGATGCTTTAGATGCTACACTAACAGCTTTCTCTAATACAATAAACAATCTACGAACGTTAATTCTATCGAACGCTGAAGGTTTACTTTGTAGAGTTTTATCACCAAATAACACTGTACCTGAACCAGGGAAAGTTACAATAGGGTTAACACCTGTCTTGTATAAAGCATCTCTTTGTGCTTGGTTAGGGTTCCATGCTAGTTTAGTAACGTTGCGAACATTACCACGTGTAAAACCTGCAGGTGAGAACCATGCATCAGCAACTAAATCAGCGTTAGCTGTTAGTCCTGCCATAGATCCTGCCGCTGCAATCCAACGATATACATCATTGTATTTGTCATACACATATAAAGAACTTGAATCTGCAAAGCCGTAAGACGTTGAAGTTAAAGCTGTTCTCCATGCTGCTACTGTAGTTTGTGGTGCTGACGCGTTTACTGTTGCCGCTCTCTCTGGAGAGACAAAGCCTACCGCATCTTTTCTTGCTGTACATAAAGCTGTAATGAAATTACCTAGTGTTCTTGTATCAGCCGCACTCAATCCTGAGTTTGTCTGGAACATTAAGCTCATATCCATTGTTTCTGCATCAGCAAAATAATTAAGAGCCGTAGTAGTTTCACCTACAGTTAATGCGTTATCATCAACACCACCAGTTAAGGCGATAAAGAATGTTGATACGTTCGTGAATGAATTACCCGTTGCTGATTCACCTGCATCTGATAAAGCTGCTGGATGATTACCGATGTGAACCCATTTTGATCCTGCGTTGATCACATCTTTATAGTATAAAGAAGAACCATCAGAACCTTTAACATCACTTGCTTGTGATAAATAAGTCCAATATTCAAGAACAGTACCTAACGTACCGGTGATCGAACCGTTTACGTCATATACCCATACGTGAATTTCATCATTAGAACCGCCGACTGCGGCAGCGCCTGCTGATGTTCCTGGTTTACCTTCAGACTTGTCGATCTGCCATGCCGTACCAGTTTGTGTTGCTGTTAAAACCGAAACTCCGACTGCATTACCAGTGACTCCAGGATAACGAGCTTGAGCCCAGTCTCCAGCTGCTGGTGATTGACCGTCAAAAACGGTTGAATTTTGTGTTAGGATACCAGTACCTGACGCCGTAGCGTTACGTGCTGATGTTCCTACAGCTCTGACAACTTTAAGTGCGCTGCCATAACTTAGAAATTGGGCGGCCGATAAAACACTCTCAAACGTGTTTGCGTCGGGCTTTCCAAACGTGTTAACCAATTCTGTTTCCGATGATACAGTAACTACCTCATTAACAGTTCCCCAAGCGAACGCTCCCGCCATGGCTCCTGCTGTTGATGATACTGACGGAACAACATTGGTCAAATCGATTTCTTTTACCTGTACTCCAGGCGAAACTAGATTAGCCATTTAAACTCCTTCATGTTATTAATAAGATTTCATAATACGAATTTTCTCAATATACTTATTTATACGAATCACGGATTCCATACTTGCCAGCCCTCTCCGAACGGATGTACCTCACCAGCATTGATTGGAATATTACCAACAGGTATAACTTCATCTTCTAATTGCTGTACTTTTGCTGCGTATAACATATGTTTCATATTAACATCGGTAGACTCTGCAAAGAATGGGGTGGATGTAAACCAACCAAACATAACTAAGTTCATCATAAGATCATCGTGCGAGTTGTGGTCGGCCTGATACGAGCTCCCTTTAGCAACAAAGGTACTCATTTCTCTTATTGTTTCTTCATCCTTTATTACTAATTTACCCTGAGCCATAATGTCACGTATATTAGAACAGCCTATACGCTTTGTTTTCTTTGTCATGGTCACGCCAATAGCATTGGCCTTAATCATACTTTCTACGAATACGTTCTCATATTCTAAATCATAGTATAAACCATTACATACAACTTGTCCTGCATCGTTAGATTCAACGACAACATAGGCTTCATTATAATGCATAGCATATTTGTATATAAGATCAGGAAAAAGTAAAGGGCTTATCATATTATCACGGTATGTACATACCTGTACAAAAGGGTTCTGAGACACATCAATGACCGTAAATGTAGAATAGTCTTGGCCTCTTCCTCTGGATACGTCAACAAACATTTGATATGTGTGACCTTCCTCAGGCTGATCCCATATTTTAATATTATTCGTATACTCAATAGGGTTAGCGGCTCTCAGCGCTAACAGTATATCAGCACTTATTAATGTATTACCTGTACCATGAAATGAGTTGCCAAATTCCTGGTCGAACTGAAGTTGAGATGTATTCTCAATGGTCATCGCTTTCCATTTATCATCTCTTCCTGGTACGTCCCACCAATCTACTCGGGTGGATTTAAATTCATTTGTGCCCTGTAATGAACCTTCGTATAGTTTATGAAACATATTACCTATACCATTTGCGGTAGATGTAATAATGATCTTAGATGTTTTACCGGATGATATAACTGGATAGGTTGATGTATAAAATTCAGTGGCATTCTCTACGAATGCAAACTCATCAAGATATACTAAGTTAAGTGACATACCACGAATTGAGCTTGAAGATGTTGCTGCAGCAATGATTCTACTATTGTTTGAGAATCCAATAGAACCTTTGTTTAGTGTTGTACACCCTGGTTGTAAAAAGAACGGTAGGTTTTCAAGCATCAATGTAATACGTGATAACATTTCCCTTGCAATAGCATTTTTGTTTGCTAGGATTCCTACTACTTGTTCACCCTTAAATATAACATACCATAAAAGATAAGCTACCGCAGCAATAGATTTACCACTCTGACGACATGCCAGAACAATATTAAATCTATTATCTTCGAATGATTCAAACATTTCTTCTTGATACGGATATAGCTTAAATGGTATTAAGCCTTTATCCAAATGGATTACCTTACAATATTTCTTTGCAAAATACTGTGGTGAAGATAAACATTTTTTGTATTCCAGCAGTTCTTTCTTGGTCCACGGGTGTTCTACATCGGCACCCCTTACATTTGGGTTACCTAGATAATTAGTTTCTCTACTCATATTAATTCCAATTGTTCTAGATCACATTGTCTGTGAGCCCATTCTTTCCTATCTTCCCTAGATTGTAAATAAGCTGGAATTTTTTCACATGCATCCTCATGTGCATGTACACGGTCTTCGGTATATTCTTTTCCACATGCTAAACATTCATATAGTGTATCAGCCTTAATGACCGACACAGGACCATCGTATTTAATTGTCTTCATTATCTATAACTTCTACTTCATCTCTTAACATTTTTTGTAGTTCGGCTGTAGAGCCTATGAATACATTATTATTAGTCGGGCCAGCAAGAGCTGCGGGTGCATCAGCCTCAACTTTGTCGACTTCTTTTTTAGTCTTGTGGAGTTTAAGGATCTTTTCGCCTATCTCAGCGTTTTGTTTGATTAACTGACCAAGAACTTCGAATGCTCTTGGATGTTCTGATTCGCGGGCGAGTTCTAACATCAGCTCTATAGCTTCATCACCCTGTCCCGCTAAATCAAATAAGTCTCTTCTTACGCGTTCGTAATCTTCATCGACTTTACTACGCGTGCCAGTCAATCCCTTCTGGTTCGTCGCCATGTTCATGGTCATCATCGTGTTCCTGTGGGTTTTCATAATCTGTATTCCATAAATCTACTACTCCATACTTGGTTCGACTCTCGTCTTTATTACCACCTTCATATGGTATAGCAAGTTTTTCTTCAATAAGACTTTGATTAGCATCTTTACCGTTAATCATAATCGTACCAAGTACTCTTCCAAATTTACCTTTGCTCATTTCTTCTGTGTGTAAAACAAATGCACCATCGGTCTCAGCTAATAATTCAATCAGCCTGTGCTTTGCTGCCATACCCCAAGATTTCTCTTGTAGGTTTCTTGTTCTACTCTCAGGTGTATCTATACCCATTAAACGGATGCGATCCCTCATGAATATATTAAATCCTAATTCTATATCTGCATCAATGGTATCACCATCAACAACTCTTACTAATTGTGCTTTAAATTCAAACGCCATTGTATTCTCCTATACATCAGTATCAAAAAAGTTAATCGTCTCAGTATATGGTGGATCATCAACTACCGTATTACCACCCACTACTTTCGTACCTACTATCTTTTGTGTCTCAAATTTATGAGTCGTAGGATCAACATTCTCTGAATAATCAACTTCTGTTTGGAGAATTTGTTTGCTCTTACCTAAACCTCTATAATAACGAATACGCGTTGAGAAAGATAATGTATAAATTATAGCTCTCCTCGTAACTAAATCACCCTCATAATCATCATTTAAAGTAACACTCTCTAAAATTATAGGAGTGTCGGTAGTAATATCCATTGCTGGAATATCTTTTATTGTTACTGTATACTCTGGCTGGAACATCGGAAGGATCTGTTCTAACATCTGTAGACCTTCATCTTGTGTTGAAGCAAGAATATTTAATTCGAATCCAACTTTATATACAGCCGGAGCACCTAATTTATTTAATTGTAGTGTATCACCTACAATAACTTTTGTATAATTCTTATGTTTTGATACACGAGCATTAGCATCGTATTCCATAGACGATATTTCAAATGACATACGAGGCAACTTCATAGCCATCTTAGGATCACTTGTTTGTTCAGTTAAACGAGCAAGCACTTTAGTTCTTGGTGCATAACCAAGAGGTACTTTAATTTTTTGTATAATTTTACCGTTAGCATCTTTCTTAACAACTTCCATGTCATTAAAGATAGAGCCAAATACAGATACCATCCGCCTGGTGCTTTCATTATAGAAATGATTTTCAAACATTATGGATCTCCAAACGGATTAGATTCTGTAAAGTCTATGACACTATCACCCGCAACTTCGAATTCATCATTGTCAGCAAATACATCTTGGTTATAGAATGTTTTAACAGTACCACTTTGATCAAGTGTAATTTGTGATGTTGTTCCAGATTCTGTACCAACCAATGCTCTATTAGACGCAGCTTGAACAGAGAATGTCATAAACGTACCATCACCGTTAGAACTTTGATGTGGTGTCACAATTGTTACACGTTTCAATGCAGATTCCCAACCAGACACATAACCTTCAATATTAATAGGATCACCAGCTGAATCATTAACACCAGTCCATTGTGTTACCAATTCACCAGGTTCGTATGCTGTAGCAGCACTCATAAGATAACTATATGATGTAGCATTATCCCATTCGATTGCATCAATCTCATCCCAACCGGTATCAAAGTGCTGGTCATTGTATTCAAACAATTCAGCAGTAAGAGTATAGCTTGGAAGTTTTTGTAATTGATAAAATGGAGATTTAGGTTCTACATATTTTATTTCAAATAATCGTCCAGTCATTGTCATATATAACAGATCACCTTCGGCTGGCTTAAGTCTAGAACCTACTCCTGTAGCTAGTCCACCTACCGCAGCTTCCCAACGACGTCTAGTTACTACAAATGTACCTTGATCTCTTATCTCTAAACCAAACTTGCCTAATAGATTACCATCACCTTCAAATCCATCTACATTCTCTAAATACATTTCTACAGGGAATGCTTGTGTATATTGGTTTACTGTTTCATTTAATAAATCATCTTCAGATACCTGCTCACGTGGAAGATACACCACATCTTGACCAAATATTTTAATGCTCTCTGTGACAAGATCTTCATAAAGATCCTGTTCAGATTTTACCGCACCACTGAAATATACCGAAGTTGCCATGTAATTATCCCATTAAGAAGTTATCTGGTGTCATCCAGGTTAGTCTAACTTCTTCTTCTAATTCTTTTATTTCTTCTATCGCGTCTTCAAACATTTGACGACCATTCATTGTTATTCCACCTGGCAATTGGAACCCATCAAATTTCATCATGTTTGCACCCCACTGTCTTTTAATTAATGCAGTAAGATATTTCTTTAAGTATGCGTCGTTAAATACGTCTGAAAAACTTGAGGTATTTACTATTTCCATACATTCAATAACTATGAACTGGCCAGCAACAAGATCACCAAATCCTTCGTCCATGTGAAGTCTATTCATATGTCTATTAAATCGTATATGTTCTTCGGTGTTCAATTGGTGTTCAACTAAAGATAGATGCTGCAACTTTTGTTCGTAGCTTTGAATTGAACTCATCATTCCGTCAGACATGAATACATCATTAAGGCGCATGTGATATCCCACATCAAACAACGCATTACCTGCCGTAGTATTAATTTTAAGCATTCTCATTACCGAAGTAATACTATCGCTTACTGTAATATAACTGTTTGTTATATCCGTAGAAGTAAGCTGATGCTTTAAATATGTTCTAATGACAGCGTCAGAATGATACTCTTGGTAAAATTGTATTGCATCGTCTGTACGATCTTCTAATTGATCTTCATCCACATTAATTTCAATTACAGGAGCGCCTAGAGCTCTTAAACAATGATCTTGTAATGTGCTTCTACTATTTGGTTTTGCCATAATCTTTCCTTATACATATACACTTATTTATATAATTAATCATCACTAGTTAAATCATTTGCAGCCCTAACCTCGGCTACCTTTGCCTTATATCTATCAGTGAATATTTGATCTATTGCTATATCATATAACAATGTTAATGCTGCGGCTGTAGGCATAACCTGTACAGTTCTAGTTATCAAACTTGTTGCTGGTATATAATGAATTCTAAAAAACCCTGGTTGAGTTCCCGATACGGTTTTTCCGTCTTTAGTTAAACCCGGTTGAACAGTGACATTTAATCTAAGTAAGGTAGGGGCATCAGGGTTAGTATGATGGTTATTTTTATATAATTCCTTTGCTGCTTCAACAGAACCAAACGATAGTAATCTAAAGTTAGAATCTCTTGATGCTTCTCTGTGCATATGAACAAATGCCAAAGCAGCAGATTGATCATACGTTAATCTACCTAATTCAAACTTATGATTATATGTATTATTATCAAGTGAAGTTTTTATCCTAGATATCCAATAAGGTATCTTTATTTCACCACCATTAGGAATTCCCCATGGACCCCAACCTCTTGTAAATTTTCTTGCATTAAATCTTTTTATATGTTGTATGTATCTATTTACCGCAGTCTGAACAGTGGGACTTGTGAATTGCATATAACCGAAAGCAGTTTGACGATCATCGCCACTTGTTGCTGCAGCTGCCGCATATCTATCCCAGTCAGATTCCATACCAGTCAGCTCATCCATAAACCAGATTGCATTACCTGCAAAATTATCGTAACTAAAATCAGCAATTTCTGCGGCGGTAAAATAACCCTCAGTTCCTTTTTGAAATCTTATAATATCGTCGTATACTAAAGTAAACGCCTGAGTCATAGAAGACCCAGGAGATGCTCCAATATTTATGAATGGTTTTTTAGATTTATACTCTAACGCAGTAGCTACGTGGTTTATTTGTGTTGGAGTTGGAGTTGATATTGCCATATATATAAGGCCTAAAATTAGTAAGGAGATACGCTCCTACTTAGCGCCATCAATTGCCTTGGCAACTGACTTTTGCATTTTTAAAGCTTGCTTGTACACAGCCTTTAATTCAGTTATTGCTTTGGGATCTACTCCCGCGAATTGATACTGTAACTTCCATGCTAAAGCATCTAGGCCATCAACGTTGTTGTTTAAAGCTCTCTTTAAATCTGCCGCTGATGATCTATCCATGTTTTTAGTTAGTCGAGCCTGCGTATCTGCAGAAGGAGCAACCCTTGCTTCGTTAGTTTCATCTTCTTCAGGAACACAGTTATTAACCATCTTCCCGCCTTTGCCTTTCTTCATGCCGGCTTTTTTATATCCGTCCCAGCAATCCGTTTCCCATAAGTTAAAATTTTGCATATTATCCCTTTACTTTATCCGCTAAATCTTTATCAGCCTTACCCCAAGTACCAGAGGATTTAGTTACAAATGAGTTCACTCTTGCATGGCCCCACTGTTCAGGTGTTGTTCCTGGTCTATGACCAGTTTTCCATGCAGCTACTCCACGATTATAAACTTTTCTTAAGATGCCGAGAGGCATACCAGAAGCTTTCGCTTTCTTCGCCAGAGACTTATCAGCTTTACCTTCATATACATCTGGATACATTTTTTGCATCTTTGTTGTATGGGTAGACTTGCGAGTCTTTGCTGTCTTATCTCCTACCGCTGGCTTATATGCATTCGGATCATCATCATCCATATCGGCTTGCTTCTTAAATTGAGCTTGCCGTTTGGCCTTACTTGATTTAGATAATCCTGAGTGATATGCATCACTCTCAAACATCTTAAAAGTTTTCATTTAGTATCCGCGTTTAGCCATAAGAGATGCTGATCTTGCCACGAGACTTTTTTTGTCTTTTTTCTTAGACTTACCAGTAGGATTCATATCAACAGCACCAGAACCTGAAGAATTTTCTGGAGCATCTTCACCCATGATCTTCTTATTAGCAGCTGCAAGAATCTCTTTTACCTCACCATCGTATGCGTAGTTAGCATCAAGTTTAGCCATGTCATCCTTAGATTGTTTCTTAGCAGCTTTAATTTTCATAGCTTCACGTTTTGCTTTCGCTTCAGCTCTTCTCTTTAATGCTTCTTTAAACCCGGTGGTTCTACGATCAACACTTACTGCTTCAGTAATCTTATTCTTCATGAAGAACTTGATAACATCATCCGCGCTATTAAAAGACTGTTGTCCCTTTGTGCCTTTAATATTTAAAAACCAAGCGTCAGCACCAGAATCAAAATCACCCGTAGCAATTATCTTACCTTTATATGTAACGTCTACTTCTTTATTTCTATATGTAGAAAATGCGTAATCACCTTTCTTAGATAATACTTTAGCAGCTTCATCAACAGGCACTAAATCAGTGGGTTTATGATCCATAGTTTTATTGCCGATTGCAACCTTAATAGAGTCTTTAGAAACACTTAACACTTTAGCAATCTTGCCATCATGCTTCATTTTAACTTTGCTTCCTTCAGGAAACTTAGAAGACATCTGAGCTATGTCCTTGCGTAGGTTTTCATCAACTGATTCACCACACGCACCTTCTTCATGCATTTTACCACACTGCTCACACATTGCCATAGCTTCGTTAGCAGTCTTAAGCATTGCCATTACTTTCTTATCGGTTGATAAACCTTTCTTAAGTTTTTCAATCTCGGCCACAGCTTTTGTCATATTACCTGATAGTTTTGAAGCTATGGCCTGTGCTTTTTTTAATAGTGATGAATCAACTGCCTCATCTACTGATTCATTCATGCCTATAACCATTTCAACAGCTTCCCACTGCTCCATGATTTTGTCCATAAGTTTAGACATCTTCGTGAATTCTTTTGTAACATTATCAGCATTTGATGAAATAGTCCTGGCTAAAGCACTTTTAGGCTGCAGTGATTTCATTAGATGATTAATTGCTTCTTCAGTATGTGTATAGCCGTAAGATTTTGCGAAGGCTTCTCCTAAACTCTTACCAGTTGCTAATGGATTTTCATCAGCATTCAATGTACTATCTGGATCTAAGTCATCTTCATCGTCATATGTTTCCATAAGCTCAGGATATAAATCTTCAATATCTTCAGCGTCCATAGCATAGTCTTGCCCTTGTAGGTAAGCTAAGATCTTTTGCTTATCACCTGAAAGAATTGCACCATTGCTTGTTACCTTGATACCGATCTTGTATTTGGTGGCTGCGAATTTGGCATCTTTCTTATCACCCATAAAATTAATGTCAATTTTAGCTTTGCCCTTACCGCCAGAAAGCTTCTTAGCTTCTTTAACATCTTCTTTATATGATGCATGCATCATTTTGCCTTTTTTATCTTTATGGGCTTTCATATAACCGGCTTTAAGATTTTTAGATTCGTCTTTTTCGTTATCGCCATCCCAACCTTTATCAATTGCATCAAAGAATTCTTTTTTCTTATCGCCTTTAAGTTCTGATGGTGAATCTACGCCAAATTTCTTTAGTATAGAGTTAAAGAATTTTTGATAGGCTTCTTTACCACCCGATGCTTCTCTGATTTGTCTAATTGATTTCATAGTTTATCCTGTAATTTAAAATGGGTTTCCAGCATTACCTGGAGTTTAGTAATTTCTATCATAATCTCGTTGTATCGTTCTGCACTTGATATCCGATATTCGGAGTTAGTTTGTACATCTGATATTAAATTCTGTTGTGTATTGGTTATCTCAGATGCCCACCAAACCGCAGTCATTGACTGGACGAATATACCAATGAATAGAGCTACTCCCCCATTCCTTATCCAATTAGGTAACCTAGCTGATTTACTTCTCCAAGAGTCAATTTCTTTCTCTTGTCTTTGCAACGCGCTGTGCATCCTTTCTAACTTACTCTCTATATCGAGTAATTTCTGTTCCGACATCCTTTTATCCCGATATTAAGTAATTGTTATACTTATTTATACATATTATTTCTTCCATTTTTCAATGTGCGGTATGTACTCTGCCATGGCATGATCAGAGAAATTATCAATCTTAAGATGTTTAATTCCACCCCACATTCCTTTCAAGCGATCAATGAATCTCTTCCATATATTTAGCTTACCACCAGTATCAATTGTTCCGTCATGACCAATATAACAGTTATGACCGTGATGTTTATAACCCATAATCATTAAAGGTACTCGTGTAACAATATCATTATTGTTCTGCCATCTCATATGATCTAACTTTAATGAGTTAACATATGTGTGCCAGCCAACTCTCGGTGAACCATATGTATATAATTGTACTGGATCAGGTAGATCGTAGTCATGCGAGCATCTTGCTGCCATAATAGTTGCCATTGCTGCACCTAATGAATGACCACAGAACCATAGGTTCTTTGTAACCTTCTCTACATCAGGTTTAACCATGGGCCAAAGTTCATCAACCTCATTCTTAAATCCTCGATGTACCCTCGAGACAGTTTCTGATTTGACCGGGAATGCTTTTAGATCTGCCTTCAAATCATTGAACTCAGAAGGTTGAGTGCCACGACAAGCAACAACAACATCGGTTAGAGATTCAAATCTATATGCTTGAGCTCCACCATTGTCATAAAATTTTACTTTAGTAAAACCATATCCTTTAACAACTTTCTTAACGTCGGACTCCATACCGTATGCATCAGCTGCAAGTTTTGCAAAAAGCAACGATCTTTCCATGGTGTCCATATCCAAAATACTCATTACATAGCTCCCCATTCATCATAAGTTTTGTATGCACCCCATGCTAATGCAGCGACAGCAACAATCTTAATCATTGAAGTTGCAAATAATGCAACCAAAGCAAATCCTATTAATCCTAAATGACTTCCCATTATACTTTCTCCTCTAAATTTTCTAAGCGCGCTTCCAATTCACTTATCTTGGCAGCGATTTTTGGGTTAACTTTCTTCCAAGCATCTTCGTCTTGGTTTAACCATGTCCATCCATACTTGTCTCTAAAATAATCTATGACTGCATCAAATCTACCGTATGCCCACAACCCAATGCGAGTGTCTTTAATATAGAATAAAAATGCTGCGCCTAACATAGCGCCAACAATACTTGTATAAATCCATAGTGTATCTTCAAACATAATTACTCTCCTGAATCTTTAGTTGTCCAAGGGCCGAAGCCACCCAATATACGAGGCCAAGGCCCTGGTTCGAACGGTGACATGGCTGACATAGGTGCATGCCGAATTTCTTCCAGTTCTTTTACTTGCTCTGGGTCTGGCGATGGCACTGTTACTTTTGGTCCTTCTTGCATTGTATCTCCTATAATAGTTTAGCTAATAATTGTTCATCTGTCTCTACCCTATATGGATCTGGTAGACAACAATCTACTGGACAAACTTCAACGCATTGAGGCTTATCATAATGACCCACACACTCTGTACATAAATCACCATCAATAACATATATATCACTATATTTCGGATGGCCTATTTCATACTGACCACCATAATATATTGCATCATTAGGGCATTCAGGTTCACACACATCACAATTGATGCAATCATCGGTTATCAATAACGACATTAGTTTTGTGTTACGCTAAGCGCACACCCTCCAACAGTTTGACAATTCTGTGTCAATGTATAAGTTTGATCTGTACTTCCATGTTGTATCAAATTTAAATCTGTATGATACGCACCCGACAAAGTTACAGTTGCTGTATGAGCACCATCATCTTTTTGCACTATACTTTGTTCTCCGCCATCAGTATATACTAATAGGTATGCATTTTTATTTCCATTACCTTTTTGTTTAATAAAAACATCATTAGTGCCACTATATACGTACAATGCAACATTATGATCTGCATTACTTGTACCTGTTTCTTGACTAACTTTTATATTATTATTACTACCATGTACATCTATAACTGATGTATGCCCACCATATTCATTTGAGCTTGATGCTTCACACGTTGTATCATTAGCATCAGTAAATGATTTACCTTGACACGCATGTATATTATTACTACTACCCGCTATGTGCATTTGTATTTTATTTGTATCACTGCCGGTGGTATTATACTGTTCAAACTTTAATTTATTATTATTACCATTTATATCACCACCATAAGAAGCCTGTGACCCAAACGCAGTTACAAAACCAACTTCATTATTAGTTCCAGTCTGAAGCACAACTAATTCATTGCTCGTGCCATTTACTACAAACTTTATATTACTCTTACCTATTTTATTATTATTACCATCTTGAACAATATGCAATTCTAAATTCGAACCGCTCTGTTGTAAATATATTTCATTGGCGTTGCTTGATACTGATACGGTTATCCCCATCACCAAGGCGATAGTCATACCATTCAAAATCTTGCTGTACAAAGTCGATAATATACCCATTGTTCTGATCCAATTCCAGCGACCATATTTGGTCTGTTTCTAAATCCTGCCTTGTTAAAGTCCAAACACCATCGTCAGTGGAAAGTCTGGTACCCGTTTCTTCATCATAACCTGAACCCTGAGATGATTTAGTTTTATTAAAATCATCTGCCAACTGCTTGGCTAGTGCAAGGTTTAATTGCTCTAGTATATCCGGTAATAAATCACGGAAGAAATAACGATTATCATCTAATGCTGTTCTCCACCGCTCTTCTTTATTTACCGCTAATTCATCTCCTAACAATTCTTCACTACTTAAAAAATCTACGCCAAGTATATCACTTAACTTCTTTCTTTCGGCGGCTGCAGCTAATGATCCATCCGGGTCTATTTCTTTTGCTTCCCTTATAATTAAAAGATTTGACAACATCTTTTCATTTAAATCTAATATAACGGGTTTCGTTGGCATTGTTCCAGCAGCGTCAACTATAGTAGTTTGAAACGCCTGGTTCATTATAACAAAGCCAACATCTGTCGTAACGGATATTTCACCCACCACGCACATTCCCGAATTATCACAAGATGGTAACAATGTAATCATTGATCCACCTATTTCATTTATTATCATGGCAAAGTCTGTACCGTTCACACCTATAACTGCACTAGGGGTACTGATCACAACATTCTGCCTGCTGTTCTTTGCAATCTGCCCCGAGGCATATCTTATTGTACCAAGACCTGCCTTTAAACCTAATGAACCTTCACCAGTTGCTGGATCATAAACAAAATCGTCTATAAGCAATCTACTGTGTTCAGTTATATCTACCAGAGTCTCATCTAAAAACTCTATTCGTACTTTACCCTTTGCCGTGTTAACAACATCCATCATCTGCACGGCTAAATCATTTTCTACATCATATACTTCAAAACCTTCGTCTCTTTCTATTGCGGCTGACCCTGAATAATCTGTTACTAATCCAATGTTTGCATACGCTTGTATAGTTATAAAGAATAGTAATAAACTAGTCCGTTTGAGTAATGTCAACATCTGCACCTGTACTAGTTATACTAGCGTCAATTACTGTGTCATATACACCTGATTGAATAATATCAACAGTTCCCGTACCTATATGATGATACACTAATTTATGTCCTACCGCATCACCGTTACCACTAACATCGTAATTCATTGTAATATTATGTTGGCTTGATGACGCTGTACCACATGAACCACATGTGTTATCAAGTGTGACTGTTACAGGACTTGCGGACTGAGATGAAGAAACACCATCTATGTCTGCGTCAAAAGTAATATAATTACCATCAATGTCTAATGTAAGATTAGTATTTGTTGCAGCTGCATTGGCACCAACCTTAATATCGATATTAGCATAGTCGCCATTTACTGCTATGTCTACATCTACTGTTTCACATTTACTATTACCTGTTGCATCACAAGTGAATAAAATATTGTTAGCAGAACCTGTTATTGCCCAAGTACCTGTATATGTACTACCTTTAATTGTAGCTGATATAACGTTGTTATTACCAACCTGCGACATCGTCCATACTGCGCCAGTGCCCGTCAATACAACTCTCGCTGCTGAAGTACCAAAGACGTTATTCTGACCATCTTGTGTTAATTCTAAGTCAAGTCCAGCTCCAGATTGTGTAATATATATGTCATTGGCCATTACACCATAACTCATCACTGTTGCCATAATACAGAATTTTAATATTCTTTTAATCATTTGTTACTCCTCTGAATCCCCAAAGACCCTTATTAGCACCTTGATAAATTATTTCAATAACGCCTTGCTCAATTGCTGCTCTCGTCGCATAATTAACTGGCTCATTGAATCCCTTCCCACTTTCTATCTCTAGTGCTTTGGTACCCATATCTAAAAATTTAAATACGCTTGTACCTGTCCTACTGCTGGCAATAGTTTTTTCTGTAGCCACACTTAGTAGAACTTCCCCTGTTTGTACTGATATTACCCGCATGGCAACGGTAATAGTATCCATCCTAAATTCTTCTTGTATCCCTAAACCTAATAGTCGTGCTCCAGTACCACCACTTGTTACATCGGTATCATACCCAACAATACCACCTTCAATAATTAAACCAGCAAATAGCATTGGTTTAAGGGTATCTTTATCTCCGTGTAATTCTCTTGTATTACGAATAAGCTGACGTTCTTTAACAACTGAATCTAACGCACCTCTCTCAACAACTTTAAACCATGTACCTTTACCAACATCTTGCAACGCTTTAATTACCCATACATTACTACCCTGTGAAACAGCCGAGCTTAAACTTGAACCATTCTCGACAGCTTTTCTTTGACCAGTGTAATCAGAAAATTTATATACAGCAACTGTAATCTTTGGTCCACCTAATGATGGCACTCTATCCAATGCACTTTGTAGTGGATTATCTTGTGCCTTTGGTGGAGCATACTCAACTTTAGTATTCAATGATGAACACCCCGTTAAGAAAATTAAGACTGTTGCTATTAATATTAATTTATTCATATTAGAATCCGAATCCTTTAATTGGTACAATAATTTCTGTCGTTGTTCCGTCCGGTTGTGTAATCTGTAGAGTGATAGTATTATTAGTATCATCTCTATTCCACACCATCGTTGCTCCCATATAGGTTGCGGTACCACTTGTTGTAACTGTACATGTACCCGCAGTTACTTCATCAGCTGAACATATACCAAACATATTTTCTACTAGCTGTTTAGATAATGTTGCATAAATCCTTGACTCAACGTTCGTAATAAATTTATTAGTAATAGAATTCTGTTCATCACGTATTGCTTTTTGTCGTGCAGCTTCGGCATCATCATCTATTTCTTTCTGCCTATTAAATTCTAATTGACTAATAGATAATACATGTGTAGAAAATCCATTCCCGCTAAATGAAGGATTATTAAAACCAAATCCTAAGCTACTTGCCTGACTTACTAAACTTAGACTTAGACTTAGTAGTACTATTATTAGCTGCTTCATTTCGCTCTTGCTCCTGTAATATCATATCAAGCTTTGCATTAAGCCTGATCAAATCATTATCTAACATTCTCACTCTATCAATTAAAGCAATCAATGTCATATGACTATCACCAATAACCGGATCAACCTGATCCGTTACCCATTTCCATATAAAGAATATGAAGTAACCCATTGCCGCCGCAGCGATAATAGGAAAACCATAAGTGCTTATTATCTCACCTATGTTTAAACTGTTACCTACCGATAGCTCATCCATTAATCTCTCCTAGCATCTTTCTGGCCATCAGCTCGGGCTATTCTATCTACATCAGGCCTTATACCAAATGCTTGACACATCTTTACATCGATGCGTATTAATTCCGTATTCATTGTTTTCACTCTATTATCTAATGCTTGAGCAAACATCCTTTGTTGTTTAATATCATCTAATACACCATCTAATATAAAGTTTAGTGTGAGATAAACAAAGTAACCCGCCGCTCCTGCACCAACAATAGGAAAACCTACGTCAGCAACCAGTGTTAAATAGTCTTCCATCCAAATTCCTTAAATATATCCATGTGTGTATTTATAAATAAAAGTATGTCAAGACTAACAATTATTATTCCATTACTAATATCTTTGCTAATAGGATATATTCACTACAGCGATACCGAGATAGGTGAGATCGCCAGACTCAAACAATTCGATTTAATCATGCAGACTGATCCTATAGTCAAGTCCGATGATATAGGCATACTTGCCATAGATGAATTAGCTATGGAGAAGTATGGGCAATGGCCATGGTCAAGAGAGGTTATAGCAAATCTAGTATGGGACTTACGTGAAGCTGGTGCTTATGAGATAATCATACCAATTATCATGACCGAGGAAGATAGACTTGGCGGTGACATGGCTTTAGCTGAAGCTTTAGTAGGTGCACAAGGTGTTATCATTGCCCAGGTAGGTTCTACACAGTTAGATGAATCATTAAATCCAGTACCGAGAGGCATAGCGAAGATAGGTGATCCATTGCCATGGCTATATACTTGGAAGGGAATGCTCGGTCCTATACCTTTATTAGGTTTAAATGCCGCTGGTGTCGGGGTATTGAACACCGTACCTGAGATTGATGGTGTTGTGAGGAGACTACCATTGTTCATGGCCATAGGAGACGATGTATATCCGTCTATGGCAATAGAAGTAATGCGGGTTGAGAAAGGAATGCCCTCAGCAGCTGTCAAAGTAAACGAAGGTGGTATTATAGCAGTACGTGTAAAAGGTTTCCCTATAATTAAACCTGATGCTAATGCACAAATATGGTTACGTTGGAATAAAGAATTTGATATAGTATCTGCAGCGAGCACTGACTTAAGTTCACTAGCAGGTAAGAAAGTTATTATAGGAAGTATGACAAGCCGAATTGGTGGTATCATTGCATCGCCCACCGGCCCTCAGTTTAACTTCATGCCTGCCGCAGTATCTCTACAAACATTATTGGATGGCGATGTTATTCAAAGGCCATGGTGGGCAACAACAGCGGAGCTATTAACAACCATATTCTTAGGCTTATTTGTGGTGATCTTGTGTAGATTTGCCCCTTATTGGATTATAGGTTCCATGTTTGTCGTAGGAGCCTCAGGACTCGTATACGGATCGTATTATGCTTGGACCACATATCTATACTTGATTGATATTACAATGGCTATGTCTACATTGTTATTAGTAGGTTTAGTTGCAACGTTCAGTAGATTCATTATTGAGTTTAAGGCGAAGCAACAGATTAAGAAACAATTTGAACATTACTTAGATCCTCGTCAGGTTAAGGCACTACAGAAGAATCCTGAGTTACTGAAGTTAGGTGGCGAAAGGAAAGAGATGTCATTCTTATTCATGGACATCATTGGTTTCACACCCATCAGTGAATTCTACAAGAACAAGGATGATCCTGAAGGCCTGGTAGTACTTGTGAATGAGTTCTTAGATCATATGACAAAGATCATATTAAATAATGGTGGTATGGTTGATAAGTTTATGGGTGACTGTATCATGGCAGTATATAATGCACCTATCGATATGCCTAATCATGCTGAGATGGCGGTGAAGTCTGCAATTGAAATAGAAGCAAAGACATTAGAACTTAAAGCTCTATATAAAGAAAGAGGTTTACCTGATATTAACGTAGGAACTGGTGTGAATACAGGCACTGCAATTATTGGTAACATGGGATCTACCACACGATTTGATTTCTCTGTGATAGGTGATGCAGTTAATCTAGCAGCAAGACTAGAAGCAACAGCAGGTAGGGGAGATTATAAATTATTTCCAACTATATATTCCTCAATGACAATGGAACAATTGCCTGCCACATACAAATCTAAAAAGATTGGTGATATCAAGGTGAAGGGAAAGGATGATGTTATTGAAATATATCATGCAATTAATTAAAAAAAGTATGTACAAACAAACTTAACTATGTTATAATATACTGTAAGAAAAAATAACTCTATTTATCTTTACATAACATATCAGATGCTCTGGTTTCCCATACACATGGAATTAAACCATGCACAATAAGAATAAAAGCAGCTAACACAGCATGTCCCAAGTGTGTGAGGTATGACATGTTAACTTCTTTAAGGTGTTTCATTTTCTACTCTCTCGCTTCTTAAGATTCTTTAAATTCTTCACGAGATTTTCTTTCTTGTGAGACTTTTCATTTCTCATCTCATATAGTTTTTCTTTTATATGCTTTAACTGTACTTCTTTTTTAATGTCACGATTAGTGTGGTTTTGCAATTTACACTCCTTATATATTAAACCTTTCTGCTTGCTGCCAACTCCGCTTTCATTGCATCGTACTTTTCTTTACGACGATTCTCTTCAGCTATCTGCTCAGCTTTACGCTTCGCTCTACGTTGTGCAGCCCATGGACCTACTACGTTAGTGAATATTAAAAATCCGATTACACCATATAAAATGGTTTCTGTTAAATTTGCAAACATATATGCCCTCAGTTGTTCTTCATTGCCCGCCTCTATATCACTTATTGCAGGTTTATCATCTGGTAAAACAGAGTCTACTGCAACAGATGTACCTGCATTAATAATAGCTGGGATTGGTCCGGCGACCACATAAGTGACACCAGTTGTTGCGGCGGTTTTTATTAAATTTTTAGGATCCAACGCGTTAAACCCACTAAGCATTGAACACCCGCCGATAGTGATGGCCATAAAGACCACTAATATTTTCTTTATCATACTTCTATTTATACATATAAATAATTGTAATAGTAATAACTATTGAATGAATACTAACTTTATATAACACAGGAAAAATTATGAAAAAATATGTAGGTGCTTTAGCAGCATTATTAATGATCTCATCAACGGCATTCGCCAAAGATACAACAACAATCGTAAATCCAGGAAGTGACAACGGTGGTTATATGGCCGTTCTTACAATGATTGGAAATGAAATTGATCACGATTTCGTCCAGGCAAATAACCCCGTAATAGCTAACTCACATTTTCTTAGTAAAAATGTTTTAACTATGTGGAGTACTGAGTGGCCTGGTGATGATTCTTTGCCATCTGTTGTAATGGATGCAAATAGTATTGTTGCTGTTCAAGCATACGAGACAATCCTTTGTAGTAGAACTTATACTTCGCTAGAAGAAATGTCTGGTCAAACAATTAAAATTGCAACTTGGGGTGACTCACCTGCTATCACAAAATTCATTGATGCTTTAGGTGCGGATAACGATGTGAATTTTAAGGTTGTTCCTTATGGTGGAAGTGGTGATACAGTAAGAGGCTATCTAGGTATGGATGCTGATACTATTTTCACAATCCAAACTAAGCAAGCAAAGGTAGAAGTTGATGGTGCATGTTTTGCGTTTAGCGCAAATGGTGATTTAGACTTTGCCTTTATTGATGTGATTCTATCAGTGAATGCTGATGAAGGTGTAGTGAATGGATATAGACAAGTTGTTTCTGATCTAGCACAAACTGAAGCTTGGGAAACTGCTTTTGCAGGAACCCTTACTCAAGTTGTAAATGCTGATAATGCTGAAGCTCTTGTTAAAAAAGTTGAAGCAGCTGTTGAGTTAAATACTCAATAATATTCAATACAGTCTTGTAATTGGGCATTAACGGTTTCGTATGTTTCTAACATATCAGATTCGTTAATGCCTTCTATGTAAAATGCTTGACGACCAGACATTTGTAAATGCTGAAATTCTGGGATGATCATATCAGGTTTTAATTCCGAATTAGTCCTTGCTAGGTATTGTTTTAAATGAGAAGTATCTGATACACTTTTTATTTTACCAGGCTTCAAGTTAGAAATCCCCCACAAAAAATGCTTCGTGATTGAGAAATATTCTCCTAGTAATATATTAGGAATAATAGTATGATCATGTATACTATCTACTATTTGTAATCCCTGCCCAAGCCGTGGATTAGCATCTATTAATTTTATGTTAGAACCCCATTTGTAATAATCAGGACCAGAGAAAAACATATTTTTTAATTTTAATTTAGTGGTTATTGTATCCATAAACATCTGAGCTTCTGCCCTTACATCTAATGGTACACTCTTAGTAGGAACACACATCCAACTTAACGCTCTAGTTTCATAACTATATTCATCAATCTTATTAACAACAATTTTGCTCTTAACCCAAAGTATATTATCTGTTCCATAATAATATGGACCATACAGTTCTGCTTCTATAGGTAACTGTTCCTGTGCCATATAGTAACTAGTTCTACCATTAAATGTTGTATGAGTGAATCCCTTCTTGTTATCCTCAAAGAAAGAATCATCAATAGAAAGTAAAAAATCTTTTTTGTTATTAAAGGTCACGTAATCAAAAGATCTATATTGCTTAGTACCCGATCCTATTGTTGGCTTTATTATAAATGGTCTATCTTTAAATATATCTAAATCACTTGGAGATTTTGGTATAACACTATCAGGTATAAGATTTCCAATACCAACACTAATACAAAAATCATCCATCAGTTTTTTATCAGATAAAATATTAGCTGATTCTATTGATAGATTATTAATCCCCCACTTCTTTTCTAGCTCAGCCTGGATAGGTAATAAGCTTTCCGCCACTGTAATAATTCTGTCATAAGGTCCTTCGATTTTATCAAAGTCCTTAGTGACCACATCTGCATCCTGATCAATATCCCAAAGTGCCCTAAGAATAGTTTCCCATTTGTTGCGTCCTCTGTCATACCCTAATATTAAATTGTTCATCCGTGTATTACCATGACTCTCATTAAGTTATCCCAAAATAAATCTGTTAAAAAATATCCATATAGTACTGGAAATGTATCTAAATCTTTTAAACAATATCCTAATATGCTTAATACAATTAGAGTTATTAATAACCATTCTCTTACTGGGTAAATGTATATACTCATTATAGAAATGAATAATACAATACCTATAGTAAATGAATTTTTATACTTCTTATAAAAATATGCCAACTTACCAAGTGAATTAAAACAACTCCAAGATAAGAATAAACAAACACCTAATATAAGAGGTATGTAATATAGTATGTCAGAAAATACTGGTAAGGTATCTATTCCGAACGTAAACCCTTGTGTTAAAATCAAATAATATATTAACACTTCACTGCCAACAATAGGTATGCCGAGAATAATCAGTGGCAATAAAGAACTTAATGCACCACTATTGTTCGCTGCCTCCGCAGCAGCAATCTTCTTTATGTCTGTCTTTACTAGGTTAGAGCTTAAGTAACTTCCCAGTATATTAGTCACCCCTGGAATAAGACCACACCAGAATCCTACAAAACTTCCTATGCCGGTGGCGGGTAGGGTATTCTTAGCATAACCGAATTTAGTAATTGAATTTGTTTTAACCATCTTCACATTTCTAAACTTAATTATCTCGGGTATAATATACAGTCCTATCATTACCGCACTAAAAGGAATACCTAAAGTTAAATAATCAATGCCGAAGGTTCCCCATGTCTCATAGGATAAATTATCAAATCCTATCTTTGCTAGTACTCCACCTAAAATAAAGAGAGGAATAGTTTTCCACACTTTTTGTTTTGATAACAATGTTAAGAATGTAATCGCTATACAAATTACTGCTAGTTGTATAGTACTATTATAGAATTGAAATGTGGTATATATGTTTGGAAGAAAAAGCAAGAATAACGATATAGCAAAGATAGAACCTATTGTACTAGAAACTGCATTGCTACTTACAGCAAGGTGACCTTCACCTTTTAAGAATAAATTATGTCCATGCCTTGCCGTTACTGCAGCCGATGCATCGCCAGGTATTCCATAGAGAATAGCTGTCACACTATTGGTGTAGTTTGTGGTAATGAGAAGGGCAATATAATAGATTAATATATTGAATGGATCTAAGTTAAGTAGGAGAGGATAGATAGTAGCTATGGCTAAGAAAGGTCCAGCACCTGGAATAATACCAAAAATAACACCGGATAATATCCCGGATAAACACCATACCAAAGAGTACATTACCTTGCCTTACAATTATCTATGATATGCAAAAATAAATCTTTATCCCATTTTAAACAAATGACTAATAACATCACACCGTCTTCTGTAGAAAAAACAGAATGACGTTTGTTACCATTGAAGTACCAAAGAGAACCCGGGTTACCTTTAATAATTTTGTCATCATATATCCATTTAAAATTGTATTCATTGTTCTTAACAAATCCTACTAACCTAATTTCATCATAGCTGAAATCATGTTTATTAACATCGTTGTGATCTGGAAAAAAACTACCTCGGTCCATTCGTAAGAAGTGGCAACGCGTTATCCATTTTCTCCATGGATTCAAAAACCTTTTTAGTTCTGTGCTTTGAGACCATACCGGAGTGGGTGTATCTAAGTCTTCATTCTTTAATACTATACCAGTTTGTAATTCATAGTCTAACAAACTAGTTAGATCGGGTACACCAGAAAGTCCACCATCAATACTAGTTACGCTTAAGCCCCAACGGTTATTGGGTTTATTAGGGTTATATCTTTTCCAATCATTATCAAATGGTTTTAATTCTTCGAGCATTTTGTGTGAATTAAAGCCAGGAAATTCTAGCCAATCAGCCATTGTATATAAGCGCGCTAACGCCTTATCATTATCACTCATAACTATCCCATTGTTTAAATCAGTGTATAAGTCAAGTGATCATCAATTACAGGTAATTTTGCTTTTTCAGCTAACCATTTATTATAACCTTCTTCAGTTTCGAAAGTTTTTTGATGTAAAAAAGATTTTTTATCTCCGCTTAACGAATTAACTTTATTTATTACAAAACCAGCTTCAATATCAAGATGTTGTTTTACTAAAGCGTCATTTCCGGTTGCAAAAAACGCTCCTACTGTTTCATGAGCTGTACCAGAGTTATCTGTAACTGACCATGCTTGGGTATATGCCATTGCTTTCTCCTTATATATTATAGTTATTTATATGCCAGTTCCAATTGCTTTGATATGAAGTGTACGAA
>Ga0209279_10000184_pt1 | contig 43134 bp, 36 predicted proteins | sample CoawatmetaG00DNA_3_FD_187508 | JGI IMG/M metagenome (GOLD analysis project Ga0209279, IMG submission 187508) | Marine microbial communities from the West Antarctic Peninsula - Coastal water metaG006-DNA (SPAdes) (version 2) | ecosystem: Environmental > Aquatic > Marine > Coastal ...
TTATTAAGATTGGTCAAGTACTTGAAATACGCTCACCTAATCAAGCAAGCAAGGCTGTGTCATTAAGAAAGATTTCTTATAAAGTGAGGCGTGGGGACTCTCTCTACAATATTGCGAAAAACTTTGCACTATCCATTGCTGATATCACCAATTGGAACGGTATAAACAAAAAAAGTTACCTACAGCCAGGTCAACGATTGACGCTATATATTAACCCAAGAAATATTTAAGCTTTTATCATAGACAAAAATAAAGGCGGATTACCCGCCTTTATTTTGCATATCAAACCACCAACTTACTGCACAACATCAGCCTTCTCTCTCAGCGTGTCCTGGTAGGCTAAGACATCTCGACCAGCCTTTATTGATAGAGTAGCTGCGGCTAGAGATCCTCTGGCTTCTTTACCTAACGCACCAAGATCGCCAGAAACGACTTTCGTCAACTCTGCCACTACATAGTCGCCATTACTCATGTAAAACCCATCAATCACGCTCTCTGAATCAGGAATCGGGAAGGCAAACACTCTTGATCTAACCTCAGCATTAACATCCGTACCGCGACGATTTACAGAATTACCGACCTGCCAGGCAAGACCCCTGTCTTTAGCAACCGTTTCAACAGAACTTCCAGCGACTATCTCGGCAAGTAACACCGCGCCTTTCTCCGCGAGTATTCTCGCTGACTCACTAGCGGTAAGGGCCGACACCACAGAACTTCTAACTTCAGAAAGTTCTTTCTGACGCTCGCTAATAAATTGATTAAGTTTCAAAACAACATATCGATCATCGCCTAGATCAATAACTTCACTAGCATACTTGTCTTCAACTACCTCAGAACTAAAGGCTGCAGCACTTACTTTGGCAAGACCCGTAATGCCCTGCCCACCAGACCGAGAGAATGCCCCTGAGGTTTTAAGCTCTAAACCTACATCTTCAGAAACTTCTTTAAGTGACTCTGCGTTGTAACTTAGCTCTTTAAGAAGCTCTACCTTAGCAATAAGCTGGTCGGTAGTTGCTTCTCTCATCAGTTCACGCTCTATCCGAGAAGATTCGTCTGCCAGCACATAAGTGTCTTGCTGTATATCCATCAATTTTAGGAAGTGGACACCTGCGTCCGTAGTGATAGGGCTAGAAACCTCGCCCAACTCAAGCGCTGCCAATGCAGTCTCAAATACCTCAGGAAAGGTATCCCCGGAGGTATAACCAAGATCTCCACCGGTCTCTGCAGATGCGAAGTCGTCAGAATACTCTCTGGCTAACTCGCCAAATAGACCTCCAGCCACAATTTTACCCTGGATTTCGGCGATTAAATCATCACTAGGATCTTCCAATAAGATATGTGCGACCTGACGAGATTCAGCCAAATCCAACGTAGTAAGTTCCTCCTCAAAGCGCGCCAAAATTTGATCACTCGACACTAATGCTGAATCGGCAAGTTTTGCCGGGCTCAACTCTATGTAGTCGACTATTACTTGAGCTTCAGTCTCATACGAAGATAGATTTTCCTGATAATACTGAGTTATTTGCTCCTCCGTGAGGACAATCGAGGCCTCGATCGGCGCAACTGGGAGAGTAAGATAATAAAAATCTCGTTTCTGTTCAGTGACTGCAGCTAAAGCCGACAATTCAAGTTCTGTAACAAAACCAGTACCTGTAATACCCATTATAAGCTGCTGGACAGTCATATCATTAACGAGCATTTCCTTAAAACTAGCACTGGTATAACCCTGCTGCTGGAGAGCAAATCGATATCTATCTTGATCAAAGCTACCGTCAGACTGGAATGCCTCATTATTGACAATATATTCATTAATTGTCTGCTCAGACATACTCATTCTCTGGCGCTGAGACGCCTGCGACAAAAGTTCTCTGCCTATTAGCTGCTCTACCACACTGGGGCGAATCAGCTCATCATCAAGCAAGGACGCGTCCAGACCAGCATTTTCATTCAGTATTCTTTGTTTCTGTGAGGAAATAGCGCGCGCTACCTCTAATTCAGTAATCGTTGCTCCGTTAACGACCAAAGCAGCATCAGCTCCGCTCCCGCTAAGCAATGCGGTACCGGTACCAGACAACACGAATATAGCACCGATCACAATGGTAATACCGAGCGCAAAGCCTTTCATATTGGTTCTAAAACTATCTAACATTCTACCTTCCCTAATTGTAAAAAAGGCGCATCAAAGATGCGCCTCTAAAGTCCAAGAAAATCCGTAAGGATTCCCCAGGCAATTATTAATTTACTGCGTCTTTCAATGCCTTACCAGCTTTGAAGCTAGGAACGTTGGCAGCCTTAATCTGGATTTCAGCACCAGTTTGAGGATTACGTCCAGCACGCGCTGCGCGATGCTTAACTGAGTATGTTCCAAAACCAACTAAAGACACCTGGTCACCATTTTTCAATGCGCCAGTGATTCCTTCGATTGCAGAATCTAGTGCGCGTCCAGCAGAAGCTTTAGAAATGTCTGCGCCTGCAGCGATAGCATCAATCAAATCAGATTTATTCACGGTATTCCCCTTTTTTTTTGGAAGTAATTTAAATACGTTAAAGGCGCATCGAATCCCTTTGATATCACCAATTTCAAGTAAACATGCAGTCCCTAAACCCTTTATACCAATTGCGGCCGCATGCGGTCAAGCAGTCTCTTTAAAATAGACCAAAATAGTTGGAACCTAGTGCGTACTGGGCCTCTGATTGGCCTCTGAGTCAGATTTAGAGGAACTAGCCTTAACAAAATCTGATTGGCTAAGGGGCTGTGGTTTTTCGTCTAAAGCAATAGCCAAAACCTCATCTATCCACTTAACAGGACATATATTTAAATCCGCTTTGATGTTATCAGGAATTTCTTTCAAATCACTGGCGTTATCGTGGGGAATAATTACAGTTTTAATACCTCCTCGATGAGCAGCAAGAAGCTTTTCTTTTAATCCTCCAATCTTTAGAACCTGCCCGCGCAAAGTTATCTCACCCGTCATAGCTACATCGGCCTTGACCGCAATGTTGGTGAGAACCGATACCAGGGCTGTACACATACCCACGCCGGCAGACGGCCCATCTTTAGGCGTCGCACCCTCAGGCACATGAATATGCAGATCATTTTCTTGGTAAAAGTCCCGGCGGATCCCCAATAGTTGCGCTCTACTCCGAACCACCGTTAACGCAGCTTGAATCGACTCCTGCATTACATCACCAAGGGATCCCGTCTTGATAACCTTTCCCGAACCCGGAATTGCGGATGTCTCTATAGTAAGTAATTCTCCACCCACCTGAGTCCACGCTAAACCGGTAACCTGCCCAATTTGATTCTCAGCTTCAGCTCGACCATAGTCGAACTTACGCACACCCAACGCATCTTCTAGCTCACCAGACCCAATATACGCGGCATTAGTCTCGTTAAAACGAACATGTTTAGTCACTGTCTTGCGGCAGATCTTCGCGATGTCTCGCTCAAGCCCTCTTACGCCCGCCTCCCTGGTGTAATAACGAATAGTATCCTTTATGGCGTCTTCACTAATAGTCAACTCAGCAGGCTTTAAACCATTAGTCTTTAGCTGTTTAGGTACTAAATACTTTTCTGCAATCTTTACCTTTTCATCTTCGGTATATCCTGGAATTCGAATCACTTCCATACGATCCAATAAAGGACCAGGAATATTCATCGAGTTTGCTGTACAGATAAACATCACCTCAGAAAGATCGTAATCAACCTCCAGGTAGTGATCATTAAAAGTGTGGTTTTGTTCTGGATCTAACACTTCTAATAGTGCCGAAGCTGGGTCTCCTCGTTGATCCATACCCATCTTGTCAATTTCATCGAGTAAAAATAGCGGATTTTTAGCACCTACTTTGGAGAGCTTCTGAATCAGCTTCCCTGGTAGGGAACCAATGTAAGTACGACGATGCCCCCTTATTTCAGCTTCGTCACGAACGCCACCAAGACTCATCCGGATAAACTTTCGTCCAGTAGCGCGCGCTATAGACTCTCCTAAAGACGTTTTACCCACGCCCGGAGGGCCCACTAGGCAAAGTACAGGTCCCTTCAGAGTTTTTACTCGCTTTTGCACTGCAAGAAACTCAAGGATTCGTTCTTTGACTTCATCAAGTCCGTGGTGATCTTCGTTGAGAGTATTCTCTGCATTGACAAGATCATGCTTCACACGCGTACGTTTTTTCCAAGGAACGCTAATCATCCAATCGATATAATTCCTGAGCACTGAAGCCTCTGCGGACATCGGCGACATCATTTTTAACTTACCCAATTCAGACTGCGCCTTCTCCAAGGCGGCTTTAGGCATACCAGCACCCTTAATTTTATTCTCGAGCTGATCCAGTTCAGACAAACCCTCATCTAGGTCTCCCAGTTCCTTCTGAATAGCCTTCATCTGTTCGTTTAGATAATACTCACGTTGGCTTTTCTCCATTTGCTTTTTAACGCGCCCACGAATCCGTTGCTCAATCTGGAATAAATCAATCTCTGCCTCCATCAAGCTCATGAGATGCTCAAGCCTTAAAGTCAGATCCCCAATCTCTAGCACTTCCTGCTTTTGCTCAAGAGAAAGCGTCATATGAGATGCAATCGTGTCGGCTAGCCTATTCGCATCCTCTATGCCACTAACAGTTGCAATCACTTCAGGTGGTATTTTCTTACTGAGATTCACATACTGCTCAAACAAACTGGTTGTCGACCGCACTAAAGCCTCGGTTTCTTCTTCCAAAATGTCATTCCCGTTGAGGGCTGTCGCGGTAGAACTCATCAATGATTCTTTATCGATCGTTGCCTCAACACGAACTCGATCAAGGCCCTCTACCAATACTTTAAGCGTACCATCTGGCAATTTGAGCATTTGTAGAATTGTGGCTAGAGTTCCAACTTCATAGACATCAGCAACACCTGGATCGTCTTCCAAATGATCTCTTTGAGCAACCAAAATAATTTGTTTTTCACCTTCCATGGCAGACTCTAAGGCAATAATTGATTTTTCTCTGCCAACAAACAGCGGAACAACCATATGCGGATATACCACAACATCACGCAGTGGCAAGAGTGGGTAGATAGTGTCCTTGGAATCGGGGGTTGATAGAACCATTTTAGCCTCAGTATTTACGTACTTCCTTGTCGCCATTTTAGCGGCGACCCATATTTATTATATTGGGACAAAAACCGAAATAACAATAGGAGTGTCACCAACAGTATCAAAATTATTTGAGTATTAGTGACAGACACAAAAAAGGCGGCTTTCGCCGCCTTTTTTTAGCCTTCCTCAGAAGACAGTTTTTCCGGTTCTGCCTGTTCATAAACCAGCAACGGTTCGTTGTCACTGTTGATGACCGCAGCATCAACTACCACTTTGACCACATCAGTCTCAGATGGAATTTTGTACATCGTATCAAGCAGCACTGTCTCTAGGATAGAGCGTAAACCACGCGCCCCTGTCTTCCGATCTATGGCTTTCTCAGCGATTGCATCCAGCGCATCAGTCCGAATATCTAATTCAACATCTTCCATAGCCAGGAGAGCTTGATATTGCTTAACCAATGCATTCTTTGGCTTGACGAGGATATTGACAAGTGCCTCTCGATCTAACTCCTGCAGCGTAGCAACAACTGGCAGGCGACCAATAAATTCAGGTATCAAACCATAACCAATAAGATCGCTTGGCTCGACTTGGAGTAACGTTTCACCAATAGACTTCTGTGAAGCTTTGCTATTTACCTGAGCGCTAAATCCAATACCACCCTTCTCCGACCGATCACGGATAACTTTTTCTAACCCGGAGAACGCACCGCCGCAAACAAACAATATGTTCGAGGTATCAACTTGCAAAAATTCCTGCTGAGGATGCTTTCTACCACCCTGTGGTGGCACAGAAGCGACGGTTCCTTCAATTAACTTTAGCAAGGCTTGCTGAACACCCTCTCCAGAAACATCACGTGTGATTGAAGGATTGTCTGATTTTCGCGAAATTTTATCAATCTCATCGATGTAGACTATTCCCCTCTGGGCTTTCTCTACATCGTAATCACATTTCTGTAATAATTTCTGGATGATGTTTTCAACATCTTCGCCAACATAGCCCGCTTCGGTGAGCGTCGTAGCATCTGCGATAGTAAATGGAACATCTAAAAGGCGTGCTAAGGTCTCCGCAAGAAGCGTTTTACCACTACCCGTGGGACCGATTAGCAAAATATTGCTTTTCCCTAATTCAATATTAGTTTTATCTGAGTTCGGCTGCTCGCTAACCTGTAGCCGCTTGTAATGGTTATAGACCGCAACAGAGAGGATTCGCTTAGCTCGCTCTTGACCAATCACATACTCGTCTAAAATTGATTTTATTTCTGTTGGTACAGGCAGTTTCTCGGCGGTTGATTCGGACTCAACAGCCAGTGATTCTTCCGAAATTATATCGTTGCATAAATCAACGCATTCATCACAAATATAAACGGATGGACCGGCAATTAAACGTCGGACTTCGTTCTGATTTTTCCCACAAAAGGAACAAAAAAGAAGCTTTCCGCCATCACCTAGACTACCAGTATCACTCATTACTCTCTCCTGCTTTAAAACAGTGCATTTCGAGCACTGCTGTTAACAAATTACTTCCGAAGACTACCCAATCTAGGATCTTTTGTCTAGAACCTGATCAACAAGTCCATAATCCTTAGACTCTTCAGCGCTCATGAAATTATCACGTTCAGTGTCTTCAGTTACTTTATCGACAGATTGGCCGGTATGATGAGCCATCAGGCTATTCAACCGTCCTTTGATTTTCAGAATTTCCTGAGATTGAATATGGATATCCGTTGCCTGGCCCTGTGCACCGCCACTTGGCTGATGAATCATGGTCCGAGCATTAGGCAGACAGAATCGTTTCTCTGGCGCGCCAGCTGCTAATAAAAATGCGCCCATAGAAGCTGCCTGACCAATACACATGGTACTGACGTCAGGCTTGATAAATTGCATAGTGTCATAAATAGATAAACCAGCGGTGACAGAACCGCCCGGCGAGTTGATATATAAATGGATGTCTTTATCTGGGTTTTCAGACTCAAGAAACAACATTTGAGCCACAATCAAATTGGCCATATGGTCTTCGACCTGACCAACCATAAAAATAACACGTTCTTTGAGGAGTCGTGAGTAGATGTCATAGGCTCGCTCACCTCTTGATGTCTGCTCGACCACCATGGGAACCATACCGGTTGCTTCTACATCCAAACCGCCTAAACCGTTACCAAACTGCTGAAAATTCATTATTACCTCGCTCATTTAAATCGTGGGAAGCTTACTAAACTTTATACGGTGGTCTTCAGTAAGCTGGATCTTCGTACCCAGTCATCCAGCACTGAGCGCTGAAAATAAGAACTACGCCTCAGAGCCTGGTTCTGGGTCTGGTTTTATCGCATCTTCGTAAGAAAGATTTTGTTCTTTTATCTTTGCTTTCGCCAATACTAGCTCAGTTACTTGGTCTTCTAAAACGACGCCTTCAACCGAACTCAAAAGTTCAGGTTTACTATAATAGTAGTCAACAACCTCTTTGGGTTGCTCGTAGGTAGATGCAATCTCATCCACTCTAGCTCTAACTTGCTCTTCGTCTGGGCTCAACTCTTCAACTTTGACAATTTCAGAAACAATCACACCAAGAGCCGCACGGCGCTCGGCCTTTTCTTTAAACATGTCATCGGGCAACATGCTCAGATCAATTTGTTGGCCGCCGCCAAATTGCTGGACCATCTGCTGCTTTAACTGAATGATTTCATTAGCAACTAGCGCTGTGGGGAGTTCAACCGGATTAAGCTCGAACAACTGCTCCATTACGCGATTCTTAACTTTGGTACGAATCGCATTACGCAATTCACGTTCCATATTGGCAAGCACGTCTTCACGGAATTTTTCTTCACCACCTGACTCTACACCAAACAACTTGAAAAACTCATCATCCATCTTAGGAAGTGCTTTGGATGCAACAGAATTAACCTTTACAGCAAATTCAACAGCAGCTCCTTTGAGTTCCTCTGCATGGTAATCCTCAGGGAAAGACAGCTTCAAAACTGTCTCTTCACCAGCGGACAGACCCTCGAGGCCTTTCTCAAAACCCGGAATCATGGAGCTGGAACCTAATACCAAATCCTGACCTTCGGCTTTGCCGCCATCGAACTCTTCACCGTCGCGAGTACCGACGTAGTCAATGTTTACCTGATGACCATCTTTTGCTTTCTTCTTGCCAACTTTGAACGACGACTGCTGATTACGAAGCTGTTCAATCATTTTCTCGACATCAGCGTCAGTCACTTCCGAGACGGGACGGTCAAGCTTAACCTTAGTTAAAGCCTTAAGTACTACTTCAGGAAAAACTTCAAAGACAGCCATAAACTCAAGGTCTTGGCCTTCTTTATCTGACAAGTCATTTATCTGAGGCTGCCCAACTGGCTTTAGATCTTCCTGCTGAATGGCTTCATAAAAACTGGAATTAACTATTTCACCCACAACTTCTTGGCGAACGCCTTTACCATAGTGCTGCTTGACCACTTTGAGAGGAACTTTACCTTTTCGGAAACCCTTAATAGAAACGGTTTTTGTCGCTTTCTGAAGTCGGTTAGTGACTTCTTGATCAATTTTTTCGGCAGGCACACCAATCTTCAGCTGACGCTCTAGACCTGTGCTCGACTCAATAGACACCTGCATGGGCTATCCTCATGGTAAGACATTAAAATTTGGTACGAAAGGAGAGACTCGAACTCTCACGGGTTGCCCCACTGGAACCTAAATCCAGCGCGTCTACCAATTCCGCCACTCTCGCATAGAGATTTATTCAAAAGACACCTAAAGACTCGGCTAAAAAAGGGTTGGTAAGCCCCCGTCTCTCTGAACGGCGAGGATTTTGCCACAGCACCCCCTAATCAGCAACTAATTGTCACCGAAATACGCAGTTTATCTGCCATCATTTTGCAGAAATATACTTTCCACACAAAATAGTGCGTGATAATAGGCTAAATCGCCTAACAAATTAGTCAAGTCTACCCGAGCTAATTGTCTTTATTGCTCTCTCCAGTCAATGTAAAATAAGTATAGGCTACAAAAAAATACTAATGAGAGTGATTAATTATGCATATTGACGAATTTTCTGACCTTAAATCATTTGAAGTTACCATCGATGATCATCAAATTGCGGAAGTTCGACTTAATAGACCCACTGCCATTAACGCTATGAATACTGACTTCTGGCGAGAACTACCCGCCATTATTAACACCTTAGATAATCTGGGGTCAGTGCGAGTCGTTATTCTATCTGCAGCGGGTAAACATTTTACTGCGGGAATGGATCTCCAAGTCTTTGAGGACATGACAACTGAAGACAATATCGAACCTGCGAGAGCGGCAGAGAAACAGCGGCGCTGGATAATGGCTATGCAGGATGTATTTAGCGCATTAGAAAAATCACGTATGCCGGTTATTTCTGCTATTCAGGGCGCCTGCATTGGCGGCGGTGTCGACATGATTTGTGCTACAGATATACGGCTATGCACGAGTAACGCCTTCTTCAATATTAAGGAAACTGAATTAGGTATTACCGCGGACATTGGAACGCTCCAAAGAATTCTGCATGTAATGCCCTCCGGGCTAGCCAGAGAACTCGCCTACACCAGCAGAAATTTTGCCGCGGATGAAGCGTTAAAATGTGGATTTGTTAATAACGTCTATGACTCACAAGAAGAGATGCTTAACGCTGCACATCAGTTGGCCAGAAGCATTGCTAAACACAGTCCAATGGCGGTGAATGGCGTGAAGGAAATGCTCAACTACAGTCGCGATCATTCTGTTGCTGATAGCTTGAATCATATGGCAACATGGCAAGGAGGCATGCTGCAAAATCAGGATATCTTAGAGGCCATGACTGCGGCTAAAGAAAAAAGAGTACCCGGCTTTGACGATTTACTGCCTTTAACTACCGCGGAAGGTAGTTAGTTAATCATTTTGCCACTCGCTTACGGCAATCTAGGTATTTCGATTTGGCTATGCTTACTGAAAAGGATGTTATTCACTCCATGAGGAATGAAATGCCTTGCAACCAGCGCTTATTGAAACCATGATTGCCGCCCCTAAATTCACTCGACTAACTACAATAGATTATGGCTGCCAAAAAACACAGTGACGACGCTTCATCCAACATAGACCCTATGGCTCTGCGCAATGCGCTTGGAAGCTTCGCTACGGGTATTACTGTGGTGACTGCCCTGGGTAAAGGCGGCCAAAGAGTAGGCATGACTGCAAACAGCTTTAACTCTGTTTCTCTATCCCCCGCCTTAGTCCTGTGGAGCATTGATAAAGCCTCTAATTGTTTCGATGACTTTATTCAGGCAGAACATTATGCGATTCATATATTAAGCGCAAACCAACAATCTATCTCTGACCAGTTTGCTAAGAGTGGCGGTGATAAATTTGCTGGACTTGAGTGCACAGAGAACCACGCCGGAGTGCCTATTTTACCTGAATGCAGCGCTTATTTTGAATGCAGCATCGCGCACCAATATGATGGTGGAGATCATATTATTTTAGTTGGCAGCGTTGCCAATTTTGTTGACTCAGGAACAGAGCCACTCATTTTTTATCGCGGTGACTACAAAAAACTGTAAATCGCGCAATAAGTTAAGTGTCTAGCACTAAAATATCAGCCTCTATTGAAGCAGACTACTTTTGATTGCGTCATTTCTTGCATTGCATAACGCACACCTTCACGCCCTAAACTGCCTCGCTTGTACCCGCCAAAAGGCATGGCATCAAAACGAAAGTCGGAAGAATCATTAATCATCACGCCACTTGCTTCTAAGCTATCTGCTGCTTTTAAAGCGGTTTCTAAGTCAGAAGTAAAAATACCCGCATGCAGACTGTAATCTACACAATTCGCCCAAGCGATTACCTCATTAAAACTATCAAAAGGTTCCAAAATGACAACTGGCGCAAAGACTTCCTGCATGCATAATTTAGTCGTAGTGGGTACCTTAGTCAGTACTGTTGGAGTGTATATATTATCGTGACGTTGATGTCCGGTTAATAACATTGCACCTTGGTTAATTGCATCTGCCACCCAAGATTGAATACGTGCAGACTGCTCTGGCGTTATCATCGGTCCTAGGTCTGTGGCTTCATCCAGCGGATCACCCACAATAAGTGCTTGTGTTTGAGTAACAAACTTCGCCGAAAATTGATCGAATACGCTGCGTTCAATAAAAATGCGTTGCGTCCCAATACAGTTTTGCCCCGATGCCCAAAAAGCGCCGGATACCGTTGCCGCTACTGCCTTGTCGAGATCGCTGTCAGCCATCACAATGACTGGCGCATTACCGCCTAAATCCATAGTCATTTTTTTCAAACCAGCAATGCGCGTAATCGCCTCACCTGTTTCCATCCCACCTGTAAAAGACACCATACGAATATCATCAGCACACACTAATGTGCTACCTATATTTGCATCGCCAACCACCACAGAGATAATCTGCTGATCTAATCCCGCGCGCACAAATGCATCAACCAATTTAATAGCCGACAATGGTGCAAGCTCTGACGGTTTTAGAATAACCGAATTGCCCGCTGCAACAGCAGGCCCTAACTTGTGCGCAACTAAATTAAGAGGGTCGTTAAACGGGGTGATCGCCAACACAATACCAAGAGGGTCAAGGTGTGTGTAGCCTTGCCTCCCCATAGCGCCCTCGAAAGAATCAAAGGGAATCACCTCACCGCTTAATCGTTTAGCTTCTTCCGCAGACAACTCTAGCGTATTAATGCAACGCGACACTTCTTTCCGCGCCTGGACAATTGTTTTTCCGGCCTCACTCACAATCAAGAGCGCAAAGGCTTCTAGCTCCTGGCGGACAATCACTGCGGTTGCCGCTAAAATATTAGCGCGATGATAACGCGCTAACTTACGAGAGATTTCAAAGCCATGTTTAGCGCTAATTAATGCGGCTTCAACATCCGTCAAAGTTGCTGCAGGAATAGAACTAACAACGCCCTGTGTAAAAGGATTGATCACATCAATCATTTGTTGATGCTGTTCAGTTTGCTTAGGTAATATGGCGGCAAAGGACTCCATACTAACTCCCCTTCCGCTGATGAATCGCGATAATGTCTGACAGGATAGCGTATGCCGTTTCAATGCGTCCTGCACCAGGGCCGGAAACTGTCACATCACCTAGCATACCTGAGGTAAAAGTAATCGCATTAACGGCACCACTGATACACGCTAGGGGATGTACTATCGATAATTTCTCTGGTGACACACTAGCAACAATAGAACCATCCTCTTGCTTACTCGCCTTACCTAGCAACTTCCAATGACAACCTTCTGCCGCGGCTTGTTTTACCATAGTTTCAGTCAGACCAGTAATTCCCTGACACTGAACATTTTCTTGAGTCAAATTCGCATCCCAGAGTCGATTCGCCAACACAATCACCTTGAGCATCACATCTTTACCTTCAATGTCAGCACTAGGATCCGCCTCGGCATACCCTTGTTGCTGTGCAGAGGTAATAGCATCTGCAAACGTGTAGCCTTGCTCGACTAAACCTAAAACATAATTTGCCGTACCATTCACGATACCGGTGAATTTATTAATCCCACTGCCTTTCAATAGTTTATCTGCGAAGCGAAGCACTGGCGTGCCACTCATGACTACACCTTCGTATTCAAAACCGACATTATTTTTAAGAGCTAATGCCATTAGTTCCTTTTCGGCAAAAGTAAGAGGGCCTTTATTTGTTGTAGACACGTGTTTGCCAGCAGACAATGCCCAACGACAGTGAGATATTGCAGGCTGACCGGTCATCGAATCAGTTATGGTGGCCTCCACAACAATATCTGCATTACTGTTTTTAATAATATCTTCATTGTCAGCAGTCGCTTTACCATTGGGTAACTCAGCACAAGCGCCTTGAGCCGCCGGCAATGTGGTTAGCAAGTCTAAGTCGATACCCTCTGGCGAATAAACTGATCCCAAAAACATATCCGAAACAGCGACAATGCGTAAATTAAAACCCATCTCACAATAAAATTTCTCTGGGTCTGTCGCAATAATGTCAGCCAGGGCTCGGTTTACGCCACCAAAACCAATAAGTGCAATGTTGTAATGCATAGTGCCATCCTAGATAGGTTGTTTTCGGCGCCAGTATTACAAATGAAAATATCAGATGACATGCCCGAATTGACCAAAGCTATGGTCAAAATGACGATACTGATAGGTAATACGCATATATAAAATCGACAGTGAAGAGATTAATTAAATACGTTAAAAACGCATCGTAAAAATGACATTAAAGAAAAACATATGAGTGAGAAACTAGCAAAATACGAAAAATAAAAGAGACGTAAAAATAGTTGTTATATTTTTACCGTAGATAACGCAAAAGTCGTATGCGTATCATCGACGCTTTCCAAACTGCTGACAGCTTTCCATATTTCGTGGACACGATCGTGGGAGCGCGCTTGAACATTAAGTATCACATCATAATCCCCGCTCATAATGTAACAAGACACTATTTCGGGTACCTTAGCTGCATACTTAATTACCTCGGTATCTCGCATACGATCTTTGCGATAGACCATCATAATGGCAACTACTATTTCATTAACAGGCAAGCCATCTCCCAAGATCACTTTATAGCCTTTGATGACGCCAGATTTTTCTAACTTGTTCATGCGATGGGTCACCGCATTACGGGATAAATTCACATGACGAGATAAATCGCTCACTGATAGTCGTGCATTGCTTGTTAATGCCTGAATAATCTTATTATCAAAATCATCTAATTCTAGTTGCACAACGATAAACCACCTGAGAAACAAATATTCTGAACGAGTATCAAGCAATATATAAGCAAGTACAAGAGTCTGGTACCAGTATCAATTACCAAAAAAATAGTACCATTGTGCACTTTTGATAGAACAACCACACACTCTGATCTTTTTAATACCCTAGATACATAAACAGCCAAAATACTTACGTTGACGTAAACGTAATAGACGCCTAAAATAGAGCCAAGTTCTAAACGCTGCGAGCAATACTTATGGCAAATATTGTCACCTCTTCTACTGAATACAGCATCACTGATCTGTGTAAAGAATTTGGGGTTACCACTCGTACCGCTCGATATTACCAAGATATTGGCTTACTCAGTCCATCTAGACGAGGCCAAACGCGAGTCTATAGCTCTGCAGATCGTACTAGACTTCGACTGATACTTAGAGGTAAGCGACTAGGTCTATCCCTCGAAGATTCTCGACAAATTATTGATATGTACGAACCTGGAAAAACCAATATAGATCAACTCAATAGCCTAGTTGGTGCGATTCGTCAGCAGCGTGAAAAACTAAATCAACAATTGGATGATATTGGCAACCTTTTAAAGGACCTAAATAAAGCCGAAGCCGCATGCATTGATGCGCTCAAAACCAATGGAGACAGCTAACCTATGAACACACCTTACCCTACCCTAAATTTTAATCTTGGTGAAGATATCGACATGCTTCGTGATAGTGTTTTCCAGTTCTGCAGTAAGGAAATTGCGCCCCGCGCTGCCGACATAGACAGCAGTAACGAATTCCCCATGGATCTGTGGCTCAAGCTGGGGGACATGGGGCTCCTAGGCATAACAGTTGAAGAACAATACGGTGGCACAGGCATGGGCTATCTTGCTCACAGTGTCGCAATGGAAGAAATATCTCGGGCTTCAGCCTCGGTTGGCTTGTCCTACGGCGCTCACTCAAACCTGTGTGTAAATCAATTGCACAAAAATGGTACCGAAGAGCAAAAGCGCAAATATCTACCCAAGCTCTGCTCGGGTGAGCATGTTGGCGCCCTGGCCATGAGTGAACCCAATGCGGGCTCCGATGTAGTAAGTATGAAGCTAAAAGCTGAAAAGCATGGCGATTACTACGTACTCAATGGGAGCAAAATGTGGATCACCAATGGACCAGACGCAGACACCTATGTCATTTACGCTAAAACCGACACCACCGCAGGCTCTAAAGGCATTACCGCTTTTATTGTCGAGCGCGACTACCCAGGCTTCTCTCGCCAACAGAAACTCGACAAATTAGGCATGCGTGGGTCAAATACCTGTGAGCTTGTGTTTGAAAACTGTCAGGTTCCTGCTGAAAATATTCTTGGCGGTGAAGGTCGTGGCGTCGCAGTACTCATGTCAGGTCTTGATTACGAGCGCACAGTATTATCTGGCGGACCAGTAGGCATCATGCAAGCCTGTCTAGATGTGGTACTACCTTACATTCACGAGCGCAAGCAGTTCGACCAGCCGATTGGCGAATTTCAGCTTATGCAAGGCAAAATTGCCGATATGTACGCAGATTTAAATGCCTCTCGCGCCTATCTCTATGCGGTCGCCAGAGCTTGTGATCTTGACCAAGACTCGCGCAAAGATGCTGCTGCGGTCATCTTATTTACCGCAGAGAAAGCCACACAGATGGCCCTGCAGGCTATTCAAGCACTGGGCGGCAACGGCTACACCAATGACTACCCTGCCGCTCGGTTATTGCGTGACGCCAAACTCTATGAAATTGGTGCTGGCACTTCTGAGGTACGACGCATGCTGATTGGCCGCGAACTTTTTGCTGAAAGCGTTTAAGGAGTTTTTATGTCAGTAATCAACAGTAAAATCAGCACAAACAGTGCAGAATTTGTTACTAATGCGGAGGCCATGCAAGTCAAGGTCGACGATCTCAAAACTACGCTAGCCCATATTTTTAAGGGCGGTGGCATCAAATCGTGTGAACGCCATGTTAGCCGCGGTAAATTATTGCCTCGAGAGCGCGTTGAGGGGTTGTTGGATCCTGGGTCACCCTTTCTAGAATTGTCAGCATTAGCGGCCCATGATGTTTATGGTGAAGAAGTACCTGCCGCGGGCATTATCACGGGCATTGGTCGTGTCAGTGGTCAAGAATGCGTCATCGTGGCTAACGATGCTACCGTAAAAGGCGGAAGCTACTATCCTCTCACTGTAAAAAAACACCTGCGCGCCCAAGCTATTGCTGCGGAGAATAACTTACCCTGCATTTACTTGGTCGACTCTGGTGGTGCCAATCTACCTAGGCAAGACGACGTATTCCCCGACCGAGAGCATTTTGGGCGCATCTTTTTTAATCAGGCTAACATGTCGGCGCAAAATATCCCGCAAATTGCCGCGGTCATGGGCTCCTGCACTGCTGGTGGTGCCTATGTTCCAGCTATGGCTGATGAGTCCATTATTGTTAAAGAACAGGGTACTATTTTTCTGGCTGGACCACCCTTAGTCAAAGCGGCCACAGGTGAGGTGGTCACTGCGGAAGACCTTGGTGGTGGCGACGTGCATGCACGCATTTCCGGTGTTGCCGATCATTTGGCTAACAATGATCATCACGCGCTGGATCTTGCTCGTAAAGCGGTATCTAGACTTAACCGAATCAAACCCATCAATGGCGATCTAAAAGAAGCTATTGAACCGGCCTATGATGCTCAAGAAATATACGGCATTGTGCCTGCAGATTCGCGTAAATCTTATGATGTCCGCGAAATTATCGCACGCATTGTCGACGGATCTGATTTCGACGAGTTCAAAGCACTGTATGGCACCACTCTGGTGTGTGGGTTTTCACGCATCTTTGGCTACCCAGTGGGCATTGTCGCCAATAACGGCATTCTCTTTGGTGAATCGGCGCAGAAAGGTGCGCACTTTATTGAGCTCTGCGCTCAGCGCAAAATACCATTAGTGTTTCTCCAAAATATCACCGGATTTATGGTCGGTAAGCAATCTGAGAACGACGGCATAGCCAAGCATGGTGCCAAGATGGTAACCGCCGTTGCCACCGCCAATGTCCCTAAATTTACGGTACTGATTGGCGGCTCTTTTGGTGCCGGTAATTATGGTATGTGCGGCCGCGCCTATGATCCGCGCTTAATGTTCATGTGGCCCAATGCGCGTATTTCCGTTATGGGCGGCGAACAAGCTGCCGGCGTACTGGCACAGGTGACCAGAGACAAATACGAACGTGATGGTACCCACTGGAGTGTCGAGGACGAAGCCAACTTCAAACAACCGATTATTGATAATTACGAGCATCAAGGTCACCCCTACTATGCCTCTGCGCGGCTTTGGGATGACGGTGTGATTGACCCTGCAGATACTCGCATGGTGTTAGGGCTGTCAATTTCTGCCAGTCATAACCGTGTCATTGAGGATACTAAGTTCGGTATCTTTAGGATGTAAGTATAACCAACACTGAGATTGAGAAATAATCATGGATAAAGTCATCACTCAAATTGATAGCCGCGGCGTTGCTCAGGTGACCCTGAACAATCCTGACAAGCACAATGCTTTTGATGATCAGATGATCATTGAACTGACCAATGCGTTTAATGCCCTCGCAGCCAATACGAACGTGCGCATCATGCTGCTAAAATCAGAGGGCAAAAGCTTTTCTGCGGGTGCCGATCTTGATTGGATGAAGCGCATGGCAAGTTATTCATATCAACAAAATCTAAACGATGCACGTGCATTAGCTGCAATGCTTAAAGCCCTTCATCAAATGCCTATCCCCACCATTGCCAGAGTGCAGGGTGCGGCCTTTGGCGGTGCCGTCGGACTCATTAGTTGTTGTGATATAGCCCTAGCTTCATCCAATGCGAGCTTTGCCCTCAGTGAAGTTAAAATTGGTTTAGTGCCCTCAACGATTAGCCCCTACGTTATTGCCGCCATTGGAGAGCGCCATGCAAAGCGCTACTTTATGACGGCAGAACGCTTTGATGCCAATACTGCAGTGCAAATAGAGCTAGTTCACGAAGCAGTCGAGAAGTCGCTCCTTGATGACAAAGTAGAACAACTGGTCACAGCGATACTCAGCAATGGCCCTGAAGCCGTCGCCGTCGCCAAACAGCTAATCTTTGCTGTGAGCGGCAAACCCATCAACTCTAAATTGATTGAACACACCTGTGAGGTGATTGCCGGCATTCGAGTAAGCCCTCAGGGACAGGAAGGTTTAAGCGCCTTTTTAGACAAACGAAAGCCTAACTGGTTAAAGGACTAACGCCCACCATGTTTACTAAAATACTGATTGCCAATCGGGGCGAAATTGCCTGTAGAATCATTAAAACAGCCCGTCAGATGGGTATTGCAACCGTCGCCGTCTACAGCGATGCAGATCGCAGTGCTCTCCATGTCAAAATGGCTGATGAAGCCGTTTATATTGGAGCTGCGCCCTCTAATGAATCCTATTTAGTAGTTAATAAAATCATACAAGCAGCTATAGAAACAGGCGCTCAAGCAGTGCATCCAGGGTATGGGTTTCTCTCTGAAAATGCTGAATTTTGTCGTCAGTGCGCCGCACATAACATCACATTTATTGGCCCGCCGGTTGAGGCTATCTTGGCCATGGGCTCTAAGTCTGCAGCTAAAACTATTATGGCTAATGCCGATGTACCTCTGGTGCCCGGTTATCATGGTGATGATCAGAACCCTGCTTTACTGAAAAGCGAAGCTGACAAAATGGGCTACCCGGTGCTACTCAAAGCGACTGCGGGTGGTGGCGGCAAAGGGATGCGAGCAGTGCACTCGGCCGAAGAGTTCGAACAAGCATTAAGTGCTGCCAAGCGCGAGGCATTAAGCAGCTTCAACGATGACATAATGCTGGTGGAAAAGTACCTTCTCAAGCCACGCCATGTGGAAATCCAAGTGTTTTGTGACAGCCACCAAAATGCCGTTTATCTATTTGAGCGTGATTGCTCGGTGCAACGTCGACACCAAAAGGTGATTGAAGAAGCGCCGGCACCCGGCATGACCCTTGAATTGCGTCAAAAAATGGGTACCGCAGCGATAAAAGCGGCCCGTGCCATTAATTATCAGGGCGCAGGAACCGTCGAGTTCCTTTTAGACAGCCGTGGCGACTTCTTCTTTATGGAGATGAATACACGCCTTCAGGTTGAGCACCCGGTCACTGAGATGATCAGTGGGCAAGATCTGGTCGCTTGGCAACTTACCGTGGCAGCCGGCGAGCCTCTGCCCCGCTCACAAGAGCAATTAAAGATTAGCGGCCATGCCTTTGAAGCGCGTATTTATGCAGAAGACCCCGATAATGATTTCTTACCCGCTAGCGGACGCCTAAGTCTGTTAAAGCCACCCTCAGAAAGTAGCCATGTGCGAGTAGATACAGGTGTTGTGGAGGGTGATGAGGTCAGTATCTATTATGACCCCATGATTGCCAAACTCATTGTCTGGGGCACCAATCGAGCACAGGCGCTTGCGCGTCTAACCGAGGCTCTGAGCAATTACCGCATTGCAGGTGTAACAACCAATATTGGGTTTCTTTACAATCTAGCCACCAGTCAAGCCTTCCGAGATGGCGATGTAGACACTGGATTTATAGAACATCACCACGATGAAATATTCCGTCACCGTCAAGAAGACGTTGACTATGCTGCACCGCTAGCGGTATCCGCTGTCTTAAAACGTCACCAAGACAAAGCTACTGTAATCGCTCAACAATCGAATGAGGCTAACTCGCCCTGGTATTTAAATAACAACTGGGGTCGACCAACGCCTGTCCATAGAGTGCAAATACAGCAGAACGAATGCGTATTATCAGCGGACAGTTATGTTGACCTGAGTCATTCAACCATTGAGCCTAAAAACGACGGTTTTGATTTATTCACCCCTGAGGGTTTCTTTCACTGCCGTGAACTGCATCCAGACTTGGGAGTGGATGACTTAGGGATGGATAGCGGTAACCTCAAGGCACCCATGCATGGCACTCTGATCGCGCAAATGGTTGCTACCGGCGCTACTGTGAAAAAAGGTGATACCCTCGTGGTCATGGAGGCCATGAAAATGGAGCATACTGTGGTAGCACCCAGCGATGGTGTGGTGACTGAATTTTACTTCGAGGCCGGCTCTCTGGTTGAAGGTGGCGCTGAGTTATTATCATTTGAGGCGTTCGACCTATGACCATTCCAAAGCGTGTGCGTATCGTTGAAGTCGGCCCCCGTGATGGGCTACAAAACGAAAAACAAACCGTCGGCACAAATACAAAGATTCAGCTGATTAGTCAGCTGGCCAGTGCAGGATTAACCAATATTGAAGCGGGAAGTTTTGTTAGCCCAAAGTGGGTTCCACAAATGGCCAGTAGTGGTGAGGTGTTTAATATTATCAGTAATACCCTGCAGACAGCTTACCCAAAGATCATCTTTAGCGCTCTAACACCCAACGAAATTGGTATGGACAGAGCCATAGAGCATAAGGTTAAAGAAGTTGCCGTGTTTGCAGCCGCATCAGAAAGCTTTAGCCAAAAAAACATCAACTGCTCTATTAAAGAAAGCCTTGAACGGTTTTATCCGGTCATGGCAAAAGCTCAAAGTAACAATATTCGCGTGCGCGGCTATGTATCCTGTGTCCTTGGCTGTCCCTACGAAGGCAACGTTGACCCTATGCTTGTAGCAGAGGTTACCCACCGATTGTTAGATATGGGCTGCTATGAAGTGTCTTTAGGTGACACTATTGGTGTCGGCACGCCTGCAACGACTGCTGCATTATTAAGTGAATTGTTGGGTAAAATTTCCGCCGACAAGCTGGCCATGCATATGCATGACACCTATGGCCAAGCGCTGGCGAACATCTTAATTTCGCTACAAATGGGTATTTCAGTGATTGATAGCGCGGTAGCTGGTTTGGGTGGCTGCCCCTATGCTAAGGGCGCGTCAGGTAATGTCGCCAGTGAAGACCTAATATACATGCTCAATGGAATGGGTATTGAGCATGGCGTGAATCTGGATAAATTGTTAATTGCCGGAAACACCATATCCACTGCACTCAATCGAGCCAATGGCTCTAAAGTTGCCAGTGCCCGTTTATCCGGTGGGTAGAACTAACGACTTACCAAATCTATATTGACCGATTATACTCATTGTCGAATTAGCCCATTTCAAGGTTTTCCTATGAGGATATTGGCCCGTTACACAGAATCGATATTTTTCGCGACATTGCTTACTGCCGGTCTTTTGCATGCCCCAACAGCTAATGCCATGTCAAACGAGAACGAAAATGCTGAGAGAGCAATCTTAATAGAGGGCTCTGGTGTGTATCACCGCACTATTTCCACATCAAATACACTAGCTCAACAGTTTTTTGACCAAGGCTTACGTTACGCCTGGGGCTTTTACTTTCCAGAATCAATCGCCTCATATCAACAAGCTGCAATGCATGACCCTGAACACCCTATGATCTATTGGGGGCTAGCTCATGCCATGGGTCCAAACCCAAATAGCCGCTATAGCGGAATGCCGGATGACCCAAAGGGCGAGGGCTTAAAAGCCATCAATAAAGCGTTAAGCTTAATCAAAAAAGCCTCAGCGATTGAGCGCGAAATGATCAATACCCTGTATATTTTGTATGATCAAGACTCAATAGCGAACAACCATCAGCGTGATCTTGCCTACATGCAAGCCGCCGGGGCTTTGCAAAAGAAGTACCCCAACGATCCCGACATAGCCTCACTGTATGCGGCCTCGTTTATGAACATAGGCCGCTGGAATTATTGGAATCATGATGGGTCTCCGGTGGGTGATACTGGCAAAGTGGCGGCGGTGCTGGAGAATGCAATGGCCTCTCGACCTGATCACCCCGGTGCCAACCATCTTTATATTCATTTAATGGAAGCCTCTAGAGAACCTGAACGTGCACTTGCATCGGCTGATCGATTAGCCGCCACCATGCCCATGGCAGGTCATATGGTGCACATGCCTTCGCATATCTATGTGCGGGTTGGTCAATTTGATAAAGCTGTGGCCAGCAATATTCGCTCTCAAGAGGTTGATAAGGAATTCCTAGAAATTTGGGGTGATCGGCCTTTACCCAACTTGGGTACCTACCCATTGTCAGCGAAGATTCATGCACCCCATGCCATAGACTTCATAAAATATGCCGCCTCTTTTCAAGGTGACTATGCCACAGCCATTGATGCGGCCAACAAACTAGTCTATGTCATTAATCCAGACAGCTACCAAAGAGGAAGAAACCAAAAGCGCGTGTCTGGCATGTGCTTGGTCAATAAGATGTTTGGACGTTGGGATGCAATACTAGATAGTCAGCCACTGGCGTCAGGTACAGCATACCTAGATGGTATCTGGCACTATTGCCGTGGTGGTGCGCTAGTGGCAAAGGGCGATCTGACTTCAGCACGCCGCGAGCTCGGCGATCTATGGAAAATAATCTCCCTAAAAAATATTGATCAAAATCCTGTTGGTCCAACCCCAGTATCATCAATTCTTAAGCTCGCTGCACGAGCGCTATCCGGTGAAATCAACCAGGCCAGCGGTAATCTTGACGCCGCAATTGCTGACTATAAGGCTGCAATTGCCATAGAAGATAAAAATGCTTACATCGAACCCCCTGATTGGCCACAACCGATACGACACTACTTGGGCGCTGCGTTATTAGAGGCCGGTCGTGCTGCAGAGGCAGAGGCGGTCTATCGACAAGACTTGGCTTGGCATAAAAATAATGGTTGGGCTCTTTTTGGCCTCTGGCAAAGTCTAGCGTCTCAAGGTAAGTCCGGCGAAGCCAAAAAAGTTTTCACCGACTTTGAACACGCCTGGCGCAATGCCGACACACCACTGGTGCGCTCGCGTATGTAACTTTGGTCGTCTGCGCGCTATATCCTGTTTTTATGCATGAGTTATGCTCGCGCAAAAAGTTTATAATGTATTGATATTGCTTGCTTGGAGTAAATTCTTGACCCTATTTCGCCCCTGTATTGATCTGCATGAAGGCCAGGTAAAACAAATTATTGGTGGTAGTCTTTCTGACGCCGGCGCCGATACCAACTTTGTCAGTGATAAAGAGGCCAGCCACTATGCGGCGCTTTATAAAAGTATGGGGTTAGTCGGTGGGCACGTTATTTCATTGGGTGCCAACAATCAGCAAGCGGTGTTAGACAGCCTTAAGGCATACCCAAAAGGTTTACAGTTTGGTGGAGGTGTGACCCTAAAAAATGCCGCAGCCTATATCGAGGCTGGCGCATCTAAGGTGATTGTTACCTCTTATTTGTTTGAGCAGAACGATTTCTCATGGGCGCGGCTATCTGAAATTAGTGCAGAAGTTGGTGCGCATAATTTGGTAATAGACCTAAGCTGCCGAAAAACCAATCACGGCTGGATGGTGGCGACCAATCGCTGGCAGACTATTACCAATGTTCAAATTGATGAGCGCCTTGTTGACCAGCTGCAGCCTTACTGCGCTGAATTTTTGATACACAGTGCGGATGTCGAGGGCCTACAAGCGGGGATTGATCGTGACTTAATTAGCCTTCTTGGGGATTTGGTTTCTATACCAACAACCTATGCTGGCGGGGCTAAATCATTGAATGACTTAGGCACAGTTAAGAGCCTGTCCAATGGCAAGGTAGACTTAACCATTGGCAGTGCATTAGATATTTTTGGGGGCTCAGGGGTAACGCTAGAACAGTGCGTTAACTGGAATGAGCGCAATAACTGAAAGTACTACCCTTTCTATATAACGACCTAGTCTTGGTCGCCTAGTTTCTTCCTTATGCGCCTAACTGCCAACAGGGTTGAGCAAAAAATTATAGGCGTGGCCAAAGCAATAATTAGAGCATGGCTTAGTGGCGCATAGTCTTGAATGGGTAATGGTAAAATCATCAGCTTGAGTAGATTCATAGAGTAGTAGGTGATTGCCACTACCGATAAGCCCTCTACGGTTTGCTGAAGACGTAGCTGTACCTTGCTGCGTTTGTCCATGGACGCCAGTAGTCGTTGATTTTGATCCTCAAGTGACAGCTGTAATTGCGAATGGAGCAATTCGCTGGTGCGGCCAATGCGTCGTGAGAGGTTTTGTTTGCGCTTTACTACCGACACACAGGTGCTATAAGCCGGAATAAAACGTCTAACATGAAACTGTTTGAGTGTTCTGATCGTTGGAATTTTTTCTTCACGCAGCATATCCAGTCGTGTTTCGGTCAATTTAAAGTAGGCCTCAGTCGCCGAAAACCGAAAGCTGTGGTCGGCAATTAATTTTTCGACTTGGCTTGCTTCAGCAATTAGCTCAGCCATTAGATTTTGCTCGTCTTCTAAAGTCTCTAACTGCTTGAGTTTTGCACTGGTCTTACTAAGGCTCTGTTCCAATAGGCTTATTTCTGGCAACAGTGCTCGCGCAGCAGGCAACGCCAGCAGAGTCATTGACCGATAGGTTGATATCTCTAATAAGTTGCGTACCGCCCTACCTGCCTGGCTCGCATCAAGACCCTCATCAATGATTAGGGTACGGCTGAAACCATCACCGTGGCTTCGCATAGCTGTCCAGATTGTAGCGTTACCGTCATAGATTTTACTACCGATGAGCTTATGTCCATCAAAGTAATCATTCAGCTCATGCATTTCCGTTGGGGCCGATGATAGTGGCCGCAGATCTATGTGATTAGCACTTATCACTTCACCTTCAATAGACCCTAACCATTGCTCACTAAGGTGTGCGAATCCACCCTCGAAGGTGTTTCCGGTCAGCGCTTTATGACAAATTAGAGTGTAGGTGGAAAACTCGTTATGTCGCTCCCAACGCAGGTCAAATGTGTCTGCGCTTTGATAATAACAACTCACCCCCTCCTCTGGAGGAGGCATGTTGTGAGCAGCGGCCAGCGTTTTCAAGCCTTCTAACTCCACATCCCGGCCTGCGGGGTTCAAGACCACAATATTTGACACTTGAGCAGGTAACTCCACCACCGGAAATGGCCGGTTATGGAGCTCATCTATTAACGCATCTTTGAGAGAGTGAAACTTAATCATCGGGCCAAGGCCTCAGTTATTAGAGTTCTACCACCCGCTATCTCAGCACCAATTTAGCTTTCAATAGCGAAGGTTAATCCGGCGTTGGCTTGCAAACGCTCAATCAACTCAGCACCCATAACGGGGGCTGTGGTCCAAATACCGCCGGCACCTAAATCTGGGTGTTTAATCAGACACACGGCACTTTCGGCAATCATCTTAGAGGTTGATCCATAACCAGGGTCTTTGTCGCCTTTAACACTTATACGCACAGAACGGCCATCTGTATGTTCTCCCACCATAAGCACGTCATAGTAGCCATTTTCGCGCTCTTCCTTACTGGGCCCTTCTCCTTGCTTGGTTTTGCTCTCTGCCATGGAGGTGTCGTTAGTAATTGCCATAGCCATGGCCTCACCCTTCTCTCCGGGTCCGGTAACCATCATTTCGTCATAAACAAAATCTTTACCGTAAGAGTGCCCCAGTAACATGTTGGAGCGATGGACGTTTTTGGTATTAATACTCGCCATCACAAAGGGGGCTATCCAGCTCTGCACTGCCTCGTCATATTCAGGCTTATTGCCAAGTGGCTGCTCTGCGCCTTCAAGGCCTTCAGTTAACGCAAATGGATTACGTAACACAGCGATTAGACTTCGATCTCTGCCAGCCGCTGCCATGGTTTCTCTAAAACTAGCCAACGTGCCACCCGAAAAAGTACCCTTCATTGAACGAACTCGGCCTTTCACGCGAGGAACCGTGCTACCCAGAGTGGCTACTGCATGTTGCTGTAAAAAGAATACGCCTAAATCAAAAGGTACTGAATCAAAGCCACAAGAGAAGACAATACGTGCCCCGCTCTTTTTGGCGGCCTCTGAATGCTCAGCAATCATTGTGTGCATCCATGCCGGCTCACCGCAAAGGTCTACATAATCTGTGCCGGTTGCTGCACATGCCGCAACAAGTTCATTACCATAAAGCTGGTAAGGGCCAACGGTGGTTAACACCACGGTAGTGCGCTTAACCATTGCGTCAATAGAGGCTAGATCGGCCGCATCAGCGACCACCAGAGGTACGTCGGCAGAGATAGCCATTTCATCCCTAACCGCGATCAGTTTTTCCATGCTGCGGCCTGCCATGGCCCATTTGATGTCACCATTGACACCATAAGTCTGGTTAAGATACTCAGCCACTAAGCGACCGGTAAAACCCGTAGCACCGTAAACGATAAGATCTAGCTCTCTGTCAGTATTCATAAAACCTCTCTGATTGTAAGTGTTGTTAAATAACTAGGGCGATAGTCTCAGAGTCGATTCAACTATGCAAATAAACTATGTATACAAGCTGTATTTTGATTATTGGCAGATCAATTATTTATCCAAGCACTCTGGTATATCATGTCTACTATGCCGTTTTTAGTGCTGGCACTGATGAAGACAACTGTGTAAAAATTGGGGTCACCGATCCGGAGATATGTTTTGACCCAAAATAGCGATAATTTGGAACCTCTTTTCCCTGAATATATTCAGGGAAAACCCACATTGTCTTATGTGCAGCCAACAGATCCTTGGATAATGCAAAAATTTATTTCTGGTGTGGAAATTTTGTTTGGCCGCCGTAAAATAGAATCAATCTATGATGAATTAAAAGAGCAACCCTTTAATGTAGCGTCGTTTTTCAGTTCAGCATTACACGCCACAAAGATTAATAGCTGTTATGACTCAGCCAAACTTGCGGCATTACCCAAAACAGGGCCCTTAGTATTTGTGGCCAACCATCCTTTTGGGGTTGTCGATGGTTTGGTTCTATGTGACTTAGCGGTCAAGGCTCGAGGTAATTTTCGCATTCTAATCAATGCAATGCTATGCCGAGACCGTGATCTAGCACCCTACTTTTTACCTATTGATTTTCATGAAACCAAGGCCGCTGTAAAGAACAATATTCGCAGTAAAAAAATGGCTCAAAAGGCCCTAGAACAGGACATACCTTTGTTGGTGTTTCCCTCTGGATTTGTCTCTACCGCAGATCGCAAAGGATTCGGAACAGTCGTTGATGCTCCATGGACAACCTTCGCCGCAAAGCTCATACGCGATACTCAGGCGACCGTTGTGCCGATTTATTTTAGAGGCCAGAATAGCCGAATTTTTCATTTAGCGTCCCATGTGGCCGAACCATTACGCATGGCTTTGCTACTCAACGAGGCCAGTAATAAATTTGGGACTAAGGTTATCACTGAAATTGGCGACCCTCTTCTTTGGACTGACTTGGACGCGGTTGGAAATCGTCAACAACTTACTTCTTATCTGTATGAAAAAGTACAGTGCTTGGCTCACTAAGTGACTCAGATAATCTGAGCCACTAATGCAATGGCGCAGGCTAATCCCACGCCATACAGAAACATTTTACCAAGAGAGAATTTTCGGGTTGACCAGTCAATGCGGTCATCCCGATCAGTTTGCTTAGAAGAGGCCTTAAACCGTCCCAAGTAAAAGAATATTGCCAGAGAGACGACCGCGATAGAGCCAAAAATAAGGCTGTTTGCGTCCACTAGCGGCTTCTCAACTTAGCCAACAATCGAAGCATTTCAAGATACAGCCAAATCAGTGTAACCATGAGAGAAAACGCGCCAAACCATTCCATGTACTTAGGAGCTCCCATCTCCGAACCCTGTTCAATAAAGTCAAAGTCTAAGACTAGATTTAAGGCTGCAATAGCCACCACGAATAAACTAAACCCGATTCCAAAAAGACCATTTGAGTGGATAAACCCGATGCCACCGGATCCAAACATATTCATCAGCATACTGACTAAATAAAGCAGCCCAATACCCATAGTGGCAGAGGTAACCATCAGTTTGAAGTTTTCGGTTGGCCTAACAATGCCGGTCTTATACAAAAACAGCAACGACGCTAAGGTTCCCAGAGTAAGCCCCACCGCTTGAATGACGATACCAGGATACTGCATCTCAAAGATTCCAGAAATAGCCCCCAAGAACAGGCCTTCTGCTAGGGCATACAGCGGCGCAGTAATACCCGCCCATTGCTTTTTGAAAATGGTAATCAGAGCAAAGATAAAACCAACAATGGCGCCTCCTATGGCTAGAGGCATGACGGCCCCTGCATCGCCACTCTCAAAAAATAAGTTCCACGTCCAAGATGCTGAGAGCACGACCAATGCGAGTAAAATTCCGGTCTTATTGACCGTACCTTCAAGAGTCATTGTCTGCGAATTCATTGATTGAATCCCGCCAGATGATGAACCAGTTTGGGCGCTGCGACCAAAGGTATCTGCCTTCAGCGTAGGGTTTCCTGAGCGTCCAAACATATTTAACGCTTTGTGATTTGACATGCTTTTGTACCATTAGTTAAAGATGCAATAACTATAACTAAAAACCGCTATTGGTTACTAGAAAAAAACACGCTCAACCAGATAATTAATGGATAGAGATACTGTGGTGAACCGTTGCCTCCACAGGTGTGTTATCGGTGAACAAAAATCTAGCATTCAGGTTCTCGACACAACTATAAAGAAAGCCTAAGTTTTTTTGCAACTCACTATATTCGACATTCCCTTGGGCAAGTTCCCGCTCTAGGCGCCAAATTGAACTCCAATAAACATCTCGAGCATCATCTACTCTGTTTAGCTTTAATAAAGTAAATGCCAACATAACAGCCGACGATGTCATAAGTTCGATACTATTTTGGCTGTCTACCACATCGCTCATCAAAATTATTTCGGCAGTTTCAAATGCGCAACCAATATGCGCCAAGGCCTCTGACCATGAACCTTCATCGAAGAAAATTTGTGCTGTATCAAAGCCACTTTGCCAAAATATCAGGGCTCTCGCTGGATCCTGTGATAAATGCGCATGGTGAGTACTACAAAGAAATCTTAGTTTCATTAGTCATTATCCTGATTCGGTCTAGTTTGATGAACTGGACATGCTTAGTTAGCCGCATAACCGGTGCACCGGATTAATGCTTAACAAGCAAATTTTTCAATAGTGTATTTGACTTTTGATTGAATGTAAATGATAATGATTCGTGTTAGCAACAAGAGAATGTAGATTACATCTGGAGCTACCGAGGCTTTAGGCTAAGCCAAATTGTATATTAACGCTTGATCAAATCTTTGAGGAGACCATGAAAAATCACACCCGTTCGCGAACCCATAATACTGAAATCACAGTGAAGATTATTGCCGGAATATTAGCCATTCCATTGCTCGCGATGCTTTACTACTACAGCTGGATTATTGTTTATCCATAAACTGATTGCAGTGATTGGTTTGTCTAAGCTGAGAGTCTTAGCGTCAAATGTTTGGACACACAAAAGGATTATCACGTAATGCTAATTGTGGTCTCTTAACTGCGCGTTCCAGAGATCAAAGTAGAGCCCTTTTTGTGCGAGTAGTTTGGAATGTGAGCCCTGCTCCACCAACCCTCCCTGATCCAACACAATGATTCTATCGGCATCAATAACGGTAGAGAGACGATGGGCAATAACCATGCTGGTATATCCCTGAGAAATTTCTTGTAATGCCGATAATATTGATCGCTCAGACTTACTGTCTAACGAAGACGTCGCTTCATCAAAGACCAAAATAGGCGGTCGCTTAAGAATCGTTCTCGCTATGGCAACGCGCTGCTTTTCACCCCCAGATAGCTTTAGCCCACGCTCACCAACCACGGTGGCCCAACCCTGAGGTAATTGAGCGATAAACTCTTCCAGATGAGCAAGTCTAATAGCCTGCAATACGTCTTCATCAGACGCATCAGGGTTACCATAACGGATATTCTCCAAGATGCTTTGATTAAACAGAACGGTATCTTGAGGTACTATACCAATTGCTTTGCGCAGACTATGCTGACTAACTCGACTGATATCTTGTCCATCAATTAGTATATTGCCTGAATTAGGATCGTAAAATCGGAACAGCAGTTTGACTAGGGTCGACTTGCCTGCCCCACTCGCGCCAACAACCGCAACTTTCTCACCCGCCTTAATAGTAAAGCTAAGGTCCTTAATAATTCCACGATCGTCTCTATAGTGAAATGACACCCGATTGAAGTTAATAACACCCTGTGTGACCACTAGTTCGGTGGCATCTGCAGCATCCTCAACACCAGGATTGAGATCTAACAGAGCAAACATGTTTTCTATGTTAGCCATTGATCCTTTAATTTCACGATACACAAATCCGAGGAAGTTAAGCGGTATGAATAACTGCATCATGAACGCATTAATTAACACAAAATCACCCACTGTCATGCTCCCTTGGGCAACACGCTCGGCGGCTAGCCACATCATTGAGGTCATGGCCACCGATATGATTAAACCCTGCCCAGCATTTAAACCAAGTAGGGTCAGCCGATTTTTGCGCTTGGCTGATTCCCAATGACTCAGTGACTTATCGTAGCGATTAGCCTCGTACTCTTCATTGGTGAAATATTTAACCGTCTCATAATTTAGCAAACTGTCTAAGGAAATAGTACTTGCAGCAGAGTCGGCGCGGGCCGCTTCACGGACAAACTCGGTACGCCAATCCGTCATAGTAGTTGAGAAAAGAATATAAGCTACTACCGCTATTAAAGTAATGACGGCAAAGGCCGGACCATAATTGAACAATAGAATCCCTATGACGAGGGCTATCTCAATCAAGGTAGGCGCTATATTGAAGACAAAGAAACGCATAAGAAAACTGATGCCATTGACGCCTCTTTCGATGTCTCGTGATAAACCCCCAGTACGACGATTGAGATGAAAATCTAAATCTAAGCTGTGAACATGCTTAAACACCAAAAGACCAATTTTACTCATGGCCCTTTCTGTTACACGCCCAAAAATAGTGTCCCGTATTTCACCCAAAATAATCATCGAGAAACGCGCAAAGCCATAGGCCAATACTAATGCCACAGGGACCATCACCAGCCCAGACACTCCATTTTCGCTGAGTGTATCCACTATGTACTTTAGTAAAAATGGTCCTGAAACACTTGCCCCTTTTGACAATACTAAAAATGCCAAAGCAAGGGCTATTCGAGATTTATATTCGACCAGATATGGCCAGACTATTTGGAAGACTTTCCAGTTAATTTTTTGTTCGGCATCAACCGTGTAGTCCGTAGATCGCATAGATTATCTCATTTCCAATGGGCTAGTGTACTCGGGCCGGCTGCATCAAAGCGCGCTAGCGCATACCGCAGTAATCTAGTTCAGAAATTCAATAAAATGACAGGCCAACTGACGTTGTCGGTCTTAAACAACCATGTTTTCTAGACCAGGCAATCTTACAGTAAAACTCACCTAGTTACTCGGCTGTGAATGAGGGTGGTATCTGCTCCACACCACCTTAGCAACAATTAGGCCAAGGATAATATAGACGGGCGCTGACAGCATAGCCAGTATGGCTTCTCCGGTTGTCAGATCTACCGAGCCATCTGCAAGGAGTTGGCCAACCCCGGTTTGATAAGGAATCACATAATACTTAATCAGAAGTAATGGCATTAGACAGCCATAGAGTATTAAAGCGGCTGGCGCTAACAGCGTCGTTTTGGTTTTTTGCCGATCATAATCGACGTCAGGCGTGCGATGCAGGGCTGCGCGGTACTGCGCCTCTTGTGTAGTGACAACGCCTCTTTTTGAAACACCCACAATGGTCATAACACTAATACTTGCGCCAATGAGTGCCGGATTGAGGTAGCTAGGTAGATCAATAACACCTAAATATTCCAGTAACGCTGGGATCACGTTACCGAAAAATCCAGTCACTATTCCCCAAAATGCGGCATCAGCAGTAATAGATTTACTCCAGATACTCATAAATCCAACGGGGCCCCAGGACGATGCAAAAACCGTCCCGATAAATAGCATCAGCCAAAAAACGTTAGGTGGAAAGATAAAACACAACACTAATACCACAATGCCAGTAACACACATGGCAATACGTGACGCATTGACGGTCAATTGCGTCTTACGCACGACAATATCATTACTTACACTGAAACCGATGAGAGACAAAAATGTCGATGCTGACGATAGTGCAGCCGCCATTATACCTGCCAGTAACATAGCACCAAGAAAACTTGGTACTAGGTTTTTTGCCGCCCATATCATGACGGTTTCAGAGGGAGAAATTTCAGGGTTTGCAAGATTAATCAATCCGCCTATGCCATAGACTAGCACCTGCATCAGCGCCACCGCAAAGCACGCATAGACCGCTGCACGGATAACTACGTGTTCGTCTCGCGCCATTAAGTGCCGACTAGACTGCCAGGGTCCCACGGCATAAACAAAGCCCCAGGACATATCCATAATCAAACTCCAAATCAGGTAGTCCTTTGCCGTCGGCCACTCTGTACCCGCTCCGACCGTTCCATGCCAAGCGGCAATGTCCGGTTTACTCTGCACCTGAGTAAGGTCCTGCACTGCCTTAGCCACACCACCCATGCCGTCAACAATATAAAAAACGAAAAATACAGTGGCAACGCAAAACAGTAAAAACATTAGAGTGTCGGTAAGAATAACGCCTTTGGAACCAGAATATAGCGTGAACAGCGTGTAACTCAGCCACGCCAGAATAATGCCCTCAAAGTAGCTCAAGCCAGTTAACTCAGTTAGCAAAATAGCGGCTCCCTGGGTGACCACCAACAAGTAACCGCCGAGACCCACGATAATGGTTAGACCCGCTGCTTGTTGGACTTTATGACTATTAAACCGCTGACCGAAAAAATCAGCCACCGTGTGAGCGCGACTGCGGCGCAGAAAAGTGCCAAAGAACAAGGCGCCGTAGACATAGCCAATGACGGCTATACCGGGCATTAAAATATAAGGGCCCAATTGACCGTCGTAGGTAAAACCGGCTTCACCGAGAAACAGAGAGGTACTAAATACACTGGCAACCAGTGTGCCGACTATGAGTAGCGTTGGTGCCCGTCGGCCAGCCACAAAATAATCATCAAGCTGTTTTACGCTGCGACCGGCGTACATTCCAACACCAATAAACACAACGACACTCATTGCTATCCCAAGCGTGTAAATATCCACTCTACCCTCCATAGTTAAAACGTTTATTTAAATCGCACATTGGTCAGTAAACTACAAAATAACTTAGTCCACTTTGGTTAAGGCGAGCGGCAGAATACGCTCTACAAATTTTGTATATGCGAGCTCTGACGGATGCAGGCCGTCACTTGCCACTAATGAAGGGGTCTCTAATCCTTGCTGCGTTATATCTGTTATGTAGACATATGATAGTCCAACTGCCTCACAATATTCCCTCGCAAAGTCATTATATAGGACTAACTCAGCACTTGTAGCGGTCGGATTAAAATTCTGCCCAAAGGGCGTAAATGCATAGTCAGGTATTGAAACCACAATTAATTTACTAGCATTATCCCCGACCAAAGAGATTGCCGAATCAACAAGCTCGGCAAATTCTGTTTCGTATACTGCAAAGGGCTTACCTTGAAATTGATTATTGACGCCAATAAGCAGCGTTACCAAATCAAAATTATTGGCAGGTTCTGAGTTTGTAATCGCATTTTTTAAATCCGTTGTGTTCCAACCAGTCTGAGCAATAATCTGCAAACTAAACTCATCTCGATCTGCATACTCTGATATTAATCTCTCTTTTAATTGCTCTGGAAAACGACAAGTATCACAAACACTTTGCCCAATCGTATAACTGTCACCCAATGCTAGAATTTTATAGTTACGTGCCGCTCGGTCACCATCAGTCGCGGTGAAAAAACTCCAGATAAGACTATATAAATCAACATTTTCACCATAGTCCGCAGTGTGTCCCGCCCCCTCAACTATTGAATATCTAACCTTTTGATTATCTAGGCATGATCCGAAGGTATATTGCTTAACCGCTAGACTTCCCCAGGTTTTATTTTGAATGGTCGGGGTCATATTACAATTAAAATTTAACGCCCAATTCTCTGCACTGGCTTGCGCAGACATAAACATACTGTCGGCAACACCACTGCCCCCATTCACTGGAACCAAGTCATCTTCGGCACCATTAACTTGAAAAACCGATACAGCCCTGGACGGAACAGTTTCGCCAATAGTCACTGTTTGTTGACTTATGATTGGAGCAATTGCCTTAAAAAGAGTGGTCTCTTTAGCGATTCTATTAACCAGCCCTGCACCATTAGAAATGCCAACAGCATAGATTTTATTCACATTGAACAATCCAAACCCGTCGAGATCACCAACAATCAGGCTAACAAATTCAACATCATCTGCATTAGTTTCGCCGCTTACATTCCAGCGCTTATCGTAACCATCAGGGAAAATACCAATAAATTTACCCTCATCAATTAATCTAGAAACATCAGTATTATTACTTAACCAGCCCTCACCTGTGCCACCAGAACCATGAAAAAAGAACACCACAGGATAATTGTCTTCCAAGAGTTTTTCGGGGCGTCGAATCAGATAAGGACGATCCACTAGTTGACCATCGATGGTCTGAGTAATTGTTTTTTCCTCAGAAATTAGGACGACTGGCGTCACTGGTGAGGGGTCCGCAGCCGCAGGCGGCAACACTGCCGATGATCCGCCACCTCCACCGCAGGCAGTGAGCGCACAGAATAACAACCCAACCACTAACCTCACCGTACTTCCTCGATCAAAAAAAATGCCACAGGACTCCCATGTTATTACTTTATTTCAGACTTTTCTTTAGTTCCTTTGATTAACCACCATAAAGTCGACAACACACCAACAATGGATCTATAGTAACCATGAAATTTTATGCTTTGGCATGCAAAAATTTAATATGGCTATCTTGTTTGACGAAAATCTAGCCGTTGAGGGGATCTAAAATGACTACAAATAAAAGTAGCAAAAATAAAAAAAATAGCCACTTACAGTTATCCTCTGATATTTCACGAAGAGATTTTGTCAACGGCACCCTAGTTGGATTCGGCGCTGCCTTGTTGAGTTCAAGCATACCTAGTCTTGCCGCCGGTAAAAAGCCAGTGGGACTTTTCAATGACACCTGGACTGGTTTTGGTGGTGTGGGTGACTACGCTAACTCAAACGGTAATGTTGCTGCGGTACGAGAAGCCGCGCATTTGATCCGTGATGGTCTAACACCGCAACTGATGATGGATGTTAAAGACACCAATGAAGAGTACGACATGGTTATTATTGGTGGCGGATTTTCAGGCCTTGGGGCCGCGTACCAATTTCATAAGAAGTATGGCAACACTAAAAAGTGTTTAATTATTGAAAATCATCCAGTGTTTGGTGGCGAAGCTAAGCAAAATGAATTTGAAGTCGATGGTTACACTCTTTATGGACCGCAAGGATCTAACGATTTTGGCCCGCCTAAAAAAGATGACGAAGGTCTTATTGCCGAAATTTATCGGGTCACTGGCCTACCCTTTGACTATAAATTTGTAACGCAAGATCTCGACAAAACCACTGTTAAAGCCCCTATAGAGAACTACTATGGCGTTTACTGGGATGAGGAGCGCTTTGATACTGGGTACTTTTTTGGTCAGCAATCAAAAACACCATGGGTCATTAATCCAAGAGTCGATAAGCTCACTCGATTGCCATGGTCTGAAGATCTTAAAGCTGATTTAAATCGTGCCTTTGAAGACCTTGATGATAAATATGAAGGGAATGATATTGATCGATGGTTAGATAGCATGTCATACAAAGACTTACTCGAAAAAGTGTACGGCTATAGCACAGAGGTGACAGAGTATTTTGATCCCATCGTTGCTATCTCTATGGGTGGGGTTGGCTGCGATGTTTACTCCGCATATTCAGCCAGAGAATTAGAAATGCCCTGCACTCGCGCGCGCTATGTCTATGACAGCAGTATCGATGAAGTTGAGATGGGCGCTTTGAGTTTTCCCGGCGGTAATACCGGTAGTTTTAGACATATTGTGAAATACCTAATACCTGAGAGTATCACTGGCGGGAAAAGCTTTGAAGACATTTTATTTAATCCTATTAATTTTAACGCTCTAGATCGTCCTAGCAACTCAATTAATATTCGATTGAACAGCACAGCTATCGACATTCGCCATGCCGGTCCTGCCGATAGCGCAAAGCATGTAGATGTAACTTATCAAGAAAATGGTGTGGTAAAACGAGTTAAAGCCAAAACGGTGGTGTCAGCTATTGGCGGCTGGGTAGGAAAGAATATTATTAAAGACCTACCCGCCTCGATTACTGAAGCTTACAAAGAATTTCATCACTCACCTATCTTGGTAGTTAATGTTGCCGTGCGCCATTGGCGATTTCTTGACGAATTGGGCATTTCTTCTGGCCGATGGTTTAAAGGTTTTGGTAATTTCTTCTCAATAAGGCGTCCCATGGACACCGGCGAAAAAAACCAGCCTTTTGAACCTAACAAACCGGCCGTTATGACATTTTATGTACCGTTTAATAATCCTGGGCATCCTATCGCGGTGCAAGGGTCTATGGGGCGTGCTGAACTGCTCAGCAAATCCTATAGCGATTATGAAAAAGAGATTGTCGAGCAAATGACCGACATGTTTGCTGACTATGGCTTCAACGCTAGAGAAGACATTGCGGGTATTGTTTTGAACCGTTGGGGCCACGCCTATATTTCACCGCAGCCAGGATTTCATTTTGGCACGGACGGTAATGAGGCTCCCAAAGAAATTGTTAAAAAAGCCTATGGCCGCATACAATTCGGTCATTCAGAACTTAGTGGTTACATGAGCCACACCAATGCCCTTAAAGAGGGATCTAGAGCAGCCTTGGCGGCCATGACATGGCTTTAAATCGATAGAGAGTAAATGCGCCTATGAGTATTTAAGTAGGACTGCTACCCACCTATTAACTAGTCTATATCAAAAGATATCATTAACGTTTCGTCGTTATAATTAGACAACCGAAAAGGTCATTATGAAATACTTATTTCTCGCTCTTTTGATCACTAGCGGTTGCGCGACAAAAAACATTAATCCCGATAGTGAATCTGGATTTTTGAGCGAGAATAAGATCATTAAAAGCACTCATCTTGGCTATGATGTTCAATATCGCGTTTTGATACCTAAAAATTACGCTGCGCTGGATGACTTACCCACGATCTACATCACTGATGGACAAGACTATATTACCAGTGGAAAGATGCCGCGAGTCATTAATAAACTTATTGAAGAAAATAGAATTCGCCCAACAATAGGTGTTTTTATTGACTCCCGGGATACGGCTGACTTGTCTAAAAATCGCCGCAACGCCCAGTTTGCCTGTAACTATCAATATTTTGAGTTTGTTACCCACGAATTGGTGAGCAAGATCGATTTAGATTACCGAACATCGCAAAATGCTAATGATAGAGCAATCTTAGGTTTGTCTTTTGGGGGACTAAACTCGGCATGCTTTGGCCTTTTGGGCAGTGACGTATTCAATGGGATTGCGATGCAATCACCGGCAACTTTTCCAGTTCCAGATTTAATCAAATATTACCAGCAATCAAAAAAGCTACCCTTAAAGTTTTACATAAGCTCAGGGAGTGTTAAAGACTTTAGGATGCAAACTCGGGTTTTTTATAAAGCTATAAAAAATATGGGTTACCCCGTTAAATATCAAAAGGTACCCGGGTCACATAACTGGGATAATTGGCGGCCATTACTCGATGATGTGATGATTTATTTTTTCCCTTGGGAAAATGTGGGCCAGGTTTCAGAGCGTAAAGATTTGTTCGGGCAGTAAAAAAGGGAGCAAAAGCTCCCTTTTTTGTTTGGCAGAGATTTTACGCTTTCTTGCCCCATGTCATCGCTAACTGGAAAAAGACAATAACTACGTTAAATAAGTCATTGATTTATATGAATATTTTATTTTACTGATGGCCCTTTTTTATAGGCTCAAAGAACTCCGCAAACCCACACCTCGATCTAGTGGCAACCTCGATCTACGCGCGCGTATAGGTGTCCGATTAATCCTTTTTATAAACCGCAATAACTTCTCTTTTTATAGGCGGTAAATACCTCGATCTATTCCTGCGTACTGGAGTCGAATAACTACGCGCGTTCCGAAAGTCCCGAAAGTCCGCGCATAAAGGCGTAGAAGTATGCGCGCGCATGCTGTCCAAGTACCAGCCCGTCCTAAGAAGTCTGTTGTTACAGGCCTTTTCCACTTCTAAATCCATCGTCATAATTGACACTACTACCGATCTAATTTGTGTAGTCATAAATACCCGTTGCAAGCAGAGCCGAAGCAGAGGCATTAATTTTGGCCCAAAGCCTTTTCGCGACTTTGTTTTAGTACCACGCTGGCAGCTCCATCGGAGCCATATTTTGGGTGATATCGTCCAAATGGGAGTGTTACAACAGCGCTTGCATTAACCTGCCTTGCAATTGGAATGTAGTCCTGCGCAGCAGTACTAAGAGCCGTTATAATAAGATCTGCCAAAATACTACCCGATGAGTTCTGATTTGGATTGATAACTACTTCAGCGTCATAGGACCATAAGACCTCATTAGTTGACGTTGACATTAATACGTAAGACATGCCGACCGTCACGTTACTGGCTATCACAACATAATTGGTATCCCACTTATTGATCGTCACGAAAAGCACAGAGTCAGCACCAAAATTATTTGCAAATACACTCATAGGCAATGACGCTATCTGCGATCCATCAGTTATTCCCTCAAGCGCAAACACTTCCGAGGCGATAGCTATTGGCAGCACATAGTAACCTGCGTCAGCAAAAGGCATAGTTAAGGTGGCATTAATAAGGTCGGTAGCGTCAGCAGCAGTCGACTTGTTGATCGCTGGAACTACTAACAGAGTTTTGGGTTGAGCATCAGTGTACATCAGCGGGTAGGCTTGCGACTTCGTTTCCATTTCCGCACATGAGGCTAGGCCCAAAGAGACAACCAATACAAGAAGTATGCTGCGAACATTAATTGATAATTTGTTCATTTTGTTGCCCCCGCAGTGAGTCGGTCAAGAAAGACTTTTGACTCTGGATATAGATTAATTTCGTTTTGAAATTGCGCCATCGCTTGTGACATTTGATCTTTTTTGACATATAGCTGCCCAAGTTCAGCGTGAATACCTGGGGGAGTTCGTAAGCCTAATTCTGCAGATTTCTCAATAATTTCGTGAAGTTCAGCTTTGTGAGCGTCTCGTGTCTTCTCTGAGGGATTCTTAATCAGATTTAGGGAAGTGTAATCATAGTTACCCCAGTGGTAGCCGCCGGGACTTACCGTGGCACAGGCCGCTAGAAATAATAAAAACAAGGTGATTAATGTTAGTTTTATGCTTTTCATCTAATTAGGATCTCCCGCGTTTGCCCAGACCCAACATATACCGAGGTCTCAAAGAGCGTTTTATTTGATTCAATTAATTTTATCTTGTGCGTCCCAGGTTCAACCAACAAAGACATTACCTCAAGATTCTCATCAGCCCGGTCTTTCACTCCACCTACTCCCATTCTGTACTCGGTTAAATTATCTTTCTGGATTAAAATTGACCGAGTATTTGTAAGTAGCATCTTGCCAACTAAACTTTTAGATTTAACGATAATAACGGCGCTTTCTTCTAAAGCGACTTGGCTCTGCTGAATCGTACCGCAAGCGGTTAAGACCGTGACCACCGCCAATATAAATATGGCTCTTACTTTTCTCATCATCCCACCTTCCTTTTTATTATTATCCGTTGCCGTACTTAATTTGTCGTGACGTGATAATCGTCCAGAGCGGCTCCATCAACAGAACCAGAAGTCAATGTTACATAGCTGACCTCACTTAGCTCGTCTTCCCCTAGCGTCATCACCACCTCTACGGTACCCACTTTCTTACCAGGCAATTCAATTACAGCGCCGGTTTGTGGGTTTTTGATTTTCCGCCCACGTTTAATCACAACAAATTCCGTCCCTGTAGTAATCCCCTGGCTCGCGCCACCGGCCAAAATATAGCTCCCCTCTCCTTCGTCGGTTAACAGATAACTGCGCCACGGTTTTCCTGTCATGTTCTCAACGAGGTTGCTAACTACCTTGCCAATAGCAGCACTAATCGCTTTGTCAGTAAGTGACTGATCAAAGCCTGCCGAGCTTCCCATGCCCATTGTTTTTTTAGTGGTAATCAAAGCCTCGCCGGCACCCTCTTCAGAATGTACGATTCGACCCGTTGAGACCTCAACCAGCCTCACGGCAACTTTAGCAAAGGCTTTCTGAATTTTTGCCCTAGAAAAAACGCCAGTATCTGATTCCGTTGAACGCCCAAATTCTGTAACGCTCCCTACAATTAGATAATCAACAGCAATTCCATCCTCTTTGAGTCCTGCCAATATTTTTTCAGCACTTAACCCGCCCGAATCTAGCCTCTCAAAAATGAGAAATTTCTGACTTTCAGACAATTTAGCTGAAAGAATGTCAGATGCCTGTTTTCCAATTCTATCGCCATTGTTACTAACTAAAAAAGAATTGCCGCTCTGTGTCTCATTGCTAAATCGAGATATCGCGATCTTTCGCTTAAGCGTTAAGTTAGGCTCGTCTTGAGCTATAGCCGAATCAGCAATCAAGCTTAAGGCAAATATTGCCGGCAATAAAAAATATGAAAGAAGTCTCACAGTAATTTCCTTTTAAAATATGCAAATATAGATTAATAGACTCTCATAACTACCCTTGGTAGGTCAACGTTGTTATTAAGGATAGTCTATTTATGTATCCGTGGTGATGGGGTCTTATGATTATTGTTTCTTAGGATGTTTTATTGACCCCCCTATCACTCAACTAGCAATCCTGAAACAACCCCCCCCTGCCAATTTCACTCTAGGCCATGGGCTGAGGGGTTAGAGACTAAAATCCAATCGTCGTCGTAACATCAACAACCCCATTCCAAGTAGTAGCACTGGGAAGGTTGAATCGCTATTGCCTGGTTGCCCAACGGTACAGCCACCACCGCCACTAGTGGATGGAGACACTGGTGTTGGAGCTGGAGCTGGCGTCACTAACTTAATCGAACTTGATTCAATCACAACACTGGCACTTCCATCATCAAGATTTACAGTAATAGTAGCGTCACCAGAGGTCTTACCCGCGGTAACTGTTGCTACATATATGCCGTTACCCTCTGGAGTAAAGTCACTAATTGAAATGTCACTTAAAGATGCTTCAGCGGTTATACTAAGACCGTCTAGGAGCCTACCACCAGAGTCCACAGCAGTGATTGTGGCGCTTAATGTATCAGTCCCGTTGGCATCGATTTCACTCGCGCTTAAGGCAATTGCGCTATTCGAACTGGGCGGCCCAAAATATAATACCGCAAGCCCACCGGGGTCTGTAACTATACCGTCAGCGGAATTATCGATATCGTTAGGCCCCCCATCTTCGATCAATAGTCCGATACAGTTATCTCCCGTTTTTAAGCCTGATACATACAAATCACTACCTGGCTCCGGACATCCAACTCCATTAACCAGCGCAGAAGATACGGCATTACCTGCATCGACAACAAAATCCTGCCAGCCAACATTAGAGTTAATATATTTTCGATACACCGCACCCTGCGGGATAGGTATTGAAAGCGGAAACGCTAGGTGGTAGCTATTACCGGGTTTTGCGCCAGAAACAGTGAAGTCGAATAACCCTCTAGGATAATCATAGTTTTCATCGGAGCTTCCAACGAAGCCACTTAATACCTCTTCGCTAATTCCAACCGAATTAGTGCCGGCCTCAAAGGACGAGGCTCCCAATAAAATAGTAGTCCCAACTGGCGATTGCATCAATCCCTGAGCAGAAGACCCTATCGGCGCAAAATAACTTTCCTCGATGTAATCGAGATAGTCAGCGATACCATCACCATCTGTATCAGCAAGCCCCTCAACTGCATCAGAGAGCCCATCTCCATCACTATCAGTAGTTTGATCAAGCACAGGTTTGGTATCAATAACTTTGACCAAAACAGTTTTTGATGACGCTAATATCGGATTACCATCGTCGGTGACAGTTGCCGATATAGGGAAAGTCATCTCTGCCAGTCCAGTAGCGTCGAAGCTAACTTCAGAGCCACTTATATCAAATACTGGGGCACTCTCATCTACTTGCGTCCAATCGCCTGTATCCCATGATAGAATTTGAGAATCAGCTGAATTTAAATCTGAATAAGTAGCAGTAACAGTAACGACTCCTCCATCTGAGTAAACAGTTCGCCGCTTCTCAGCCTCTTGAGATACGGAAAGGCCAATTTGAGGTGCTACATTACCCTCACTGATAGTGAGCGTCATTTGTGGCACTGACCCTACTGCGGCATTCGTTGGATCGCCCAAAGAGATGACTATAGTTTCATCTCCATCGGCTACTGAGTCATCTAAAATAGCTAACTCAAGAAAACCGCTCTTTCCTTGTTGAATAACAATCTCTGGGGCTGACTGGGAGAAATCGGAATCTAATTCTGCAGTACCGTCTATAGAGATAGGAATTGTTACCGGATATTCTGGAGCGAACCCACTTAAAATGGCTGCCACTTGCACGGTTGATCCCTCGATCACAAATGCGGAGGGCTTTAGATTTGCCAGTGGTAGAACTGACAATAACTGTACAGCCATCGATTCATTTCCAGCGGCATCTGAAACCGTCCAGCTAAGCTCAAACTTCCCCGAAGTAAATGGCCCCATATCACTAACAGCTGGAGTCAAAACTCCATCTTTATTGTCCTCAGCCGTTGCAGCGCCAAAATCAACAGTAGTTAACCGACCGACAGCGGTGACTATTATGTCATCGGGAATAGTAAGCTCTGGGGGTAGCTCATCCTTTATAGGGTTTGTCTGATTTATGAACTCATCTAAATTTGTAATGCCATCCCCATCAAAATCACCGGCACTGCTATAAATCTCTTCAGTCGAATCAAGTCCAAACTCGACCTCCCACGCATCAGGCATCCCGTCATCATCCGAGTCACTAGTGTAAGAGGCGTTAGATGGGAATGCGTCAGCATTATCACCTACCCCATCGGAGTCCGTGTCCACACTCTCAGAGGCGTCCAGAGGAAACGCATCTGAATCATCAGCTACACCATCGCCGTCATCATCTGTATCGGCATTATTACCAATACCATCAGAGTCAGTGTCCACACTCTCAGAAGCGTCCAGAGAAAACGCATCTGAATCATCAGCTACACCATCGCCGTCATCATCTGTATCGGCATTATTACCAATACCATCAGAGTCAGTGTCCACACTCTCAGAAGCGTCCAGAGAAAACGCATCTGAATCATCAGCTACACCATCGCCGTCATCATCTGTATCGGCATTATTACCAATACCATCAGAGTCAGTGTCCACACTCTCAGAAGCGTCCAGAGAAAACGCATCTGAATCATCAGCT